>SCPP01000654.1_pt1 | contig 11838 bp, 19 predicted proteins | sample 6106811 | NCBI WGS metagenome assembly SCPP01 (sample SAMN10720449, study PRJNA508395) | human gut metagenome | isolation source: Participant 2 stool, 15 month | host: Homo sapiens | collected 2018
CTGCACGGCCCGGAAGTGCTCATTGGCGCGGGCGTCAACGCTGCTATCATCGGCGAACTGCGGGCTGCGCTGCCGGGGCGCGGGCTTTCCACGCCAGCTGCAAAACGCTGTTGGACAGCGGCGACCTTCCGCCGCGAGGTGTACCCATGGGCCTGCCGGCCTGGACGAGTGGCATCAGCAGACTGACGCCGAGACCGTGAGAGCGGCGAAGAATGCGGTGATGCGGTGATTTTCCGAGCCTTCTCCCGGAGAAGGTGGCCGAAGGCCGGATGAGGGGCGGGTTCACGCAGCAGCCTCTTTTAACGGGCGATAGCGGCAAAGCCGCCCCTCATCAGTCCGCTTCGCGGACAGCTTCCCACGAAGGGGAAGCCATTTTATTCAGTCAAAAAGACAAACCCCGCCTGCTGATTGTTTCATCGGCAGGCGGGGTTTTTTCATCATAAGGGTCGTCAAACAGTCCGAACATCGAGGTTTTCTCCAGGTCAGGCGCGTTGTACTCCGCACGGGCGCACAGGCTGGAACTCGTCGGTCGTCTCGGGGCGCTGCGGTATGGTGGGAGCGGGGCGGGGCGCCGCCGCCATGGCGGCCTGCAGCTCCTCCTCATACGCATCCTCGCTGTGTTCGGGTGTCAGTTCCAGTTCCTCCAACAGGCTCTGGATGGCCGCGCAATCCTCGGGCACGTCGGTCAGGCTTGCGCCGTAGTGGCAGAACAGCACCGTGCCGTCGCGATCCAGAATCAGTGTCAGCGGCAGCTGCTGTTCTGCGCCTTTTGTGGGCTTGTAGCCCTGCTTTTTCGCTTCGCGCAGGATGCGCCAGCCTTCCAGCGAGTAGCTCATCAGGGTGCTTTTGCTCGTGGGGATGTTCAGATGCTCATACAAAACACCGGCCGCGTCGCAAAGCAGGGGATAGGGCAGGGTGTTCGGCCCGATACTGCGGGAGAGCTTGTCCGCGCGGGAGCGCACAACCAGCGCAAAGCCGCCGTCCTGCAAGGCTGCGTATGTATTGGCGTAGCGGCTGGCAAAGGTGCGGGTGATGGGGTGGCCGAAGTTTGCCATAAACACCAGCACCAGCGGCGCGCGCTGCGAAAGCAGGTCGCGGAAGCGGTTCTTCGCGCTGTACGGTGTATCGTACAAAAAGAAGGGGAGCTTGTCCCCGACGTGAATCCTATCCGCCATGGTCAAACACCCTTTCCCAAAATTATAACCCAAAACCGGACAGGAAAAGCCCTGCCCGGGATGTGTGCTGTAAAACCCCGCACAGCCGTCTGCAGCCAATCAAAACCTACCGGTATAGGCAGGTGGGTATCCTACGGGGCGTTCACGCTCCTTCTTCAGCCCGAAGGCGGGAAGGTTTGCAATCCAGTCCCAGACCCGGATTCCCTAAATTTGATTAGTAGAGATTTTATAAGGCCGCAACAAATCGAACCGCGCAGGGTGTGAGGCCTTGCAGCCTCTTACTGCAATTCAGAGTCGTCGATGTCGCACATCGCACGCAGGCGCTCTTCGAACACCTTGCCGACGGTGATCAGTTCCTCATCGTCGTCCACGATGTCCATATATTCGCCCTCGTCGTCGGTGCCAATGCGCATCAAAATCAGCTCGGCGTCCTCCTGCAGGCTCTCCGGATCCTCCTGGTAGGGGATGACAGCCAGATAGCGGGTGCCGTTGACTTCGGTAGCATCGATCACTTCAAACGTGACCTCCTTGCCGTCCTCATCTTCCAGCGTCAGCAGGTCGGGGGCTGCCTCTTCCAGCATTTCCGGCTCAGTTCGTCAGACATAAGTGACCTCCTGTGGTCGTTCGTATTTGATGCTTATAGTGTACCCTTTTTTACTATACGTCAAGGGTGTTCAAGCGGGAAGTTCTGTGGTATAATCAATTTAATTGGATTTTTCACGGAGAAACGCTATGCGCAAATCACTCTGCCTGCTGCCCGCACTGGCCTTGGCGCTGTTTGCGCCTGCGGCAAAGCCGATACAAAAACGCCGCCCACCCGCCCGGCTGACCTTATCAGCACCGAGCGGCAGTTCACCGCCCCAGCGACGGCGACACGATCGCGATTTTTAATACATCCTTAGGCGAGGTGCGCGCCGTGCTCTACCGGACGCCGTGCCGATGGCAGTGTAACAACTTTGTGGGCTGGCCCGCAGCGGATATTACGATAACACGATCATCTGGCGCAGCGAGTACGGCTTCGCCGTGCAGGGCGACGCGATGCGACCGTACAGGCACCGGCGGCTCCACGATCTGGAGCAATAACCCTACCCGCTGGAGGCTGACGCGGGCCTCAAGCACTACGCCGGGGCGCTCTGCGCTGCGTTTGCGGCGGGCGGCGATGCGACCGGCGGCAACAGCCAGTTTTATTTCGTGACCGCCCTGCCGGACAGTGTGAGCAGCAGCGATCTGCAGGCCGAGCTGACTGCCAACGGCTACACCGACGCGGTTGCGGCCTACGCCGCCAATGGGCGGCTTACCGTTTTCACAACACCGACGGTGTTCGGTCAGGTATATGCGGGCATGGAGGTCGTGGACGCCATGGCCTGCGTTGACACGGTGAAGGATGATGACGGAAACGACACCTTCCGCCCACCGAGGCTGCCATCACGATCAACCATGTAACGATCACGACCTACACAGCCGAGGCAGACAACGGCCTTGATACGGTAGGCTGATACCAACAGTATATGCAAGCCCCCGCAGAGGCGTTGAGAACTGCCAAACTTTGCGGGGCGGGTTAATATGCTATTTTCAAAGGCTTCCCCGAGGGGCGCCCTGGGCGCGTGTCAGGCGCAACCGCCGAAGGCGGCTCTTAGCGCGGAGACTGAAGCTGTCACCGAAGGTGACTGATGAGGGCAGAGCTGACCAAGCTGACCCGTTTACGGGCAACCGCAGCAAACCCGCTTCATCCGGCTCGGGCGGGGCCTCGCCACCTTCCCCAAGAGGGGAAGGCTTTGAGGTTTATTTCTTCGTATTTCCGCCCATGCGTCTGTCGCGGCGGGCGTACTCGGCCAGTGCCTTATCAAAGCACTCCTTGGTAAAATCGGGGAAAAGGTATCGGTAAAGTAGAACTCCGCATAGGCGCACTGCCACAGCAGGAGTTGGACAGCCGCTCCTCGCCGCTGGTGCGGATCATCAGATCCACCGGGGCAGGTCGCGGTAAGAGATGCTTCGATGGTTTTCTCATCGATCTCCTCGGGCTGCAGCGCACCGGCCTTGACCTCGGCGGCGATCGCGCGGGTGGCATCAGTCAGCTCGGCATGGCTGCCGTAGTTCAGGCAGAAGTTGACGATACCCTTTTCGTTGTCCTTTGTCAGGTCCATCATATAATCCATAGCGTCCAGCACGCGCTGCTGCAGCCCCTCGCGGCGGCCACTGAACAGCACCTTGCAGCCGCGCTCGTTCATCTCATCGGCAATGGTGCGGAAGTTGTTGGCAAACAGGTCCATCAGATAGCCGACTTCCTTGGCATCGCGGCTGAAATTCTCGGTGGAGAAAACATAGAGCGAAAGCACAAAGACGCCGCGGTCACCGACGGCATAGCGGGTGATCTCACGCAGGCGGTCAAAGGGCTTTGTGGCCCATGCTGACGGGCAGCAGGCGCTGCTTGGCCCAGCGGCGGTTACCGTCCACGATGATGGCTACATGGGTAGGAAAGCGGGTTCAGCTGGATTCGGCATAACAGTTCTCCTTTTATTGCTCGGGGCGGACCAGTTCCGGCGGTTCCTCGCCGGGGTGATGGGCGCGCCAGTTCAGAAAGCTTTCCAGAATGACGGCGGCAGAGACCGAGTCCAGCCGCTCCTTTTGGCACCAAACGTATCGTTATCGGCCAGAATAGCGGCGGCAGAGACGGTAGTGCGGCGCTCATCCCACATCACAACGGGCACACCCGCCGTATTGGCAAGGCGCTGGGCAAAACGGCGGCTCTTGCTGGCACGGCTGCCCCGGTGCCGTCCATGTTTTGGGCAAACCGCAGACAAACCCCTCCCCCGCGGGCGGCAAAGACCTCCGTCATAGCGGCGGCAACCTTGTTCATGCTTTTCTCTTCGATCTGCGGCGTGATGGGGAGGTGATCGTCTCCCGGCATCGCACCCGGCAAGCCCGGTGCGGGAATCGCCATAGTCAACGGCAAGCCATTTCATGGGCAGGGCTCCTTTACATTTTGTCAGATACAGATATTATAGCATAAAAATCCGCCCTGACCAGCAGGGCGGGAGATTTTGTTTGCCTTGTTGCTTTGCCTTCCCGTGGGGAAGCCCTTGGGGACTGTAGGGGCGATGCTTTGCATCGACCCGCGGGGCGTCGAGGACGCCGCCCCTACAAACTCAGACCAGCGAGCCCTTCAGCCGCTTATCCAGCTGGATCGTCAGCATGGCGGCCAGAACGATCTTCACGGCATCGCCGGGCAGGTAGGCAGCACGCACCAGCCCAGAGCGCTCACAAGGTCAGCACCGGTCAGCGTCATGAACCAGATCGTGCCCAGCAGGTAGCAGGCGGCGCAGCCTACGACCATCGCAACGCAGAGCGCCCAGAATTTGCGGCCCAGCACCCGGACCAGCAGAGCCGTGATCAGCGCAGTCAGAATGTAGCCGATGGCGTAGCCGCCGGTCTTGCCGAAGATTGCGGACGGGCCGCCCTGAAAGTTGGCCAGCACCGGAACGCCGATGGCCGCCAGCGCAATAAAGACCACCTGGCTGGCCGTGCCCCAGACGGGGCCGAGCATCGTGCCCGCCATGTAGACGGCAAACAGTGCCAGATTGATGGGTACGCCCCAGGGCATCGGAACGGCGATCTGGCTGCAGACGGCAACCAGCGCGGTGAACATGGCACACAGCACCATGCGGCGGACATTGTTGGAAGTTTTGTCATGATAAAATACCCCTCTTACATTTATAACAGACGTACGCTGACCTCGCCGCTGTTCAGGGCGGTGGGGCGGCTTTCGCCGGTAAAGCGCACGATCAGTTTCCATTCGTCATTGATGCCCAGCGCTGCGGCCTGACGCGGCTCGCCCTGGCGCGGCGTGACGAGCACCTGCCGCCCTACAAGGGCCTGGCGGCTGCGGTACTCGTCCAGGCAGGCTGCGCGGCCCGGCGCGGTAGAGCGGCCAGAACTCGTTCAAGAATGCCGCCGCCAGCATGGCCCGCGCCCCCGGGGCCGGTTCCGTCATAGATTGCCCCCGCCACGTCCCGCAGGTCGTCGGGCCAGCCCTCGGCCGGGGCAATGACGTTGAAGCCCAGCCCCAACACGGCGTAGTCCAGCATCCCGGATTCCAGGTCCAGCGCGGCCTCAGTCAGGATGCCGCAGACCTTTTTGCCGTTCTTCCACAGGTCGTTGACCCATTTGATCCGGATGGGCGTGCCGCATAGCTTTTCCGCTGCGCGGGCCGCTGCCACCGCCGCCATGGCGGTCAGGCCCACGGCCTGCCGGGCACCGATCTCGGGCCGCAGCAGTACGCTTAAATACAGCCCCGGGCGGCGAATAAAAGCTATGCCCGCCGCGTCCGCGCCCGCGCTCTGCGCCTGGGCGATAAGCACCAGTCCCTCGGGTGCACCGTTGTCGGCACGGGCACGCAGCACGCTGTTGGTGCCGGGTAAGCGGTCAACGACCTCGATTTGCAGCGCCTGCAGGGGTGCTTCGTGGAGCAGGGCCGCTACGGCGGCAGTGTTCAGTACATCGACATTTTTCGACAGGGTGTAGCCGCGGTTCGTCACGGCCTCGATAGGAATGCCGTCGCTGCGCAGGGCGGCCACAGCCTTCCAGATGGCGGTGCGGCTCACGCCCAGCCGAGCGGCCAGCTGACCGGAGATATACTGTCCCCGTGCGCCGTCAAGCGCTGCGAGAACTTCCTGTTTGACCATACTGCCGCCCCCTTCAGGCCCGACTGTAAGCCAGTATACCGCGGCGGGGCCGAAATGTCAACGCCTTCCCGGCTTCATGGTTGACAATCAGAGCAAAAAATGTCCCGCCGGGAGGCGGAACGGCAAAGTCTCGCCTGCGGGGCCTGATGCAAACAGATTTAGTGGGAAAAGTCTAAACTTAGCGCTGGATACGGCCGGAACCGTCGCCACCGGCCAGCTTCTCGACCTCGGAGACAGTGACCATGTTGTAGTCACCCTCGATGGAGTGCTTCAGGGCAGAAGCAGCAACAGCGAACTCAACAGCATCCTGGGTGCTCTTGCCGTTCAGCAGGGCATAGATCAGGCCGCCGCCGAAGGAGTCGCCGCCGCCAACGCGGTCGATGATGCGCAGCTCGTACTTCTTGGAGAAGCAGTACTCGTTGGAAGCGACATCGTACAGCATGGCGCTCCAGCCGTTGTCGGAGGCGGAGTGGGACTCGCGCAGGGTGATGGCCACCTTCTCGAAGCCGAACTTGTCCGCCAGCTGCTTGGCCACGGACTTGTAGCCCTCGTGGTTGATCTCACCGGCGTAGATGTCGGTAGCCTCGGCCTCGATGCCGAAACATCCTTCGCATCCTCCTCGTTGGAGATGCAGACGTCAACGTATACACAGGTCGGTCATGGCAGCGCGGGCCTGCTCACGGGTCCACAGCTTGCCGCGGTAGTTCAGGTCGCAGGAGATCTTGACCCCGTGGGCCTTGGCGGCCTTACAGGCCTCCCGGCAGAATCAACAACGTTCTCGCCCAGGGCCGGGGTGATGCCGGTGAAGTGGAACCAGTCAACCCCGTTGAAGATCTTGTCCCAATCGAAGTCGGCGGTAGTAGCCTCCTGAATGGCGGAGTTGGCGCGGTCGTAAATGCAGACGGAACCACGCTGAGAAGCGCCCTTCTCGTTGAAGTAGATGCCGACACGGTCGCCGCCACGGACGATCTTGCTGGTGTCCACGCCGTAACGGCGCAGGGAATTGATTGCCGCCTGGCCAATGGCGTGTGCGGGCAGCGGTAACGAAAGCAGCGTCAATGCCGTAGTTGGCCAGAGAAACAGCAACGTTGGCCTCGCCGCCGCCGAAGGTGAACTCCAGGTGATCGGCCTGGACAAAGCGCTCGTAGTTGAACGGCTGCAGACGGATCATCAGTTCGCCAAAAGTAACGACTTTCATGGTGAACTCCTTTTAATTTAAATAATTTTATAAAATAGAGTAGGGCGTCCGGGACGCCGCCCCACAGATTTACGGGTGGCCACGCCATCAGCGCTGGACCAGATGGAAGGCAAAGCCTGCGATCTCGTCAGCAAAGTAGATGGCCACGGTCTTGCCGTCCTTGACGTTCTTGCTGTCCATGTCGAACTTGACGCCGCGCTGGCCCAGGTGATAGATAGCACGGTCAACGTTGTTGGTCAGGATCGCGATGTGACCATGGGTGCCGCGGCCCGGCTTCTTCATGATTTCGAATTCCTTCTTGCCCACGAAGATGCTGGAGTTGCCCGGCTTGACAGCCATGCTCAGCAGGCTGGCGATGGTCTCGGCAGTCTTGGCAGCCTCGGCCTCGTCAGCGCAGTTGATGCCGATGTGGCCCAGCTCGAGGCCCAGCATGACGTCAACGGCCTCGCGGCTCATTGCGGCGATCTCGTCCCAGGCACCGGCCTTGATCTTGTCGCTCTTGCACATCCAGGTGCCGCCGACAGCGATGATCTGGTTGTAGCCAAGGTAGTTGTTGACATTCTTGGCGTTGACACCGCCGGTGCACATCCACTTGCAGGTCTTGAGGGCAGCGCCGATGTTCTTCAGCTTGTCCACGCCGCCGTTGGCCTCGGCAGGAAGAACTTGACGACCTCGCAGCCCATGTTCATGGCCTGCTGCATCTCGCCTGCAGTGGCGGTGCCGGGCATCATGATGCCGCCCTTGTCGATGACGTGCTGGCAGACCTCGGGGTCAAAGCCGGGGCAACGATGAAGGAAGCACCGGCAGCCATAGCGCGGTCAGCCTGATCCTTGGTCAGGACAGTGCCGGCGCCCAGCAGCATATCGGGCAGCTCCTCATGGATCTTCTTGATGCAATCCTCGGCGCAGGCGGTGCGGAAGGTGACCTCCGCAGCCGGCAGGCCGCCGGCCATCAGGGCCTTGCAGGGGCAGGGCCTCATCCACGCTGTTGAAAGCAATGACCGGGATAATGCCGATCTCGTAAACACGCTGCAAAACAGAATTCATAGCAATTCTCCTTCACTGATTCTGTGCGGCAGTCCGGCGCAGTATGCGCAGTGATGCCCGCACTTGGTTACTTTTATTATAAACGCAGCGGCGGCGGGCGTCAATCGGGCAAAATGTGAAAAAGCGCACGATTTTGCCGCATCCGCCTAGATTCCGCGATTCGGAAAAGAGCTTGAAAAAATCGGCCAACTCTGTTATAATCGTTCCATAATACGGAACGGCAGGCGCAGTTTGTCTGCCATACAAAATTATGAAATTTTTGTTAAATTTCGTCAGGAGGCCCTTATCATGGCAGAAAAAGCGGCGTGCAGAGTGTGGAGCGCATCTTTCAGCTGATCGAGCAGCTGGCGGCGCACCCGGGGTCAGCCTGCAAAGGCTGGCAGAGGAGACCGGGCTGGCCAAAGCACGGTCCACCGTCTGCTGGCCAGTCTGGTCGGGCTTGGCTACGTCGTGCAGGACGAGGAAAACGGCCACTACCGGCTGACCTTAAAATGTTTGAGCTGTCCAGCGGCATTGTGGACAGCATGGATATTATGGGCGTGGCAAAGGCGCATGGAGCGCCTCTCCCAGCGCACCGGCGAGGCCGTGCACCTGGTCATCCGCGATGGGCGGGACATCGTCTACATTTATAAGACCGAGAGCGGTCCCATGCGGATGTCCAGCCGCGTGGGCCTGCGCAGCCCGCTGTACTGCACTGGCGTGGGCAAGGCTATTTTAGCCACGCTGCCAGGGGATGAGCTGGAGGATATCTGGACCCACAGCAATGTGCAGAAGCTGACCGACCGGACCATCACCGATTTGGAGGAGCTGCGCAGCCAGCTTGTGGAAGTGCGCGCCAACGGCTACGCCATCGACGACGAGGAGAACGAAGTCGGTGTGCGATGCGTGGCGGTGGCCATCCCCGGGCCGACGGCCGCGCGGAAAGTGCGTTTTCCATCAGCGGGTTAGCGCCCTATATGACACCCGAGCGGATACGCCGAATTGCGACGCTGGCGCTGGACGCACGGACGGATATTCTGGCGGATTTAGGGCTACGCTAAAGTTTTAACGGCATCCTCGAAGGCGGCTTTCTTTGACAGCAAAGAAAGCCTACAAAAAAACTGCCGCTGTTGCGACGCAGCGGACCCGCGCCTTAGGCTGCACGCCCCTAAGAACCCCAAAGTGGAAGTCAGGCCCGTTGGCTACGCGAACGCAGTATTACTGTTCGCGCTTAACGCCAACGGGCCTTCCTCTTTAAATTCGGGTGTTCCCCGAACCCCCTTGGGCGCAACGGTTTCTATTCCCGGGTTGTTTGTAGGGGCCGGGCATGCCCGGCCCGCAACTTGACGGGCCTTGCATTTTCCGGTTTGCTACCCCTTTTCAAATTGCTCTGCAGGTAGGTATCCTGCCTCCTCCGCGGCGGCCAGAGGGCTGGCCGCCCTACATCAGTTCTCTCTTCGCTGCGATCTATTCCCCGCAACAGCTCCTCCGCCGCTACCCCGTACAGCTTCGCCAGAGCCAGCAGATTCGTGGTGCTCGGGTCGGCGCTGCCGTTTTCCCATTTGGATACGGTCTGGCGGCTCACGCCAAGCGCCTCAGCCTCGAACTCCTGCGTCATCTGGCAGCGGGTGCGGTGGGCCTTCAGCGTCTCACCCAGGGTGCGTTTGGCGGCCCGCTTTTCCGCCCGGACTTCTTTACTGCCGATGTACTTTTTCAGCGCCCGCACGATCAGCACAAACAGATAAATCACCGCCACCAGCGCCGCAAAACCAAATATTGAGCGCCGTCACCCATGTTGCAAACAGCATTTTTCTTTCCTCCTTCACGGATTTTCTGTTCCCAGTATACCAAACCCGCTGCTTTACGCCATCAACTATCTTGTACATTTTCGCTTACATTGCAAAAAACGGCCTGTCTGCGTCATTCCCGCAGACAGGCCGCCTATTTGATCCGCTTAAAACTGCTCCAGTATTGCCAGCAGCTTGTCAAGGCTGCGCTCGTTGAACTCAAAATCAGAATGTCGCACCCCGGGTGCTCGGCCACATCCGTCGTGAAGGTGTCGATATGCTCGCGCCAGCTGTTCGTGAACCGCGCCTGCAAATAGGGCATATAATACTCACTGAAGGAATCCCCGATGACCCGCACGGTGCGGCTGTCCTTCTCAAACATCCGGTCATAGCCCGGCACTACGTAGGTCTCCTCGGCGGGCAGACTGGCATACAGCGCCGCCACATTCGCCATGTCGCCGGTCGTCGTGCCGTCGGCCTCGACAGGGTAGCTGTCCGCCGGACGCGTCGGCATGTCCAGCGCCTCAAAATGCCGTCCAGCCCGATGAGCGCCCGACGGCGTTCCAGTGGGTGTCCGTTTTGTAGTACAGCAGCCGGTCGGCATTCTGCCGCGCCTGGCTGCGCAGCATGTCATACCGCCAGACCACCGGCACTGTCGTGTGGCTCTGCAGATAGGCCGCCAGCAGGTCGGTGCGGTTTTCCTCGTTCACAATGGGGTAGCCGTCGGGCATGTACTCGCGATAGATGCGGTCCTTGCTAGGCGTCAGGTCCAACACCAGCGTACAGCCGTTTTCGGCCAGCTTATCACTCAAGATCTGCAAGCCCGCGCTGGCCTCAGCCAGTGTGTCGGCGCTGTCGTTCAGCTCGGCCAGCCCCTGATAGTTTGCCATCGGCTGCGCGGCGTTGGGGCCGTCCTTGTAGAACAGCCAGCCCTGCTTGCCGGGCAGCACCTGGTCGCTCTGGCTCGTGCCGAACATCGCATAGTCCAGCCCGGCGTTGACCAGCACAAACTGATAGCGGAACGGCGAGTTATCGACCAGAAAGTTGTCGAGATTGCGCGGCAGCTCCCGCAGCGGGCTTTGCAGCACCTGCGCAGGCCGGTCATCAGGCGGTTCTCGTGGCTGTCCATCGACAGCTGTTTGGAAACACATTGAACACCGGGAACGCCAGCCCGATGACGGCGCAGAACGCGCCCACAAAGGCAATTTTGCCCGCTTTACGCATGGCTCTGCACCCTCCTTTAAAATTGGAAATAAATAAACGCTGTAAGTGCCTGCCGTGACGCGCATAAGTCCAGAAACAGCAGCACGAGCAGCCCCGCCATCCCGGCAGGGGACGGCGCCTTTTTCGCGTACAAAGCCGCCTTCAGCAGGGGCGCAGCGCCTGCAGCGGCCCGCACAGCAGGAAGGACGCCGCTAAAATCAGCAGCAGCTTGGCATCCGCAAAGGCGGCCAGCGTATAGCTTGGCCCGCTCTGCCATGTAAAATGCCCTGAGCACGGCCAGCCCCTCGGACAGGCCCGGCGCACCGAAGATGACCAGCGTCAGCCAGAGCAGCACCACCGTGTACAGGTGCCGGAACAGTCGCGGCAGCTGCTCCAGCGCCAGCGCAGGCCAGGCGCTCCATGCACAAAATTATGCCGTGCAGCAGACCAAACACCATACTGCCGCCGCGCCGTGCCACAGTCCGGTCAGCGCAAAGACGATGAGCAGGTTTAGGCAGGTGCGGCGCAGACGGCAACGGCTGCCGCCCAGCGGGATGTACACATAGTCGCGGAACCAGCCGGACAGCGACATATGCCAGCGCCGCCGGTATTCGCCGACGGGCAGGCAAGATACGGATACTCAAAGTTTTCCGGCAGCGTGATGCCGAAGAACTCACCGATGCCGATGGCCATATCGCTGTAGCCGGAAAGTCAAAATACAGCTGCATCATGTAGGCCGTGTAGCCCAACACGAGGATCGGCGCGGGC
>SCPP01000464.1_pt1 | contig 11787 bp, 13 predicted proteins | sample 6106811 | NCBI WGS metagenome assembly SCPP01 (sample SAMN10720449, study PRJNA508395) | human gut metagenome | isolation source: Participant 2 stool, 15 month | host: Homo sapiens | collected 2018
ACATTAAAAGTGCGTAATAGCTCACTAGTCGAGAGGTCCTGCGAAAATGTCCGGGGCTAAAAACAACACCGAAGCTTAGGAATTCACATGAATTGGTAGAGGAGCATTGAAGACGGAACGAAGCCATACCGAAAGGAATGGTGGACTGTCTTGAAGAGAGAATGCCGGAATGAGCGAGATTGAAGTGAGAATCTTCAAGGCCGAATATCTAAGGTTTCCAGGGTAAAGCTGATCTGCCCTGGGTAAGTCGGGGCCTAAGGCAAGGTCGAAAGACGTAGTCGATGGATAACAGGTTGAAATTCCTGTACTGCATCAAAACAGAACTGTGGGGACACATGAGAAGCATGAGCCGGAAAAGAAAGTCCGGTACAAGCGCAGCAGGTCAAGCAGGCAAAACCGCCTGGCAACTCGAGGGCGTGATGTGGAGCGAACCAAAGTAGCGAAGCATGTGGAGCTTGTGTCGAGAAAAGCCGCTATAGTGTTTGATGTACCCGTACCGTAAACCGACACAGGTGGATGAGGAGAGAATCCTAAGGCCGGCGGGAGAAGCATTGTTAAGGAACTCGGCAAAATGACTCCGTAACTTCGGGAGAAGGGAGTGCCATCGAGAGTGGCCGCAGAGAAATGGCCCAAGCAACTGTTTAGCAAAAACACAGGTCTATGCAAAACCGAAAGGTGAGGTATATGGGCTGACGCCTGCCCGGTGCTGGAAGGTTAAGAGGAGATGTTAGCCGTAAGGTGAAGCATTGAATTTAAGCCCCAGTAAACGGCGGCCGTAACTATAACGGTCCTAAAAGGTAGCGAAATTCCTTGTCGGGTAAGTTCCGACCCGCACGAAAGGCGTAACGATCTGGGCGCTGTCTCGACAATGCACCCGGTGAAATGAAATACCAGTGAAGATGCTGGTTACCTGCGCCAGGACGGAAAGACCCCATGGAGCTTTACTCTAGCGATACTGGGATTCGATATTGCATGTACAGGATAGGTGGGAGACTGAGAAGATGATCGCCAGATGCATCAGAGTCGATGTTGGGATACCACCTGCAGTACTTGGCTTCTAACCTGCAGCCGTGACCCGGCTGGGGGACAATGTCTGGTGGGGAGTTTGACTGGGGCGGTCGCCTCCGAAAGAGTATCGGAGGCGCTCAAAGGTTCCCTCAGAATGGTTGGAAACCATTCGAAGAGCGCAAAGGCAGAAGGGAGCTTGACTGCGACACCGACGGGTGGAGCAGGTACGAAAGTAGGACTTAGTGATCCGGTGGTATGAAAGTGGGATTGCCATCGCTCAACGGATAAAAGCTACCTGGGGATAACAGGCTTATCACTCCCAAGAGTTCACATCGACGGAGTGGTTTGGCACCTCGATGTCGGCTCATCGCATCCTGGGGCTGTAGTAGGTCCCAAGGGTTGGGCTGTTCGCCCATTAAAGCGGTACGCGAGCTGGGTTCAGAACGTCGTGAGACAGTTCGGTCCCTATCCGGCGTGGGCGTAGGATATCTGAGAGGAGCTGTCCTTAGTACGAGAGGACCGGGATGGACTGACCTCTGGTGCACCGGTTGCATTGCCAAATGCATAGCCGGGTAGCCAAGTCGGGACGGGATAAACGCTGAAGGCATCTAAGCGTGAAGCCCCCCTCAAGATGAGATATCCCATAACGTCAAGTTAGTAAGACCCCTTGAAGACGACGAGGTAGATAGGCAGAAGGTGGAAGTGTGGTGACATATGGAGCTGATCTGTACTAATAGGTCGAGGGCTTAACCAAGAGAAAAGGTTAAGACGGTTTGGATAGAACAAAGAGAGTTATTCTTAAGAGTAATCGGATGAAAGAATTTTAATGTGCAGTTTTGAAAGAGCAATCTTTCAATTTTATAATCCTCGATAGCTCAATGGTAGAGCACTCGGCTGTTAACCGAGTTGTTGTAGGTTCGAGCCCTACTCGGGGAGTTATAAGAATGGATATAGGACAATAGGATAATTGTTCCAATTCATTCTTATATTTTTTTATACGGCTCCATGGTCAAGCGGTTAAGACACCACCCTTTCACGGTGGTATCAGGGGTTCAAATCCCCTTGGAGTCATAGAGTAGAACATAAAAGGAAATTCAAATTGCCGACTTGGCTCAATGGCAGAGCAGCTGATTTGTAATCAGCAGGTTGTTGGTTCGACTCCGACAGTCGGCTTTTTGGACCTTTAGCTCAGTTGGTTAGAGCAACCGGCTCATAACCGGTCGGTCCTGGGTTCGAGTCCCCGAAGGTCCACTTGTTCTACTCGTTATGGCCTGGTGGCTCAGCTGGTTAGAGCGCCGCCCTGTCACGGCGGAGGTCGTGGGTTCGAACCCCATCCGGGTCGCTGCTATCATTATGATGGCAATAATTAATAATACACCAAGCCGGTGTGGCGGAACTGGCAGACGCACAGGACTTAAAATCCTGCGGGACTTATACTCCCATACGGGTTCGATTCCCGTTGCCGGCACTAAACACGAAAGTGTTTAGGAAGTACGTGTAGCTCAGCTGGATAGAGCGTCTGGCTACGGACCAGAAGGTCGCGAGTTCGAATCTTGTCACGTACATTTATTAACCTTGCATAGTTGCAAGGTTTTTTTAGTTTCACGAAACAATAATTGAAAGCATTTTCATGTATGAATAAAATAAGACAAAATAGCAATACTACATTAATGTAAAAATATTTATGGAGGTTGATATTATGTCAAAGAACACATCTAAAAATTCAACAAATTCAAAGAATTCTACTAATTCCAGCAATTCAACAAACTCAAGAAATTCTTATAATGAAACTAATTCAACAAACAGCAAGAATCAGTCATCTAAGAATTCCAAGAATAAGACATCAGGTTCTGATGAGTCCGACTGCTATTAGTCAGAATATAGGTCGCATATGCGGCCTTACATAACAAAATGGTAATAAAAAATACTAATTAAAGTATAATATATTAAATTCTATATTGTGTGGGTAAACTATGTCATGTGAAATGATAAGTTCAAGAAAAATAGATTATTATGTAAATGATCCATATGTAACAATAATTGATATAAGATTGAAGGAAAAATATGTATATTCGAGGATAAAAGGAGCAATACATTATGAATATAACAAGCTGGTTGATGATATAAATAATATATATAAATGCGGAAAGATTTCTTATGAATTTAGAAAAATATTTGGTAATAAGGAAAAAATATACATATTTTATTGCGATAAAGGTGCTATGAGTCTTGTTATATGCGAAAAGATGTCTGGGCTTGGATATATATGCAAGACAGTTGTAGGAGGATTTGAGGCATATAAAGGAATGTGTGTAATCAATTAACGGATTGACACTCATTTGCGTAGGCATTAATATATATATAAATGTACATTTGGAGGATATATGAATACATATGAATTAATTGCTCCCTGCCATTTTGGTCTGGAATCAGTATTAAAAAGGGAAATATATGATCTTGGATATGATATATCATCGGTAGAGGATGGAAAGGTCACTTTTGTAGGTGATTCTGAAGCCATATGCCGTGCTAATATAAATTTAAGGACTACAGAGCGTATTTTGATTAAAGTGGGTCAATTTAAGGCTGAGACATTTACAGAGCTATTTGACAATACTAAAGCTCTTGAGTGGGAGAATTATATACCTAAGAATGGCAAGTTCTGGGTAACAAAAGCTAATTCTGTTAACAGTAAATTGTTCAGCAGTTCTGATATCCAGTCAATTGTTAAGAAAGCAATTGTAGAGAGACTTAAAGAACATTATAGAATTGGATGGTTTGAGGAAGATGGTGATTCTTATCCTATAAGAGTAACTATTATGAAGGATATTGTGACTATTGCACTTGACACATCAGGTGATTCGCTTCATAAGAGAGGATACAGACCGGCAGCTGGAAAAGCTCCTATATCTGAGACACTTGCAGCGGCGCTTATTATGCTTACGCCGTGGAGAGGCGACAGAATTCTTGTTGATCCATTCTGCGGAAGTGGCACATTTCCAATTGAAGCAGCTATGATAGCAGCTAATATTGCACCGGGAATGAACCGTAAGTTTACAGCACAGAAGTGGACTAACATAATTGACAAACAGTTGTGGTATGATGCTGTTGATGAAGCTGAGGATATGATTAATCTTGATGTTGAAACAGATATTCAGGGTTTTGATATTGACGCAGATGTTATAAGGAAGGCAAGAAGCAATGCGGAGAATGCCGGAGTAGAGAAGTTAATACATTTTCAGGAAAGAAGCGTGGCAGACCTAAGCCATCATAAGAAATACGGTTTTATTATAACTAATCCGCCTTATGGTGAAAGACTTGAGGATAAGGAGACACTTCCAGGAATATATTCTGCATTTGGACGACAGTTTGCAAAATTAGATTCATGGTCAGCCTATATGATTACTTCATATGAGGATGCTGTCAAATATTTTGGCAGAAAGCCGGATAAGAACAGAAAGATATATAATGGAATGTTAAAGACATATTTTTACTCATTAGGGACCAAAGCCGCCTAAGAAAGAGAAGGGACAGGAAAGATAATTATGACTACTATTATTTTAGCGTCTAATAATAAGGACAAGGTTAAGGAAGTTAAAGAGATTCTTAAAGGGTATAATGTTATCTCTCTTAAGGATGCTGGAATTGACCTTGATGTAGAGGAAAATGGCACTACATTTGAAGAAAATGCGTTGATTAAGGCAAGAGCTGTATGCAAACTTACAGGACAGCTTACAATGGCAGATGATTCAGGACTGGAGATTGATTATCTTAATAAAGAGCCTGGCGTGTATTCTGCCAGATATATGGGACATGATACATCATATGATATTAAAAATGCTTCTCTTATTAAACGACTTGAGGGTGTTGAAGGGCAGGACAGAAGCGGCAGGTTTGTATGTGCTATAGCAGTGTGTTTTCCTGATGGAAGGGAAATTGTTAAGAGAGGCACAATGGAGGGGCTTATAAGCAAGGAAATCGTTGGAGACAATGGTTTTGGCTATGACCCAATAGTCTATCTGCCTGAATATGGTAAAACATCAGCACAGCTTGATCCTGAAGAGAAGAATAAGATAAGCCACAGAGGTAAGGCACTTGAACTTATAAAGAAAGAACTGGATGAGTGCCTCTAATTGGCTCATTCTGGAGGTTTTATGCAGAGGATAATGATTGTTAGCGATTCACATAGAAGACACGGTAATCTGGCAGAGGCAATATATAATGAGCAGCCATTCGATTTACTTATCCATCTTGGTGATATCGAAGGGGAAGAAGATATAATACAGGAGCTTGCCGGGGGTGAAACAATAATGGTACCGGGTAATAATGATTTCTTTTCACCTCTTCCAAGAGAACGTGAGATAGAACTTGCAGGGAAAAAAGTGCTTTTGACACACGGTCATTATTATTATGTTTCTCTCGATTTGCAGACTCTCAGGGAAGAGTGTATAGCAAGAGGAATAGATATAGTTATGTTTGGACATACTCACAGACCATTGATACAGATAGAAGATGAACTTACATTCATTAATCCTGGAAGCATATCATATCCTCGTCAGGCAGATAAAAGATGTACATATATTATGCTTGAAATTGACGATAATGGAGAAATGACTTTTAATTTAAAGTATGTATAAATCCAGTAAATATGCGGGTTTACAGACTTGTAGAAAATTCTTTAAAAAAATTTGAAAAAAATTCAAAAAAAGTGTTGACAGATAGTACACCTTATAATATAATCATTCTTGCGTTGCGGAACAGAGCAAACGCAAGAAACAAAAACGGGGTGTGGCTCAGCTTGGCTAGAGCGCTTGATTTGGGATCAAGAGGTCGCAGGTTCGAATCCTGTCACCCCGACTTTACAACTTAATAATTATGCGGGTGTAGTTCAATGGTAGAACACTAGCCTTCCAAGCTAGATACGTGGGTTCGATTCCCATCACCCGCTTTGTGTGTTCGTAGCTCAGCTGGATAGAGCAACGGCCTTCTAAGCCGTGGGTCGAGGGTTCGAATCCCCCCGGGCACACTTTTTTTTATGAGTCATGGCCAGTAGCTTATGACTTTTGCATTATGGTGGGTATAGCACAGCTGGTCAGCGCGTCAGATTGTGGCTCTGAAGGTCCAGGGTTCGAATCCCTGTACCCACCCTTTTTTTATTTCTTGGGCTATCGCCAAGCGGTAAGGCACAGGGTTTTGATCCCTGCATTACGCTGGTTCGAATCCAGCTAGCCCAGCTCGGTAGTTATAATCCGAGGCTGGATGTTTGATATAGATTGTTACTCATAATTGTATACATTGAGGGCTCATAGCTCAGTTGGTAGAGCACTAGACTTTTAATCTAGGTGTCCCGGGTTCGAACCCCGGTGGGCTCATTAAGATGGGAATGGTTGAAAAACCATTCCCTTTTTTTTTCGTGCCTACTGACTAGGAGGGGAACGGGTGTCTTATGAAGAAATTCATTCTTTATTATTTCCATGCATTAATTATTGTGATTTTGAAAACCCGCATAAATACTGGGAATGTTTGTAGGCAGGTTGGGCACTTTTGTGGCACTTGGTCAGAGGGAGAGGGATGATTGAGAATAGGAGTTTTAACTTGGTAAGTTTTATGTTAAAATGGAGAAAATGAATCGGAAGTTATAATAAGTGGAAAAGGAGGACAAGTTAATGATAAAAAAAATAGCCATTGTACCCTATGTAACTAATGGGAGAAATTCACAGGTTGGACATGATGGACATTTTAATATTTTAAAAAGAGAAGTACTGTATTAAAGAAAATTTACAGTCTGTAATTAAAGCAAAAATTGGGAAGCGGAAGTAATTGTTGATGTCAATCACGGAGATTTACAATCGCTGAAACGAGAGGAGTAAACTTGTTTTAATTCCAGAAGATATTGCTAGGTATATAGACTATAGCAGTGTTAATAAGGATGAGTGTTTCGAATTAACACATGATGAATATGAAAGAGGAAATATAGATAGAGTAGTGAAATACATAGAAGAAATTGAAACATAATCTCTTAGAGGAGCTTATCAAATTCAAGTTTATAGATTACATCTTATAAATCACCTGTAAATCACCAACTTTAAACTATATATAATAACTTTGATACAAAGAAACAGAGCAAGTACTTGAGTATAGAAACTTAAGTGCTTGCTCTTATTTTATTTATAGGAGATTACTATGGATGACAAAATGAATGATGTGATTGATGAAGTGCAGAAAAAACTTGGAGAAGAATATGAGGTGAAAAGGGTCGAAGTTATGAAGAACAATGACACAAAACTGAAAGGAATTCAGGTCAGGAGAAAAGACATGAATGTTGCAAAGATATGTTACTGGACTAGTGAATCAGTTGACGAGATTGTAGCTGTGATTAATAGAAGCCTGTTTCCTAAGTTTGATTGTGAAATCAATTTGGAGAAGCTAAAAGACAGGATTGTCTATACATTGGTGAATGCTGATTCTAATAAGAGCAGACTAAAGACTATACCTTACAGGCTATTGAAAGGTACGGATTTAGCCATTACATATAAGCTAATCATTGATATTGATTTCAATGCTACGGCTTCATCAGATGTTACAAATGCATTGATGGAGCATTTTGGAGTTACAGAAAATGATTTGTATACATTTGCAACTAAGAATACTCAGAAACTCTATGCTCCGAGTATCATGTCACTTACGGATATTGTATCAAAGATAGATAACCAGTCTCAGGAAGATGTCAGCAACACTCCTGAGGCTATTTTTGTACTCACTAATTTCAAAAAGCATTTTGGGGCTTCATGTATCTTGTATCCAGATGTATTGAAAAATTTCTGTATAGAGAAAAATATGGATGGTGTTTACATGATTCCATCTTCCGTACATGAATTTCTGCTTTTGGTAATGGATAAGGAATATGTAAATTGTGATTATGTTAAGCAAATGATTAAAGAAGCTAATAGAGAGAGCTTGGAGAAGGAAGATGTACTGTCTAACAATTTGTATTACTATAACGCCGTAAATGACGCTGTAAGCATTGTGGAATAGGAGGCTGGCATGAAATATACATTTAGGAGTGAAAAAGAGCTCCAAGAGGTTATACAGGCTTGTGCAGGCATTCCACAGAAGGTGATAGATAATGCAAAGTATCACATTGGACTTGTAGAAGAATGTTTTGAAGATGGTGCATGTGGAAACTTCTATATACTGACGGATGATGATGGTATCAATATACATTAGGGCATAGCAGTTTTGTAACAAGTATGAATATATATGTTGGAGTATTTGATGATGACTGTAGAAGAATGACAGAGAGTTTGCAGAAGACACTATTTTAGAATAGTTGAAGAGTATTAAATAATTCTAAAACTAATAATGATTAAGTCCTGAGTGGTCATATGAATGATTGCTCAGGATTTTTAATATAATATTTATTTTGTTCTTATGACACCTTTTAGGTACTTCTGAGGAGATGATGAGGAATGTGGTTAAGAGAGTTTATGTTTAATAAAGCCTCGTAGATAGCCTGTTTGATATCAATACGAGTTACTAACCCGATGGGGTGATTAAAATAAGAATGGCAAATGATTAATTCATATTTACCATTCTTATTTTTGATCTGATAATCCCAAAAGATAATCACTAGACACATTGTAGAGCTTACATAATGAGATTAAATGTCGAATAGGCAATTCATTTTGCACCTCGTTCATAGCGGGCATACATAGTTTGCGATGTACCTAATACATGGGCAACATACTCTTGTGTGTAGTCAGAATCTTCTCTTAAATCTCTAATTCTGCGAATGTAATCCAATAAGATATATCCTCCGATTGAGCCCTTTTCTTTAATTATACTAAGTATAAATCTTTACTATTGATTTTAGTAAATATTTGTACTAAAATAATTTTAGATATTTAGTAGAAAAAATTATAAATAGGAGGAGATAAGTTTGAAAGTTATTGAATATAAATGTTATGGTGCGGAAGTACAAGAACGAGAACTATTACACAAGGAGACCAGATCCGGGTACATGTCCTAGAAGAGGTAAAACTTTAAAGTGGTACGACAAAACCTCATGTTTGGGTTAAAAGCAGAATTTTAGGAAAGTAGGATATTGAAATGGATAAAATTTTGAAGAACTTGAATTAAGAGCATATGAGAATGATGCTGAAGCACAATATGAATTAGCAGTATATTATAAGAATAAACAGAATAATAAGTCATATGTTGATTGGTTAAAAAATCAGCAAAATTGAATAATTCAAATGCCAAAGTTGAATTAGCTGAATTGTACTTGCAAGGAGTTTTAATTGATAAAGATGAGGATTTAGCTATAAGTTTATTAGAGGAAGAATTAGAAGTTAATAAGAATGCAAGATTAGTATTAGGAAAGTATTATGTTAATACAAGAGACGAAGAGAACATAAAAAAGGATTAGATTTATTATTAAGTATTGCCGGCGAAAATGCTAAAAGCAACATATGAAATAGGTATGAGCTTATGCTTTTGGATGATGATGCAACTAAATTATGGGCATTAAATCTTGATTATAATTATAAGCAAAATGATAATGGAGAATTACCAGATGAATTTACTAAATTGGATTTTAATACAATTGTAAAGAAGATTTTAAGTCTAAAGATATGCAATATGCAGGAGTAAGATTATTGGACAAAGCATGGAATATGGGGAAAAAGAGCTGCATTTGCTTTGGCTATGGTAAGCTCTGATAATAGGTTTGTAAATCCAGATAAATCTATCGCTTTACAATATCTGAATGAATTAGATGACACATTCTGGATAGAAAAATGTTTTATATTAAATTTATGGAAAGATTATAGTGGGATTCTTAAAATTCTGAATAATGCAGAAGATGGTAGTATAAAAGATTATTTATTAGCAAGATTATATGAAAACTATGGCTTTAAAAATATGACCTAAGCAAATCAGATAAACTATATACAAAACTCTTCAATAATATACAAAATAGTTGTGATGATGATGAAAGAATTATTCTTAGTGATTTGTATTGCAGAGGTAAAGGCACAGAGGAAAATATACAGAAGGCTAGAGACTATTGATAACTGCAGAGTGTACTATGCACATGGACGATGCAGTTATGATGAAGTTTTAAATTATGATAATATTTATAATGAGAAATTAGATTTAGATTTAAGAAAATATTATAATAAATTCATTTCTATATATAATAAAACTCTTGAATTTGATGATGACAAATATACATATATGTTTGTGCAAAGTAAAATACCATGTATTTTAGAACGGTCTAGATTAATATATTCAACGCTTTATGATGAATTGCAAAATGTTTATCAGGATAAGACACTTGATGAAAAATAATAAAAGATATTATAGGTTTCTATCAGTCAAATCTTATGTTTTTAAGTGGCGTAATAGAAGATTTTGTGGCTGACAATTGGGATGTTGATATAGAAAGTGATTTTTGTTACAAAGATTTCCTGAAAGATATATTTGAAGATACAGAATATAATAATTATATTAATAATGTAGTTGAATACATTAAATCATCATATGATTACCAGCAGATAGAATTGAATAAATTGGTAGATGAATTTAATGCGGACTGTAAAATGCAAATGTACTAAAAATACAATTAAATCAAAGAAAACAGCAGAGGAAAATTTATTTTCTCCAATTACACTTGGTGATGTTGTTATGGGTGCAATTGCGTATGGCACTATGGAAGATACTAAGAATGAATATAATGAATATAGCAGTGATGTAAGAACGTATATTGAAGCAGCAGAAGAAGAAAAGCAGATATATTAGAGCATGTAAGAGAAAAATTAGCAGACCGATGTGTTGATGATTATTTAGAAAAATTAAAGGCATTATATCTTCTGATGAATTAAAAGAATTGTACAATAAGGTATTGGAGAGCAAAATGAAAAAATTTCAGTAATAATATGCAGAAAAATTATGGATATTCTAAAAGAAGCAGGAATAGTAAGCAAACTTTTGATTATGATTTCAGCGGAGAAGAACTATTTGAAAAATGCAAAAATGCAAGTGAACCGCTTAGATATCTTTTATTGGCATTGGAAACAGAACCAAAATAAAATATTAAATATGAATATGCCATAAGCAATTATGGTGATTCAAATGGAAATTTATATGCACTAGCTGCCATGAATGGAATAAATATTTTTTCATCTATTAATCAGATAATAGAAGATGGTATTTCTGGGAGAGAGAAGACCGTACGGATACCTATTAGATAACCAAGCTACTCGTCTTCGACGGCAACTATATCCAAACACTGGAAACTGAATATAAATATCCAGTTTCTGCTATGACCGGAAAATAACCGGATCATTCTGTGCATGGATGATGAGATACAATTCGGTTATCTGGATTTGGATGGGATTATTGAATAGTCAAAAAACTATACAGCTACCTGCCCTCTCCAAATCCATCAATTATAATTGACGAAATGGGCATATTTACACAAAGTATCCATTATGATGGATAAAACTAACTTCAAACGGAATATATAAGCCACGCAATAAAAGACAAAATCGTAATAAATAAACAATCATATAATTACGAATATATCGTAATATTTTTATATATTGCAATATGTAATATATAAATAGAATATGAAGACAAATATATTGTTAACTCTTTTCATTGCCTGTTCATACTTTTGTAATGGGAAAAATGGTGTTACGAATTGATATGTCACATTATCAAACAATCTGTTTGATAGTCTGGTAACGAATATTTCTTGCACCAAATTAGAAAACA
>SCPP01000666.1_pt1 | contig 11766 bp, 8 predicted proteins | sample 6106811 | NCBI WGS metagenome assembly SCPP01 (sample SAMN10720449, study PRJNA508395) | human gut metagenome | isolation source: Participant 2 stool, 15 month | host: Homo sapiens | collected 2018
GCATCATCAGTGCTGCGTCAGCCGGAGTTGCAACGCCGCCGGCTGCAAAGTTTACAACAGGCAATTTACCGTTTTCGTGAACATATTCAACAAGGTTGTAAGGCGCGAAGCCGCTTTGCAGCCTCATAAAGTTCGTCTTCCGACATATTTTGAATACGTCTGATTTCAGACATCATCATTCTCATATGACGTACTGCCTGAACAACGTCACCTGTACCCGGTTCACCCTTTGTTCTTATCATAGCCGCACCTTCGTTTATACGTCTTAGTGCCTCACCCAAATCCTTTGCACCGCATACGAAAGGTACTTTAAAATCGTTCTTGTTGATGTGGTACTTGTCGTCGGCAGGTGAAAGCACTTCGCTTTGTCTATGTAGTCAATTTTGATTGCTTGCAAAATTCTTGCCTCTGCAAAGTGGCCGATACGGCACTTCGCCATAACCGGAATGGAAACTGCTTCCTGAATACCCTTAATCATTTTAGGGTCGCTCATTCTTGACACACCGCCTGCGGCACGAATATCGGCAGGGATACGTTCAAGAGCCATTACAGCACAAGCGCCTGCCTCCTCGGCAATTTTAGCTTGTTCAGGTGTTGTTACGTCCATAATTACTCCCTTTAGCATTTGGGCAAGGTTTCTGTTTAGTTCCATTTGTGTTGACATAGTTATTAACATTCCTTTCTGCTCGGCTTAAATAAATCAGCCGTATGTTGACTTTTCCCTGGGATTGGTTATAATTATACCACCGATTGACACTATTAAAAGTGCCAAAATACAAGTTTTTATGGGGTCAGATTATGTTTAACTTTATTTTACAGCCGATAAAGCGTCCAAAACCGCTTTACGAACAGCTTTATTCGTATGTCGCAGATGAAATAAAAATAAAAATATTAAAGAAATGAGCGTATGCCGTCAAAAAGCACTGGCAAAATATCTCGGAATAAGCGTAAATACCGTTGAAACAGCATATTCGATTTTGGTACAGGAGGGTATTTAAGAGCGGTTGCAAGGAGTGGTTTTATGTTTGCAAGGTTGATATTCCGTTGGTGACAGAAACTTTGAATATGAAGAAGAACAAGAGAGTGTAACGGCATATAAGGCGGATTTTAAGACAAATAAAGTCGATATAAATTCGTTTCCGTATTCGACTTGGATAAAGCTTTCAAAGGAGGTTATGTACTCAACACCGGAGTACCTTAATTCCGGAAATGTAAAGGGCGATTATGAATTGCGAGAGTATTGCGAAATACTTGCACGAATTTCGCGGAGTAAAATGTTCGCCTATGCAGATTGTGGTCGGTGCGGGTATTGAGTATTTGACAATGCTCCTTACAGAACTTTGACAGAGATAAAGTGTTTGCCGTTGAAAATCCGGTTATAAAAAATATCGGCAATACTCAGAAACAACAACAGAAAAATAAATTATATAGACGTAGATGAAAACGGACTTTGTACGGATTGTTTAAAACAAACAGATTCGGATATAGTGTACGTAACACCGTCACACCAATTTCCGACAGGTGCTGTTATGCATGTATGGCGTAGAATGGAACTTCTTTCGTGGGCGGAAGAAGGGGAGGACAGATATATAATTGAAGACGATTATAACAGCGAGTTTAATTTTCGATTAAGCCTGTTCCCGCAATGCAGGGACTTGCAAACAGTGACAGAGTTGTGTATTTAAGCACATTTTCAAGAGTTCTTGCACCGTCAATCAGAATTGCATATATGGTACTTCCGAAAAATTGCTTGAAAAATTCGACAAGCATTTCGGTACATATTCGTCAACCGTTCCGCGTTTTGAACAGCATACGTTAAATAAATTTATTTCGGGAGGGTACTATTCAAGACATTTGAGCAGAGTGAAAAATATCTATAAAAAAGACGCGATAAGATTATCCAGTCGCTCGGTAACGCAGATATAAGCGGTGAAAGAGTCGGACTTCATATAGTCGTTAAAACGGATAAGGCAAAGGAAATAATAGAGTATGCTCTAAAATGTGACGTGAAACTTTACGATATGGACGATTATTATATGACAGAAAATAAAAAGCAATTCAATCATCATAGGCTATGCCGGTGCGGAAGATGATGATATTGAATTACTGAAAAATATATTTGATAAATTTATATAAGTTAAAGTGTAAAATATAAAAATAATATTTTGCACATTCTGAACACTTATCAACAGAAAAGCTCCGATAAAATCGGAGCTTAAATGGAAACGGAAGACGAGATTCGAACTCGCGACGTTCACCTTGGCAAGGTGACGCTCTACCACTGAGCCACTCCCGCATTTCTTGACTGCTTTGTTATTATAGCATGGGAAATACGGTTTGTCAACTGTTTTTGAAATTTTTGATAATTTTTTGAAACTGTCTTAAACAGCATATAAATCAGCACGGTTAAGCCGAAATCGAACGATATGTTAAACAGAAAAAGCTGTTTTGAAATATCAGCCGCACCGTTGCCGATATACGGCATAGGGAACTGAATAAGTCCCATAAGTATCACGAAATAAACGGAACGGCATATCTGTTTTTCTTTTCAACATCACAATACCAATCAGTAAAAATACCGCATAACTCGGTATTATAAAGAACAATGTTTTCGGCAAATGCTCACGGATATTTTCCCATAAATCAAAACGATATGAGGACGTATTCGGTGCATAGCCGTATTTTTCTCAAATGTACCGAGGTTTATTTTGTTTGTAAAGCATTTTGTGCGGTTGTTTCCATAACAGATACAAGACGCAGGGGATGAGTGATGTAGAATTTTATAAGTTTTCCGTTACTCATTTTGAATGAAACTTTTCATTCATAATATCACTTCGCGGCGGATATTTGTATTCTGATTTATCAAGGTATGCGTGCTTTACCGCTGTCGGCCGCCATATCTTCGTCAAGTCCCATATCGATTAAATCCTGTTTCGATTGGGACTGTCTTTTAAAATACCGTAAAACACACTGTTATACTGTGTATCCAAATTAAGCTGACCGCCGTTTATAACGTATCCGCCGACTCCGTGCCAAAGTAAAACGATTGAACACACAATGCACAAATTTCGCTTGTTGCTTTTAAAACCGACATACAATACAGCGATAATAAGGAACGGTGTAAATACGGCACACTGCAATTTTGAACCGAGTAACAGGCAAGACGAAACAGTGAAAATATTATTACGCTGTTTTAGCATCGTGTACATTTTCAAACATATACAATCCGAAAAGCACGACAGTTGCAAACGATACAAGCATAACGCTTTGACCGTACAGACTGTTTAAAATCGTCAAATTAACTCCGTTAAAAATACAACGATAAAAACAACAGAAAAATATAATGCAAAACTTATTTTCAATTTTAAATTTACGTTGTATAAAAGCATACCGTTGCGTACCACAAAAACATCATAACCGCCAAAATCCGCATATCAAACGCACCGAACGGCAGACATATAAGTCTTGTTGTAGCGGTAGGGAATATAAACGTAGTAGTCGGTACTAAAAAAAAAGTCTTGGCACATATAGCAACAAGTCAACCGATGTAAATTTCATATAAAAATCTTACGGCATAATCGTAAAAGAGTAGTCGGACGGGAAATCAAGTCCGCACGGACGCATAACTCTTTCAAAATCGCCCTGGTCGGCAACCGAATGGACAGGCGGTACAAATACCGCGTATACAAACACAGCAATGACCGATATTATAAATATTATATCGTATGCGGAAAAATCTTTTTCTTCAAGTAAAATCACTCCAAAATCAGTAATGTAAATTTATTATACAAAATAACGGAAGCATTTGCAATAAAATTGTACGCGCAATCACAAAATCTTGTGCAATTAATGTTGATAAATCTTTTATTTTGTGATAGAATGAATATATATTGAGTTTAGTTTTAATATAAAGGAGTTAAATCATGGAAAACGTAAGAAGAATTTATGTTGAAAAGAAAACGGATTTGACGTTGAGGCAAAGGGTGTACTTGCCGATCTTAAAGAAAACCTTTCTTTAAAAGGTCTTAAAGACGCCAGAATTATTAACAGATATGATGTTTCGGGCGTAAGTGATGAGGAATATCAAAAGGCGAGAAATCTTATTTTCTCAGAACCTCCTGTTGATAATGCTTATGATGAAGAAATTGAAATCAGTGAGGGCAAAGTGTTTGCGGTTGAATTTTTACCGGGACAGTTTGACCAGAGAGCCGCATCGGCTGAAGAATGTATTTCAATTCTTACGGAAAAGGAACGTCCGACTGTAAGAAGTGCAAAGGTATATGTTCTTATCGGCGATATTTCAGATGAAGAAACAGAGGCTGTTAAAAATTACGTTATAAACCCTGTTGAGGCAAGAGAGGCGAGTCTTGAAAAGCCGACTTCGCTTGTTATGGAAACAGTTGTTCCCGATGACGTTGCGACAGTTGACGGCTTTACCGAAATGGACGAGAGCAAAATGGAAGAGTTTCTTTCAAAGATGGGCTTTGCAATGGATATGGACGACCTTGCATTCTGTCAGAAGTATTTTAAGGATACGGAAAAGCGTAATCCTACAATTACAGAACTTCGTATGATTGATACATATTGGTCTGACCACTGCCGTCATACTACGTTTCCACTAAGATAAATGATGTTAAGATAAATAACGGCAAATATGCCGATGTCATTAAGGCTGCATATGATGAATATAAGGCTGCAAAAGCTGATTTGTATGCACCTGACAGAGATACTTGCCTTATGAATATGGCAACAATCATAGTTAAGCAGCTTAAAAAGGTCTTTAAAAGAAATTGATGAATCGGAAGAAATCAATGCTTGTTCAATCGTTGTTGATGTTGACGTAAACGGCAAGGACGAGCCATGGCTAATTATGTTCAAGAACGAAACTCATAACCACCCGACAGAAATCGAGCCTTTGGCGGTGCGGCAACTGTCTTGGCGGTGCCATCCGAGATCCGCTTTCCGGACGTACCTATGTATATCAGGCAATGCGTGTGACCGGTAGCGGTGATCCGAGAGTATCACTAAAGGATACACATGCCGGAAAGCTTATGCAGAGAAAGATTACAACAGGTGCGTCGGCAGGTTACAGCTCATACGGAAACCAGATCGGTCTTGCAACAGGACAGGTTCAGGAAATATATGATGAAGGCTACGTTGCAAAGAGAATGGAGATCGGAGCTGTTATAGGTGCGGCACCAAAGAAGAACGTTATTCGTGAAGTGCCGTCAAAGGGCGACGTTATCATTCTTCTCGGAGGAAGAACAGGTCGTGACGGTATCGGCGGTGCAACCGGTTCTTCAAAGGCGCATAATGAAGAAAGCGTTGTTACTTGCGGAAGTGAAGTACAAAAGGTAATCCGCCTGTTGAAAGAAAAAATTCAAAGACTTTTCAGAGATGAAAAGGTTACCACACTTATAAAGAGATGTAACGACTTCGGTGCAGGCGGTGTATCGGTTGCTATCGGTGAGCTTGCGGACGGACTTGTTATTGACCTTGACAAAGTTCCTAAAAAGTATGAGGGACTTGACGGAACCGAACTTGCAATCAGCGAATCGCAGGAAAGAATGGCTGTTGTTGTAAGAGCGGAGGACTCAGATAAGTTTATAGAATATTCAAATAACGAAAATCTTGAGGCAACAAAGGTTGCATATGTCACCGAACGAGAACAGACTTGTTATGAACTGGAGAGGTAAGACAATCTGCGATATTTCAAGAGATTTTCTTAACACAAACGGTGCAACCAAGAATACGGATATTGAAGTTGTACTTCCTGATACTGAAAACAGTTTCTTTAAGCAAGAAGTTGTTACTGACGTAAAGGCAAAGTGGCTTGAAACACTTTCGATCTAAATGTATGCTCACAAAAGGGACTATGTGAAAAGTTTGACTCAACAATCGGTGCAAACAGTGTACTTATGCCGTTCGGAGGTAAGTATCAGCTTACTCCGTCAGACGGTATGGCTGCAAAGTTCCTGTACTTGGCGGCGAAACAAATACGGCAACTGTTATGACATTCGGTTATAATCCGAAACTTTCAAGCTGGAGCCAATATCACGGTTCAATATATGCAATCGTTGAATCTGTTTCAAAAGCGGTTGCGTTGGGTGCTGATTATAAGAAGATTTATCTTACGTTCCAAGAGTACTTTGAAAGACTTGGAACTGATCCTAAAGCGTTGGGGCAAGCCTTTTGCTTCATTGCTTGGCGCATATAAGACACAGCTTGCATTAGGCATTGCGGCAATCGGCGGTAAAGACTCAATGAGCGGTTCGTTCAACGACCTTGACGTACCTCCGACACTACATCATTCGCCGTTGCACCTGTAAAGGCTGATAAGGTTATTTCACAGGAAATCAAGAAAGCAGGCTCAAAGCTTGTTATGTTCACAGTTAAACGTGACGAAACGATTTACCTAAGTTTGACGAATTGAAGAAAATGTATGACACAGTTCATAAGCTTATTCTTGACGGCAAAGTATTGTCGGCAAGCGTTGTTAAGGGATTCGGTCTTGTTGAAACTGTTTCAAAATGGCATTCGGTAATATGATCGGTGTTGAATTTGACAAGAACCTTACAAATGATATGCTATTCTATGCACCGCTTGGCTCAATCGTACTTGAAGTTGAAGAAGAAATTGACGGTGCCGTAACAGTCGGTACAACAGGCTCTGACTCATTTACGGTAGGCGGAGTAAATATTCCGCTTAGCGAGGCGGTTGAAGTATGGAAAACCGCTTGAAAAGGTATTCCCTACAAAAGCAGGTCACTTTACAAGTGAGCCTGAAACATTCAGCTATGATAAGAGAAATATAACTGTTGCAACAGAAAAATTTGTGAAACCGAGAGTATTTATTCCTGTATTCCCGGGTACAAACTGCGAATACGATACTGCAAGAGCATTTGAAAACGCAGGTGCTGTGGCAGATGTATTTGTTGTAAGAAACCTTACGGGTGACGACGTTGTTTACTCAATGAAAGAAATGCAAAAGAGAATAAACAATTCTCAAATCGTAATGATTCCGGGCGGTTCTCAGGCGGTGACGAACCTGAGGGCAGCGGTAAATTTATCGCAACCGCATTCAGAAATCCGCTTGTTAAAGACGCGGTTATGAATATGCTTAAAACCGTGACGGTCTAATGCTTGCATCTGTAACGGTTTCAGGCACTTATAAAGCTTGGTCTTGTACCTTACGGAGAAATTCGTGACCTTGACAGTAATTCACCGACACTTACATTTAACACAATCGGCAGACACGTTTCTTGTATGGCAAGAACAAGAATTGCGTCAAACAAGTCACCATGGCTTGCAAATGTGAATACAGGTGATGTTCATACAATCGCACTTTCACACGGTGAAGGTAGATTTATCGCGTCGGAAGAACAGGTTAAGGAACTTGCGGCAAACGGACAGATTGCAACTCAATATGTAAACCTTGAAGATAAGGCAACATATGATATTGACTGGAATCCAAACGGTTCGGTATATGCTATTGAGGGTATAACAAGTCCTGACGGCAGAGTGCTTGGTAAAATGGGACACAGTGAACGTATCGGTAAGAACGTATCGTTTAATGTTCCCGGTAACAAAGACCAAAAGCTGTTTGAGGCAGGCGTTAAATATTTTAAATAATACAAAAAGGCTGTCGGCAAATGTCGGCAGCCTGTTTTATCACGAGGAGAAAGATGTTATATGAAACCGAAAATATGGTGTTGTGTTTCCAAAGATAACGGATAAAGATATAGCCGATTTGGAAATAGAAAAATAAGAGTTTCAAAAACAGAAGAAAAATAGGTATTTTGCTTGGCTCTGACACGTCCGCTATCAGCAGGCGAAGGTCGAAAGTGAAGTAAAAAGGCTTGTAATCTACGGAAGTAATCGTTAGGCTGATAACAGAATTAAACAGCAAGATAAAAATGTAATGATTTACGAAGTCGAACCCGGTCATGAGGGACTATGCAGTCTGCATCATCAGGCCCGAAAATCAAAGGTAAAGCCAATGTTTCGGGATATGCTTTACGGCAGACCAATTAATGACGATATTATATCAATTCATTCGATTAACGATAATTCGGGCAGAGTTGTATTTTCGGGTAAGGTATTTTTGTTGAGGACAGAGATATTAAATCTAAAAACTGGCAAGGAATTTCACCTTATAACAATGGATATTACCGATAACGAGACTCAATATCTGCGAAAATGTTCGTTACAAAACGGAAGATGACGAGCCGTTTAACGCTTTTTCAAAATTGAAAAGGGAGTCAAGGGCGGCGGTATATATCGTTGCACGCGGTAAGGCACAGTTCGACCAATATGCAGGTGAAACGATTGTGATGATTAACGACATTGCGGAAATTGAAAACCGCCTGTTCGTATGGATGAGGCATCGGAAAACGTGGAACTTCACTTGCATACACAGATGTCGGCGATGGACGCGGTTTCCTCCGTAAACGACCTTATCAACAGAGCGATTTATTGGGGACATAAAGCGATTGCCGTTACCGACCACGGAGTCGTTCCCGGACGCAATGAAAGCGTCTAACCTTTAATGAAAAATTAAAATTCTACGGTGTTGAGGGATATTTGATTGACGACAGCAAGAAGATTGTCTATAATGCGGAAAATCAGAATATCGACTCACCGTTTGTTGTCGATATAGAAACAACAGGACTTCACAACGACAAAACAATATCACCGAAATCGGTGCGGTAAAGGTTGTAAACGGTCAGATTGTCGATAAGTGGTCTACATTCGTTAATCCGGTCAGCCGATACCCGAAAATATTGTGGAACTTACGGGTATTACGGACAGTATGGTGGCTGACGCACCGAAAATCGAAGAAATACTCGGTGAGTTTTGAGTTTTGTAAGGATTGCATAACTTGTTGCACATAACGCGGCGTTCGATATAGATTTATAAAAGGCGGCGAACGTCATAATTTTGAATTTAATTTCTGCTACCTTGATACGCTTATGCTTGCAAGATGTATGTATCCCGAACTTCCGAATTTTAAACTTGATACGCTTACAAAACATCTTCACGTTATTTTGAAAATCATCACCGTGCGGTGGATGATGCAAAGGCTACGGCTGATGTTTTCGTTAAGATGATAGAAAACTTCGCGAAGAAGATAAGACGGAGCTTAAAACTTCAATGATATTTTGATTTAAGAAGTGCGTCAAAGAAAAATAAAGCGTATCACATTATCATACTTGCAAAAATCAAATCGGTTTAAGACATATTTATGAAATGATTTCGGAATCGCATTTGAAATATTTCTTCAGAACACCGAGAATACCGCGAAGTTTGCTTGAAGAAACGCGAGGGACTTATACCGGTTCGGCTTGTGAGGCTGGCGAACTTTTCAGAGCGATGATAGACGGTGACAGTGACGAGGAATTAAAGGAAATAGTTGATTTTTACGACTATCTTGAAATTCAGCCGATAGGCAATAATGCGTATATGAAAACCGATCCGAAACACCCTATGGTGAATACGGACGAAGATTTGCAAAATTTAAACAGACATATTGTTGCACTTGGCGAAAAGTATAATAAACCGTTGCCGCAACGTGACGTGCATTTTATGGATATGGAGGGCGCGGATTACTGTGAAAAATCCTTATGAATTACAAAGGATTTTCGGACGCTGACAATCAAGCACCGCTGTATTTCAGAACAACGGAAGAAATGCTTAAAGAATTTGAGTATTTGGGCAAGGAAAAGCGTATGAGGTTGTTGTTAAAACACAAATCTTGTAGCCGATATGATAGAGGACGCCAGACCGATTCCTGCGAAAAGTGTCCTCCTGTAATTGAGGGGCGAAAGAGGGTATCATAAACGACTCGACAACGAGAGCAAAGGAATATACGGCGATCCGCTTCCTGAAATCGTGCAGAAACGTCTTGATAAGGAACTTCATTCGATTACGACTTACGGTTTTTTTTTATGTACAGAATTGCACAGGAGCTTGTACGTCATTCACTTGCAGACGGATATTTGGTTGGCTCACGTGGTTCTGTCGGCTCGTCGCTTGTTGCGTATTTGTCGGATATAACGGAGGTTAATTCACTTCAAGGTCACTATATTTGCCCGAATTGTAAAACGTAGAGTTTATTGAGTCTGAAATCGGTTTGTCGGGGGTGACTTGCCCGATAAGGTGTGTCCGAAATGCGGAACGAAGTACAGAAAGACGGCCACGATATTCCGTTTGAAACATCCTTGGTTTCAAGGGAGATAAAGAGCCGGATATTGACCTTTTAACTTTCGGGCGTGTATCAGCCGGTAATCCATAAATACACCGGAAACATTCTTCGGCAAGGGTAAGGTTTTAAAGCCGGAACAATCGGTACTGTCGCGGAAAACCGCATTCGGTTATGTAAAGAAGTATTGCGAGGAGAGAAATCTTGTGATGCGTAATGCGGAGATGAAACGACTTGGTAAAAGGCTGTGAGGGTGTAAAACGTACGTCGGGACAGCACCCCGGCGGAATTATCGTTAAACCGTTTGAAAATGATATATACGAATTTTGCCCTGTTCAGCACCCTGGACGATCCTAATTCGGATATTATTACGACTCACTTTGATTACCATAAAATCGACCAAAACCTTTAAAACTTGACGAGCTGGACACGATGATCCGACGGTTATAAGAATGCTTGAGGATATAACGGGACTGCACGCACGGATATTCCGATAGGCGACCCCGAAACAATGAGTTTGTTTACGCAAATAAAGCGTTGAAATTACCGGGTAAGGATATAGGTACAAATTTGGTACATACGGAATACCTGAGTTCGGTACAAAGTTCGTACGTCAAATGCTTGAAGATACAAAGCCGACAACATTCTCTGAACTTGTAAGAATTCCGGGACTTTCGCACGGTACTGATGTGTGGCTCGGCAATGCACAGGAATTAATCAGAGAGGGCAAGTGTGACTGTCGCACTCAATATGTGCCCGTGACGATATTATGATTTATCTTATTTCGTGCGGTGTTGAAGAAGAACATTCGTTCAAGATAATGGAAATGGTGCGTAAAGGTAAAGGCCTGACTTCGAATATGGAACAAATGCGTGATAATAATGTGCCTGATTGGTATATTGAATCGTGTAAAAATCAAGTATATGTTCCCTAAGGCACACGCTGCCGCTTACGTTATGTCGGCATTCAGAATTGCGTATTTTAAAGTACATTATCCAGAAGCATTTTATATCGCATATTATACGGTGCGTGCGGACGATTTGATGCATCGGTAATGGCGAGGGAGAAGAACGCGTTCAGAAGAAATGCGTTCAATCAACGCAAAGAAAAGGACGGAACAGTTACTGAAAGAAAGAAAACCTTATACCGATACTTCTTGAAATTTGTATTGAAATGTACGCAAGAGGAATTAATTTTGTGCCTGTCGATTTGTACGAATCACGCGACCGATTTCAGACAGGTTGAGGGCGGTATTCTTCCTCCGCTTTCCGCACTTCCGACTTAGCGAAAACGACGCGATAAGCATTACGGAAGAAAGAAAGAACGGCGAATTTAGAAACGTCGAAGATTTAAGAATTCGTACAGGTATAGGTAAAAATCCGCTTAATATCCTTGAAGAAAACGGCTGTTTCGATGATTTGCCGGATACCGACCAAGTGTCGTTGTTTGACTAACGAATATATTGACTTTTGATATTTTAAGCGATATAATAAAGAAAAGAATGTCAACATTTTGTGAAAAATGGAGGTATCATATATGACGAAAGAAGAATTTATTAAGCATTTA
>SCPP01000486.1_pt1 | contig 11740 bp, 9 predicted proteins | sample 6106811 | NCBI WGS metagenome assembly SCPP01 (sample SAMN10720449, study PRJNA508395) | human gut metagenome | isolation source: Participant 2 stool, 15 month | host: Homo sapiens | collected 2018
CGTGGCTCGATCTATAAGATATTGAAGAATTATGAAGGAATCGTGGTGATCGATGAGGCTATATCGACTTCTCCGCTTATCCCTCTTCTTAAAGGAATTATCGGGATTCCCAAACCTGATCGTTCTTCAAACCTTGTCGAAAGCGTGGGGAGCGGCGGGTATTCGTTTGGGTATCATTCGCCTCTCCGGAGATTATCGGAGTCTTGAATAAGATCAAATATCCGTATAACGTCAACCAACTTACGCAGGAGAAAGCTTTGAGCTTTTGAACGACGAGGCGACCATGAAACACCAAATGAACGAGATTCTCACGGAGCGTAACCGGCTGGAGAAGATCCTGTCCGAGCCTCCTTTCTCCTATCAAGTATATCCTTCGGACGCTAATTTCTTGTTGGTGAATGTCGCCAAGGCGGATGCCATGTATAATGGGCTCGTGAAGAAAGGGATCGTAGTGCGTAACCGTAGCAACGTGCAGAAATGCCGGGGTTGCCTTCGTATTACGATCGGTACGCCAAAAGAGAATGATAGCTTATTGAACGCGATGAAAAACATGAAATTATGAGCACGAGGAAAAGAGCGTTGTTTATCGATCGAGACGGCACGCTTGTAAAAGAGCCGCCCGTAGATTATCAATTGGATAGCTTGGAGAAACTAGAGTTTGTCCCGAAGGTGATGCGTAACCTCTATTTTATTCGCGAGCGGTTGGATTTCGAGTTCGTGATGGTCTCCAACCAAGACGGGCTGGGTACGCCCTCTTTCCCGGAGGAGACTTTCTGGCCTGCCCATAACTTGATCCTAAAAACACTGGAAGGCGAGGGGATCGTGTTTGATGATATATTGATCGATCCTTCCTTTCCCGAGGATAATTCCCCGAATCGTAAGCCTCGTACAGGAATGCTTACGAAATATATGACAGGTGAATACGATCTGGAGAATAGTTTCGTGATCGGGGACCGCCTTACGGATATGGAGTTGGCCCATAATCTGGGCGCTAAAGGTATCTGGTTGCGCCCGGAGGAGGAGCAGAGAGTGAGTTGGCGGCTTACGCTACCTCATTGTCTCCCGCCTATATCACGGATGATTGGGATAAAATCACCGAGTATCTGTTTGCTGGTGAGCGTCGTGCGGTCGTACGGCGTGCCACGAAGGAGACGGATATTTATGTGGACTCGAATCTGGACGGAACCGGAAAGACATCGATCTCTACCGGGCTTGGTTTCTTCGATCATATGTTAGACCAGATCGGTAAGCATTCTGGTACGGACCTGACGGTACGGGTAAAAGGCGACCTGGAAGTCGACGAGCATCATACGATAGAGGACACGGCGATCGCCCTTGGCGAGGCCATGCTGAAAGCGCTGGGTGATAAGCGAGGGATCGAGCGTTATGGGTATTGCCTTCCGATGGACGACTGCTTGTGTAGCGTGGCGCTGGATTTCGGTGGCCGTCCTTGGTTGGTTTGGGACGCTGAGTTCCACCGTGAGAAGTAGGATATGCCTACGGAGATGTTCCTCCATTTCTTCAAGAGCTTGAGCGACGCTGCCCGCATGAATTTGAATATCCGTGCCGAGGGTACGAACGAGCATCATAAGATAGAAGGTATCTTCAAGGCTTTGGCCCGCTCGATCAAGATGGCGATCCGACGAGATATTTATCGGTTTGAGCTACCGAGTACGAAAGGGCTCTTGTAATCTGTAAAACACTACTGTATTTGTGCACGAATACAGTAGTGTTTTAGTCTGAATACTATTGTGTTTATCCACAAACACTATAGTGTTTTCGACTCAGATTCTATGACATCAGATAAACCGATAAAAGCCTATAGAGGATATTCCTCGAAAGCATATAGAACCGTGGAGAGATACCTTTCTCCTGTGTCCGGAAGCAACGCCACGATCGTTTTTCCCTCATTCTCCGGAAGTTTAGCTAGTTCCACGGCGGCGTATACAGCGGCGCCGGAAGATATTCCTACCAGCAACCCTTCCTTCCCGGCCAGTTCGCGGCTGGTACGGATAGCGTCATCGTTCGTTACTTGCAGGATCTTGTCAACTACCTCCCCGTTGTAGGTCTTGGGGATAAAGCCGGCTCCGATGCCCTGTATCTTGTGCGGGCCGGGCTTGCCTCCGAAAGTACCGGTGAATCGCTAGGTTCTACCGCTACGATTTGTACGTTCGGGTTGTGAGCTTTCAATCCGGCACCGACACCGCTGACCGTGCCTCCGGTTCCTACGCCGGCTACAAACAGATCGACTTTACCATCCGTATCACGCCAGATCTCTTCGGCGGTCGTACGGATATGTACGGCCGGGTTAGCGGGATTCTCGAATTGTTGTAGGATGATGGAACCGGGAGTCGCGTCACGCAGTTCCTCCGCTTTGGCGATGGCTCCTTTCATGCCTTCCGCCCCGGGGGTGAGGACGAGCCGGGCACCTAACGCTTTCAATAAATTACGACGCTCGGCACTCATGGTATCCGGCATGGTCAGGATTAATTTGTAGCCTTTCGAGGCGGAGACAAAAGCGAGTCCGACTCCGGTATTACCGCTGGTCGGTTCGATAATGGTAGCGCCGGGTTTCAACAAGCCTTTAGCCTCAGCGTCCTCGATCATCGCCAAGGCGATGCGGTCTTTTACGCTACCAGCCGGGTTGAAATATTCCAGCTTGCCGATTACTTGGGCTTTAAGGCCCTTGCTCGCGTTGAAATTAGAGAACTCCAACAGGGGAGTGTTGCCGACAAGGTCGGTCAGTTGTCTTGCTATTCTTGCCATATACAAATGAATTTTGTTGTTTCTGGATTCTTTTATTTATATGACAAAGATAGTGGATGGATTGTTTACGGCATATACCATAAACCGGGTATTTTTTTACCTCCTTCTATGCGTCACGCACAAAAGGAGGTTACAATCATAATTATATACAAGTCTGAAAGGACTATCTTTAATGTCTGCCTCCTCCTAAGGCTTGGTAGAGGTTTACGGTGGCTTGAAGCTCGTCAAAACGATCCGTTACTTGGGAGAGCTGGGCGCTGAGCAGGGTTTGCTGTGCCGTGAGCACTTCCAGATAAGTGGTGTTTCCATGCGTCATCAGCAATTGGGTGCTACGGACGGCATCTTCAAGCGATTCGATTTGGTGTGTACGCAAGTCGATCTTTCCCTTTGCGGTCTGGGCTTGGGTAAGTGCGTCGTTCACCTCTTTTCCGGCGTTGAGCACGGTTTGTTGGAAAGTGAGCTTGGCCTCTTCTTGCTGCGCTTTCGCTATTTTCAATTGGGCGATATTCGCTCCTTTGTTAAATAGCGGTTGCGTGAGGGAGCCGACCGCCGATAGTAATAGTTTACCCGGATTTACGATGTAACTACCTGCGCTGTTTGTCCATCCCGCGCTGCCGCTAAGACGTAGCGAGGGATAAAAATTGGAGCGTGCGGAGGCTGTCCCGTAGAACGCTTGCGCCAATGCGTACTCGGCGCTACGTACATCCGGACGGTTCGAGAGCATCTGTACCGGGATACCGATAGCCAGATCCGGGGTTAAGGATTGGTCTTCCAACCTTCCTCGCTCAATATCCTGAGGTGTCTCTCCCAATAAGACGGCAAGTGTATTCTCGGTCTCCCGGATGGTCTGTTCCAGATCCTTAACAGAGGTCTCGATGGAGTAGCAAGTAGCCTCGGTTTGCGATACGGCCGCCTCGGTAGTCATGCCGGCTGCCATTAATGCTTGGGTGGTACGAAGGCTTTCTTGCCATTTCACGGCGGTTTCTGTCGTGATCTCGTATTGCCGGTCCAGCATCAATAAGGTATAATATAAATTGGCGATATTGGCGATCAGTTGTGTTTGTACGGCTTGGCTATACGCTTGGCTTTGCGACAAGGCGGCTTTCGCTTGTCGTTTGGCGTTTGTCAGCCGGCCGAAGATATCGACCTCCCAACTGGCCGATACCGGGACGTTGTATGTCCACGACGCTTTCGCCTTATCAAAGCTACTTGCCGTGCCCTGCGGATCTAGGGAGAGCGACGGGAGGTAGGAGAGGCGGGAGGTCATTAACGCCGCCTCAGCTTCTTGTACCTTTAGATGGGCGATCCGTAGGTCTGTATTATTGGCTAATCCCCGTTCGATCAAGGATTGCAAGGCCGGATCGGTGAACAGGTCCCGCCAACTGATATTCCCGATGGAGAAGGTATCTGCCGGGGCTATCTCCTCCCGGTATAGATTCTCCGGGAGGGTGGCGACAGGCTCGTATTTGTAAATGCCGCAGCTATTCAACGCTAGCGTCGCTACGGCAAAGAGTATGATGTTATTCTTCATATACATTATATATATACACAATCTGGATAGATTATTTCTTGCTATCTAAATATTCTTTTCTTTCCTCGGCGGCCTCTTTTACCTCTTCTTGCACCTGCCAATCAAGGGAACGCTCGAATTGGATCGGGCGTAGTTTCTCTTGCAGGTATTGGAACGTGATGAATAAGCAAGGCACGATAAATAACAAAGCCAATGTACCGATCAACATACCGCCAACGGCACCGGTTCCCAACGAGCGGTTTCCATTAGCGCCTACGCCGTTGGAAACGATCAATGGCAGCAAACCGAATATCATCGTAAGAGCGGTCATCAAGATCGGGCGCAGACGAACCTTCGCCGCGCTAAGAGCGGCCGAGGTCAGGCTCATGCCGGACAAGCGGCGCTGGGTAGCGTACTCCGTCAATAAGATGGCGGTCTTCGCCAACAACCCGATCAACATGATCAGACCGGTTTGCAGATAAATGTTATTCTCCAATCCCATGAACTTGGCGAACAAGAAACTACCCATCAAACCCATCGGTACGGAAAGAATCACGGCGAAAGGAACAAGGAAACTCTCGTACAAGGCACTTAGGATCAAATAAATCATCAAGATACAGATACCGAAGATGATAATGGTCGTATTACTCTGCTGGTTCCCTCACGGGTGATACTACCGAAGTCATACCGTATCCTTTCGGGAGTGAGGTGGCCGCTGTCTCTTTTACCGCCTTGATAGCATCCCCGGAGCTATATCCATTGGCCGGTACGGCATTGACGGCGATCGAATTATACATATTGAAACGGGCTAAAGATTCGGCACCGTATACCTTGGTCAAGGTGATAAACTGACTAAGCGGTGCCATCTCGCCGTTCGACATGCGTACGAACGTATTATTCAAGGAGGTCTCATCCAGACGATATTTAGGATCGGACTGTATCATCACCTTATACACCTTCGAGAAGCGGTTGATATTCGACACATATTGCCCTCCGTAATAACCGGAAAGGGTTGATAGAACAGCATCCGGAGTGATTCCGGCCCGTTTGCATTTCGCCGCGTCCACATCCACGCCATTGCGGGTACTTGATATCGAAGGTAGAGTAAGCCGTAGCGATCTCGGCCGTCACGCAAGGCTGCGAGATATTGCTGGTCGTGTTAAAGAAGGTTTAAGTCTCCACCGGCCTTGTCTTGCGTATGCATTTCCAATGCGTTACCCATACCATATCCGGGGATCATGGCGGGGGCGATGGCGAAAATCGTAGCGTCCTTGATATCTGCCGTACGGCCATATACCTGTCCGATCACGGCTTGTACGTTATCTTCCTTGTCCGGGCGCTCATCCCAATGTTTTAGTTTCAAGATGAACATACCGAAAGAGCTACCTTGTCCGGCCAGCAAACCATAACCGGAAACCTTGGAATAAGATTGAAGCTGTGGAATCTGGTTGATCCGTTGCTCGATATTCGTCATGATCTTGTTAGTCGTAGCCAAGGAGCTTCCGGAGGCCGTACTTACGTTGACAAAGACCGTACCTTGATCCTCATCGGGTACCAAGCTGGATTTTGTCGTGTTCATCAAGACGATAAGTAATACGATGGAGCATGCCAATAAAGACCAAGCCAGCCATTTCCGCTTGATAAAGAACAACACCCCGTGCTTATATTTCTTGATGACCGAATCGAATGTTGAACGCCTTACGGAAACGTGCGGCGAAGATTCTTTGGGTGCCGTCCTCGTTGATGTAAGGCTTCAATAAGATAGCGCAAAGCGCCGGGCTTAACGTTAACGCGTTAACGGTAGAGATACCTACGGCCGCTGCCATCGTCAAACCGAACTGCGTATAGAATGTACCGGATGTACCGCTCATGAACGATACCGGGATAAACACGCCCATAAATACCAATGAAGTAGAGACGATGGCGGATGTTAATCCTTTCATCGCGTCCATACTAGCCATATAAGAGGACTTATATCCAACGTCGAACCGAGCTTGGACTGCCTCGACGACAACGATCGCATCGTCCACCACCGTACCGATCACCAATACCAAAGCGAATAAAGTGATCAAGTTGATGCTAAATCCGGCGACCGTCATAAAGGCGAACGTACCGATCAAGGAAACTACGATCGCTACCAACGGAATCAGCGTAGAACGGATATCCTGCAAGAAGACATATACCACAAGGATAACGAGGATAATGGCCTCTATCAAGGTTTTTACAACCTCATGGATCGAGGCGTACAAGAAATCATTCGTACTCATCAATTTTACGACCTCGATACCTTTCGGGAAGTCTTTCGAGGCTTCCTCAAGAAAAGCGTCGATCTTATTATTCACCTCCGTGGCATTCGATCCGGCTGTCTGGAAAACCATACAGGAGATACCCGGCTTACCGTTTGTTTGTCCGATATAGGCATAACTCTCCTTTCCTAACTCAATGTCCGCTATCTCTTTTAGCTTCAATACCTCTCCATCCTCGGTGGAGCGGATCACGATATCGCCGAATTCCTCCGGAGTAAGCAGGCGTCCGCTATATTTCATGGTGTACTGATACGTCTCGTCCGAGTTCTCGCCTAAAGAACCCGTGGCGGACTCAATATTTTGCTCGGCCAACACAGAGGTCACGTCCGAGGGAATCAATTTGTATTGGGCCATCACGTCGGGCTTCATCAGATACGCATACAGTAATCGCCGCCCATAACCATCAACTCGCCGACTCCGGAGATACGGAGTATCTCTGGTTTTAGGTTGATGCTGATGTAATTACTGAGGAAGTTCTCGTCATAAGAACCGTCCGGGCTATAGAGCGAGAAGATCTGTAACATACTGGTCTGGCGCTTGGAAGTCGTGACACCTACTTGGGTAACCTCGGCCGGCAATTGCCCGGTCGCTTTCGATACACGGTTCTGTACGTTTACGGCGGCCATGTCCGGATCGGTTCCTTGTTGGAAATAGATCGTGATCGTGGCGGTACCGGAGTTGGTAGCCGTGGAGGTCATGTAGGTCATATCTTCCACGCCGTTGATCGCCTCTTCCAAAGGGGCTACGACACTCTTCTGCATGGTCTCGGCATTCGCCCCGAAGTAAGTCGTACTGACCATAACGGTAGGAGGGGCGATATCCGGATATTGTTCTACGGGCAAGGTGAAAAGCCCGATGATACCCGCAACCATAATCGTGATGGAAATCACGGCGGAGAGTACGGGGCGTTCTATAAATGTGCTAACTTTCATTGTTCTTAATTTTGTTTTACTTCAATCGGTGTTCCTTCACGCAATAAGCCTACGCCTTCGGCTACGATCACGTCGCCGCTATTCAATCCGGCGTTTACGATATACTCTTGTCCTCCGTTCACACGGGTAACTTCTACAGGAGCGGATTGCGTCTTGCCGTCCACTACCTTGAAGACAAATACCCGGTCTTGGATCTCGAACGTGGCGGCTTGGGGAATTACGACGCAGTTATCGTATGTAACCGGAATGATCACATTCCCGGAGCCCCCGCTATTCAATAATTGCTCCTCGTTCGGGAATGCGGCACGCAAGCTGACTGTTCCGGTGTTTTGATCGATAATGCCGCTGATCGTCTCGATCTTTCCCGTTTGGGGATAAAGCGATTTATCGTTCAGTTGAAGCTCTATCTCGGGCATATTCTCCAAGGCTTTGTCTTTCGAGCCGTATTGACGGGTCAAGGCCAATAGCTGATTCTCGGTCATGGAGAAATACACATACATCTCGGAATTGTCCGATACCGTGGTGAGCGGTTTGGGCAGGTTTGCGCTTACTAATGCGCCTACACGATAAGGCAGGGTTCCGATGACGCCGTTCGAGGGGCTTTTCACTTCCGTGTAAGAAAGGTTGTTACGGGCGTTTATCTCTTGTGCCTCCGCTTGGGCTAATTGGGCTTTTGCCGAGAGTAGAGTGTTGTAGGCGGTCTTTAGGTCGAACTCGGAAACTACTTTGTTTTTATACAATTCTTGTTTACTGTCGTAGGTCAGTTGCGCTGTCGCTACAGATGCCTTAGCGGCCTCTACGTTCGCAATGGCGGTGTTTAAGGCCGCTTGATAAGGAACTTGATCAATAATAAATAAGACTTGTCCTTTTTTTACACTCTCGCCTTCCGTTACGCAGAGCTTTGTAATAAAGCCGGATACTTGCGGATAAATATCGATGTCCTGTTTTCCTCGTATACTCGCCGAGTAATTATTGGATAAAGTTTTCTCCGAAGTGAATACGGTCATTGTCGCATACCCTGAACTTTGTTGGATTACAGGGCTTTGTTTACACCCAACAGCTACGATACACCATAAGGCGATCGCAGTCTTCATCAATCGATTTTGCTTTTTCATCTTAACTAATACCTATATTTTCGGATGCAAAGCTACTCGCTTATCGGCGAACCATTGTTTCCACAATGAGGCGATGATTGTTCATTTTGAGATGGAATGATCCGTTATATGCTAATGATCTCTTATATTCGCGGGCAAAATAGTAGACATATGAATCCATTTGAGATAGAGAGAGGAGAGTCGTTCATAATAGGCGATTCCGATTTGAGGGAGTTATTGGATCGTCCTTACAAGAGCGGATATGGCATGATCTTATTTTGCTATAAAGGAACGGCGAATATATCCGTCGATTTGAGCCGATGGGATATCCGGCGCAACACGGTGATCGTATTGATACCGGATACGATCCTGACGTTGAATGCGAGTAGCGAGGATTTCAAGGTACAATATATATCCTTTTCGAAGGTCTTGTTCGACGAGGCCGTATTCCGGCTGGATCCGCCCTTTTTCCGCTTCATAAAGGATAGCCCTTGCTATACGCATCCCGCCGATCAGGAGGAGACCATAAATGTGATCATCCGGCTGTTTTGGCTGATTTACATGGATCGGGATAACGTGTACCGTGATATGATCGTGAAAAACCAGTTGCAATGCTTCTTCCTTAATATGTATGATAAGACAAGGTACTCCTTCTCGAGCCGCCAGCAAAATGGGTGCAACCGTGGGGAGGAGTTGTTCCATAAGTTCATCAATTGCATCCATGCCCATTATCTCGACCAGAAAGAGGTCTCTTTCTATGCGAACGAGCTTTGTATCTCTCCCCGTTATCTCTCCACTATCACCCGGCAAGTGACGGGCGAGTCGGCGAAGACCATTATAGACCGGCATATCATATTGGAGACAAAGGTGTTGTTGCGTACCACGGAAATGACCGTGCAGGAGATAACGAATCACTTGAACTTTCCCAGCCAATCCTATCTGGGACGGTATTTCAAGAAGCATACCGGGGAGTCACCCATAGAGTATCGAATGAAAAGGATGATATGTCTTTGTCGCTATGGTTGACTCTTAAAGAATCAACCATATCTACAAAAAGACACCATGGAAGTTTGTTCTTATAAAGCCGTGGAAGCCTTTTCCGTTTGCCTTTGATCGAACGTATCAGTAATTAGGGTAAGGGCACCATCTCCCGTCACGTTGCAAGCCGTACCGAAGCTGTCTTGCAAAGCGAATATCGTAAGCAATAATGCCGTTCCTGCCTCGTCGAAACCTAGAATAGCGATGATCAAGCCCAATGAGGCGAGCACCGTACCGCCCGGTACGCCGGGGAGCGCCGATCGCGAAGAAACCAAGCAAGATGATAAATACGAGCATCGTCGTGAAGTCCGGCATACTTCCATATAATATTTGTGAGACGGTCAATACGAAAAACACTTCCGTCAAGATAGAGCCGCATAGATGTATGTTCGCGAACAGGGGGACAGTCACGTCGATTACTTCCTCTCGCAAAATCTTGCTTTTCTTGGCGCAGGTCAAGGCCGTGCCCAAGGTGGCGGCGGATGACATGGTGCCTAAGGCTGTCAAATAAGCGGGTCCGTAGTATTTCAATACGCCCCAGCTATTTTCCGGGAGTAAATCGATGCGACTACATACAGTAAGGTCAACCAGATGTAATGGCAAATGATGACAATCAACAGGACGGATAAAAAGATAGGCAACTGCTTTGTAATCGCCCCCTCATAACTAAGAACGCAGAAATTCGCTGCGATGAAAAGCGGCAGGACCGGCATCAAGACCCGTTCTACCAATTTAAGTACCATGTTCTGGAATACTTCCAGCAACCTCTCCATCTCCTCGGATTTAACCCATGCGGTAGAAAGTCCCAGCATCACGGCCAATACCAATGCCGACATAACGCTCATCACTGGCGGAATCTCTAGATTAAACAACATGGGAGGGATGTCTTTTAGACCTTCCGAGGCGGTTTGAATATGCAAATGCGGTATTAACTCGTAACCCACAACGGCGCCAAAGGTAGCGGCGCCAACCGATGACAGGTATGCGATACTAAAAGCGAATAATAAGACTTTGGATGCGTTGCTTTTTAAGCGGGCGATGGATGGTGCCACGAATCCTAGAATGATCAACGGAACCAAGAAGAAAATAATCTGTCCCGTAATTTGTTTTATGATCATGACCGCTTTTAACACAGGCTCGTTTACGACAAGCCCAACCAGAAGTCCGATCAAGACGGCCAGTATCAACCGTACGATCGTGTTGGAAAGAATCTTTTTCAGCATATTCGGATGTTTTTATTTTTCAATGACAGCAAATATAAGATATTTTCTTGTGTGAATGGGTGAGTGGACAATTTTGATTACTTTTGTTTGATGAAAACAAGATCGTTGGTTTGTATTTTATAATCAAGTAATATGAAAAACATGAGACAAGCTTTACTGGTAGCGGGCTGTTTATTGGCTACCACTACGTTATTTGCCCAGACCGAGAAAGGGGATTGGGCTCAGTTTGGTCGTTACGCGGAGGCTAACAAGACCGTGAAAGTTCCTTCGAACGTGGTATTTATGGGGAACTCCATTACAGACGGATGGTGGCCGGCGGATTCGACCTTCTTTATCCAGAATAATTTCGTAGACCGTGGGATCAGCGGACAGACAACCTCGGAAATGTTAGTTCGTTTTCGCCAAGACGTTATTAATTTGAAACCGAAAGCAGTGGTAATCATGGCGGGTATCAATGATATCGCCCACAATAACGGCGTGATCGCTTTAGAGAACGTGTATGGTAACTTGGTCTCCATGGCGGAATTGGCGAAAGTAAATAATATAAAGGTGATTTTTTGTTCCGTGATGCCGGCATACGATTTTCCTTGGAGACCGGGTATGAAGCCGGCCGATAAGGTTATCCAGCTCAATAAGTGGATCAGGAGTATGCGGATAAGAATGGCTTGACGTACGTGGATTATCATTCCGCCATGAAAGATGAGCGAAACGGATTGCCCGCTAACCTGTCGAAAGATGGTGTGCATCCTACCTTGGAAGGCTATAAGATCATGGAGAAGATCGTGCTGGAGGCCATTCATAAAACCGTAAAGTAAGCAGATGAGAAACTATTTATTGGCTTTATCTTGTTGTACGGCTTTATCTTGTTGTA
>SCPP01001671.1_pt1 | contig 11724 bp, 6 predicted proteins | sample 6106811 | NCBI WGS metagenome assembly SCPP01 (sample SAMN10720449, study PRJNA508395) | human gut metagenome | isolation source: Participant 2 stool, 15 month | host: Homo sapiens | collected 2018
ATAGCCAAGAACTCCAGCGTAGCCAGTACGACCCAAATCCGTAGTACCATTACCGGTATGATCTTGGACATCCCCGTCAAAGTAGGTAACTCGGTTATTCAAGCGAATAATTTCAATGATGGCACGACGATCGCTACCGTAGCCAATATGAACGACATGATCTTCAAAGGAAACGTAGACGAGACCGAGATCGGACGCATCCACGAGGGAATGCCGATCAAATTGACCGTCGGCGCCATGGAAAGCCGTTCATTCGACGCTTTGCTGGAATATGTATCGCCCAAGGAGTAGACAAGAATGGAGCTATTCAATTTGAGATCAAGGCGGCCGTAACAATCCCCGAAGATGCTTTCATCCGTGCGGGATATAGCGCCAACGCCGAGATCGTGCTAAAACGTGCGGAAGACGTGCTTACGATCCCGGAAAGTACGGTTGAGTTCCAAGGGGATTCCGCATTCGTTCAGTTAGTTAAACAAGAGCAACCGGAGCAAGTCTTCGAGAAGCATCCTGTAAAGGTAGGTCTGTCCGACGGTATCAAGATCGAGATTCAAGAAGGACTGGCCGCGACCGATAAAGTCCGGGGCGCAGCTATTGACCCGAATAAGAAATAAAAGAAAGATTGTATGATGAGAAGAAACTTATATATACTGGCAATCGCTTCCCTCCTGTCCGGAAACTATGTTTTCGCTCAGGATGCGGTGAAGCAATGGAGTCTGGAGGAGTGCATCCAATATGCCATCGAGCATAATATCGACTTAAAGCAAAAGGAGCAGGAACAGGAAAGCCGAAAGGTAGACTTACATACCAGCAAATACAGTTGGCTCCCGGCCCTAAATGGCAGTCTTGGGCAGAGCTTCCAGTTCGGACGCTCCACGTCTAAATCCGGGGTGATCGTAGACCAGAACGCCGCCAATTCCACATTGGGGATCAATCTGGACATGCCTTTATTTGACGGGTTAAAAATACCGAACGATATCGCCGCCCGCAAACTTGATCTAAAAGCGTCTATCGAGAACTTGAATAAGGCGAGAGAAGACCTATCCATCAATATAGCTTCCTACTACCTGCAAGTACTTTATAATAAAGAGCTGCTGAAAATAGCGCAACTACAAGTGGAACTAGACAAGGAGCAGGTGAATAAAACGGAGGCCATGGTGAACGCCGGAAAGGTGCCTCTTTCCCAACTGTATGATATCAAGGCCCAATTAGCGAAAGATGAGGTCACGCTTACCGAGTCGCAAAACAATGTGAACCTCGCTTTATTGGATCTTGCGCAAAGTCTGGAACTAGAGCGAAGCGACCGGAATTTCGATATACAGACTCCTGTAATTGAAGATGCTGTGGCTGATAATATGAGCAGTATCCTACCTCCGGAAAACATTTACGATCATGCGGTTACGTTCAAGCCTCAGATCAAGGAACAACAGTATTTGCTAGAGAGCCAAAAGAAAATGTTGCGTGTCGCGCAAGCGGGCTATTACCCCAAGTTAAATTTCGGGGCTAGTTACAGCAATGGATATTATCATTCTACTTCCGGAGGTGAATTTGCCGATACTCGTTCCTTTAGCGAGCAGTTTAAGCAGAATGGGCAAAAGATCGTCGGATTCTCATTGAGCATTCCACTTTTCAACCGCTTCCAAGTACGCAATAGCGTTCGTACCGCAAGGATCAACATTATCAACCGGGAATTGCTGATGGAAAATACAAAGAAAACATTATACAAGGAAATCCAGCAAGCGTACTACAACGCAACGGCTTCCCAAGAGAAATATACGGCTTCCGACAAATCCGTCACGGCGAGCAAGGAAGCGTTCAATTATGCCCAAGAGCGTTACAACGCAGGTAAAAGCACTGTCTTTGAATTTAATGAGGCTAAAACAAAATACGCGCAAAGTCTAGCGGAACAGGCACAGGCCAAATATGATTTTATCTTCCGTACGAAGATTCTAGATTTCTATAATGGTAACCCTATCCGTTTATAAACGTTAATTAATACTTCATTTTTTTCATTATACACACAAAGTTTAAGGGAAGATATCCTTTATGGACATCTTCCCTTTCAGCATCCATTAAGGCATTTAGTCTGCACAGAACTATGTTTAATAGCATAATTAACAAATAGATAGCTAAGACCAAAAACCCTCCTGCCAGCTATCATAATGCAATAAGATCCCCAGTACAACTAAATTGAATTTGGCAATATCAATCAATATTATATTAGTTTTAGAATGTTTTATAACAGTTTGCTTTTTTATAATAAAAATTAGTATATTTGCGGCTGTGAATTTCTAGAGTCTTGGTATGTACATTTTTTGATAAGTATTTTAACTGTAGTTCTGTGCAGACTATGGTCTCTCGAAAAAATAATGTGTGTCTAATTAACAAACAAATTCATTCTATGAAGCACAAATTAACGCTTGTACTACTCTCATTCTTTCTGGGAGTGCAGTGTATGGTCGCCCAGCAAATGAAGGTGACCGGTGTAGTGATTAATGAAGATGATGGGGAGCCTGTTATAGGTGCATCCATCGTAGTAAAAGGAACCACTATTGGAACCATTACCGATTTAGATGGTAAATTTGAGTTAGAAACTCAGAAAGATGCTAAGCTAATTATTTCTTATGTAGGTTTACGGACTCAAGAAACTACAGCTCAGCAAAACATGAGAATTGTTCTTTCTTCAGATTCTCAAGCTATAGATGAAGTTGTTGTCGTAGCTTATGGTACCGCAAAGAAAAGTTCTTTTACAGGTTCCGCATCCACGGTGGGTGCCGCTTTGATGGACAAACGTCCATTGAGTAACGCCCTCTCCGCATTAGAAGGAAACACTTCCGGAGTACAAATGACTTCCTCTATCGGACAACCGGGAGAAGCTGCTAAGGTAACGATCCGTGGTTTTGGTTCTGTAAACGCGGATAATGCTCCTTTATATGTAGTGGATGGCGCCATCTTCAGTGGTGATATCTCTTCTATCAGCCCATCTGATATCGAATCAATGACAATTTTAAAAGATGCCGCTTCTACATCTTTGTATGGATCTAGCGCAGGTAACGGTGTGGTTTTGATCACGACCAAGAAAGGTTCTACCAGCAGTGGCGCAGGTGTTACCTTGAGTATCTCACAAGGTTGGTCTAGCAGAGCTTATAACGATTACGCAAAAGTAGGTGTATACGATTATTATCCTTTGCAATGGCAAATGTTGAGAAACGCAAATATGTCACTCGGACAAAGTGCTGCCGACGCTGCCGCTAATGCTTCTAAAGATATTATCAACAAATTAAAATATAATCCTTTCGTAGGAATCGCCAATGACGCAATCGTGGGCACAGACGGTTTATTGAATCCATCAGCCTCGGCTTTAAAATGGGGTGAGGACCTTGATTGGGAAGATGCCGCTTACCGTACCGGACATCGCCAAGAATATAATGTAAGCTACAATACAAAAACAGAAAAGAGCGACACATATGCTTCCATAGGCTATCTGAATGATAAGGGATATATGATTAAGACAGACTTTGAGCGTTACAACGCACGCTTGAACTATAATATCTATCCGGTGAAATGGTTCAAGAGTGGATTGAATTTAGGTTTAAGTCGTACAAACTCCAATTATTCTACTTCTACTTCTAGCAACTCCGCTGGTTATGGTAACTTATCTCGTTTCATTCGTTCTATGGCACCGATCTATCCGGTACATAAGCATGATATTGAGACAGGGGCTTATTTGGATAAAGAAGGAAACGTAGTTACTGATCCGGCTTTATATACCTACGATTATGAAGGAGCCCGTATCTCTAGCAATGGACGCGACGGTATCGCTGAGGCCCTGTGGAACGATCGCTTGATGTCTACCACAAACTCTAGTGCCCGTACTTATGTAACGATCACTCCGATCGAAGGATTGAATTTAACAGTGAACTACGCATTTGACAATAAGGATGAACGCCGTAGAGTATATGAGAACCCAGAGGTAGGTGACGGAACCGCAGGACCGGGACGTTTGAACATCCGAAATAGAAACTTCTTGACACAGACATTCAACCAGTTGATTAATTACACAAAGACTTTTGGTAAGCATAACATCGAAGCTTTGTTAGGCCATGAGAACTATAGCTACCGTTTACAATATAACTACGGTATGAAGACTAATGAGATCGTTTCCGGAACGTATGAGTACAGTAACTTCGTAAGCATAAGCTCAATGGATTCTTATACACGCGAATATAAGAAAGAAGGATACTTCGCTCGTTTGAACTATGATTTCGATGATAAATATTATGTAACAGCCTCGTATCGTCGTGACGGTTCCTCTCGCTTTAGCAAGGATAACCGTTGGGGTAACTTCTGGTCATTCGGAGCATCTTGGCGTATCAGCCAAGAAGATTTCATGGAAAACTTGACTTGGGTGGACAATTTGAAACTGAGGGCATCCTACGGTGAAACCGGAAACGATGCCATCTATTATACAGATGATGACACACAACAGGATTACTATCCTTATCAAACCTTGTATAATTTGGGTATCAACAACGGTTTGGAAGCAGGTCTCTACTTCCCGACTATGGCAAACAATAATTTGAAATGGGAGACACAGGTTTCTACCGATGTCGCTTTAGAATTCGGATTGTTCGGTCGCTTGAATGGTACGGTCGAGTTCTTCCGTAAGGCCTCCAGAGACTTGTTATTTAATGTTAGCCAACCGTTATCCAGTGGTGTCGAAAAGATCGTACAAAACATTGGTAAAGTTCGTAACCAAGGTGTGGAAATCGACTTAAACTACCAAGTATTAAAATCAAAAGATTGGAAATTATCAGTCGGCGCAAACGCTACATTCATCAATAATAAGGTGACTCGTCTGCCTGATGCCAACCGGAAAGATGGTATCATCAAAGACTCTAAGAAATTGATGGAGGGACATTCAATCTATGAGTTCTGGTTACGTCAATGGTGGGGTGTTAATCCTGATAACGGAGATGGATTGTATATCTTTGATGCCGAAAACAACACCGATGCGAATGGTAATATTAAAGATGCGGTAAAAAAGACACTTGTAGAGAAAGATGGTCAAGTATTGACAAACTCTTATAGCTATGCGAAATATGATTTCAGTGGTTCTGCCGTTCCGAAAGTATATGGTGGTTTCAATATCAATTTGAGCTATAAGGCATTCGACCTTTCTACCGTATTCTCTTATTCATTAGGAGGTAAGGTGCTTGACTCGAGTTATAGAGGATTGATGGATGTAGGTGAGTTCGGTTATGCGATGTCACCGGATCTACATAACGCATGGACAACTCCGGGCCAGATCACAGATGTACCTCGTTTGGACAATAACTCAGGTCATGCGACTAGCATCGGACAATCCTATTCTACACGTTGGTTGACAAACGCAAATTACTTGAACTTGCGTACTGTCACTTTGGCTTACAACTTGCCTAAGTCTATCCTAAACGTTATCAACATCAAGAGTGCACGCGTCAATGTCAGCGCAGAGAACTTATTCATGTTGAAAGCCCGTCAAGGTCTGAATCCGCAAGCTAACTATGCCGGAGTATCTTACAATGAATATATGCCGGCTAAGAACTTTACGATCGGTTTAAATGTATCGTTCTAAATTCATAATACATCAAACAAAGGAAAAGATATGAAAAATATACAATTATTCAAACACATCGCAGCAGGACTGCTTCTAAGTGGCTCTCTGATCGGCACAAGCTGTTCCAGCGATTATATGGATACAATCCCAACCGAGAACGTTTCATTCACGACAGTATCCACTTCGCTCGACAATCTTTATCTTGCACTGAACGGTATTCATCGTAAGATGGTATCTCAAGACTTAGGCAACCAAGGTTTGGGAGGTGAGCCCGGTTTCATCATCGGTCGAGAAGCGTTAGCTGATGATTTGACATGGGACACGCAGACTTGGCATCAAGGTTTCTTAAACTGGAGTTATCCAACGAACGCAACAAGTTCGTACAACTCCGGTGAGTGGGAAACTTATTATAAGTTCATTTTGAATGCAAACAACATCTTGAAAGCGTTGAATGATAACTTTAGCGATGAGTCAAAACTCACAGATAGCGAAAAAGCGCTTGCGAACCATATCAAGGGCGAGTGTTTGGCAATTCGTGCATGGAGTCATTTCAATCTAGTACAATATTATGCGAAACCATATCGTAACGGACAGGACAACTCTCAACCGGGAGTTCCTTATCGTACGAGTCCGGAAATCGAGCCTATGGCACGTAATACGGTAGAAGAGGTGTACACGAAGATTCACGGGGACTTAGACGAAGCGTTGAACTTATTGGCAGACTATGAGCCAAATGATAAGAATCATTATAGCCTAGCATCGGTTTACGGATTGAAAGCACGTGCTCTTCTGACTCAACAGAAATACGCAGACGCAGCTACGGCCGCAGTGAATTCTATCAATGAAGCAGAGAAAGATGGCTGTAAGATCATGTCTCAGTCTGAATTGATGAATGGTTTCGCTAATATCACTTCCGCTACGAAAGAGGCTATGTATGCCGCTATGACGCAGAATGACCAAACGGTTTATTTCTACTCTTTCTATGCGTATATGTCTTGGAACTTCAACTCCAGCTCTATCCGCACAGGTATCAAATGTATCAGCCAAAGTACTTACGACTTAATGTCGCCAACCGATCTTCGCCGTCAATGGTGGGATCCGACAGGAAAGGCAGAAGTGCCCGCAACTTCTTACAACCAGCGTGTTTATCAGAACCGCAAGTTCACGGCACGCTCTACAGCTGATGCTGTAGGTGATTTTGCCTTCATGCGTATCAGCGAAATGTACTTGACAGCAGCCGAGGCTTTCGCTCGTTCCAATCAAGACGCAAAAGCAAAGGAATATTTGCAAGCCTTGTTGAAAGAACGTGATCCAGAGTACAAGGATTTGGGTAACACAGGCGCAAAACTAGCGGATGAGATCATGACACATCGCCGTATCGAACTTTGGGGCGAAGGTTTCCGTTGGTTCGACTTGAAACGTCTAGGTTTGCCATTGGATAGAACCGGTTCTAATTTTGACGCTACTTTCTGTGGCTTCTTGCACAAGGATCCGAATGCTGATGGCTGGATCTTCGAGATTCCAAAAAAGGAAACAGATTTCAACGACTTGATCGAAAAGAACTATTAACACTCTTTTTACGTTAACTTACATTAATCACAATCCCCAAAGTATACTTTAACAGGTTATCTTTGGGGATTTCTTATATCACTATTTATGAAAACAAATCATTTATTTTCAGCTCTGCTCTCTTTAGCGCTTATATGCCCTGGAATAGCGCAAGAAACACATTATCAACGTCCTCCTGCAGTTATCGAAGAAGTGGCCTTGGCCAAGCTTTCTCCTATCATCCGAATTAGTGATAACAATCAGTGGGCACTCCAGTTAGAGCGTTCCCCGTACCGGTCTATCGCCAAGCTTGCGCAACCGGAGCTTAAATTAGCGGGAATGCGTATCAGTCCCGAAACATTCAATACGAGCCGGCAAGCCGAATATACGGGTGCCAGTTTAATGAACATCGCTACTCAAGAAGAAATCAAGATAGAAGGAATTCCTGACAATGCGGTAATCACAGAAGCCTCATTCTCTCCTTCATCCAATAAGGTAGCTCTATTCGTGGAAGAAGCGGATGGCGTATACCTTTATATCTGTACCCCGGAACAGCCCGTAGCACAGAAAGTAAGTACCCGTAAAATCAACGCAACAAGTGGAGCGGAGATCTTATGGATTAGCGACAATGAATTTATTACGCTTATGGTTCCGGAAAACAGGGAGAAGGCACCAGAGAAACCCACAGTCCCATCCGGGCCCATCATTCAAGAAAGTACTGGAAAGGTGATGCCCGCCCGTACCTATCAAGACTTACTCAAAAATCCGTACGACGAGCAACTATTCGACTATTATTTCACCGCTCAATTGGTACGCATAAAGAAGGTGCTGTGTACGAGATCGGAAAACCGGCAATCTACGGCAGTACACTTTCATTATCCCCGGATAAATCTTTGCTACTTATCGCGACAGTCCATCGTCCGTATTCCTATCAAGTACCGGTATATAACTTTCCACAAAAGTTCGAGGTTATCGACTTACAAGGTAATTCCATTTATACGTTAGCGGATAATCCAACCATTAATATACCGATGGGATATGACACGACCTCGCCTTATCCCCGCCAATTCGGATGGAGATCGGATCAACCGGCTACCGTTTACTGGGCGGAAGCGCAAGATAAAGGAGATCCTAAGCAAAACAAGACTGATTTCATGGATATTATCTACCAAATAAGCTATCCGTTCAACAGCGAGAAACAGGAAGTCGCAAAGACAGAGAAACGTTTCCGCAACATCCTGTGGAATGACGATGCTTTCGCTTTATTGATCGAGACTTCCCGGGAGACTCGAAAAAACAGGACATTTACTTTTAAGCCTTGCTCTTCTGAGTCTCCGGTTCTATTATTCGATGTATCCACCGACGATAATTACAACAATCCGGGAAATCCACTTACGGTTAAAAATGCGTATGGTAAATATATCGTTTATATCAATAAAGCCCACAATGAGTTATTGATGCTTGCCCAAGGTGCCTCTCCTAAAGGGGATATGCCTTACCTTAGCCGTTACAATTTGAAAACAAAAAAGAACACAGAACTTTGGCGCTGCGAGGACGGATATTATGAGACCATCCTAAAGGTAGCGAATCCGGAAAAGCTGCAATTGATCACTTCACGGCAATCCATTACAGAACCGGCGAATCTCTGCTCTCGTGACTTGAGAAAGAAAAAATTCGCTCAATTGACTCATTTCGCCAATCCATATCCGGCCATGGCAAACGTTAGTAAACAAAAGATTAAATATAAACGTGCCGATGGATTGGACTTAACCGCAACGGTATATCTCCCTGCCGGATATGATAAGTCAAAAGAAGGCCCGCTACCCGTCTTGATGTGGGCTTACCCAAGAGAATACAAGAGCAAGGCCGAGGCATCCCAGGTACGTGGTTCCCAATACATGTTCACGAACATCAATTACGGATCACCAGTCTATTGGGTATTGAGAGGATACTGCGTAATGGAGAATGTCGAGATGCCGATCGTAAGCACGAGCGAGGGAGCGGAGCCAAACGATGATTTCATTGAGCAATTGACAATGAACGCCGAGGCGGCCGTAAAAGTCATTTCCGAGATGGGTGTAGGTGATCCGAATCGTGTAGCCGTAGGAGGACATTCCTATGGAGCTTTCATGACAGCGAATCTATTAACACATACCAAACTGTTCAAAGCCGGCATCGCACGTAGCGGGGCTTACAACCGTACGCTTACCCCGTTCGGCTTCCAAACAGAGACCCGTACGTATTGGGAAGTGCCGGAAATATACAACACGATGTCTCCATTCATGTATGCGGATAAACTGCATGGAGCCTTGTTAATCATACACGGCGAGATGGATAATAACTCTGGGACATTCCCGATCCAATCCGAACGTTTGTTCAGCGCCCTGAAAGGTCACGGAGCGACCGCACGCTACATCGTATTGCCTTATGAAAGTCATGGCTATGCCGCCAAGGAAAACATCTTGCATTTATTATATGAGTGCGACCAATGGTTAGAGCAGCACGTAAAAAACGCCCAAAAGTAAGTTAACTTCATTGGCAAAGTATGTTAAGTTCATCGGCAAAGTAACTTAACATACTTTTGCCGGTCGACCTTGATGGAGAAGTCAGCCTCCAACCCCCAATTGCCCTAAAACAACGATGCCCATCGTAAGGTTATAAGAATGCCCATCGTAAACTCCTTACAATGGGCATTCTTAACTCCTTATGATGGGCATTCAAAGAAAGCCCTATCTGAGATTCGTTTATTTTAGCAATGAACAAGGACAAAGATGATCCTTCTCGATATCCTTGAAATAGTTATAAGTACCTACCTTAAGATCCGCACAAGCCGCCTCATCGCAAACAATGATTCCCTTCGGATGCAACTGCAAGGCGGTAATTGTCCACATTTGGTTCACGGCACCCTCAACGGCTTGTTGCAACGCACGAGCCTTGTTATGACCATTTACCATGATCAATACCTCCTTAGCGTCAAGAACCGTACCTACACCAACCGTTACAGAAGTCTTCGGAACTTTATTCACGTCATTATCAAAGAAACGGGAGTTAGCGATAATCGTATCTGTAGTTAACGTCTTGATACGAGTACGAGAACTCAAAGATGAACCCGGCTCATTGAACGCGATATGGCCATCAGGACCGATACCACCCAAGAACAGGTCTACGCCACCGACCGCTTTCATGCGAGCCTCATAAGACGCACACTCAGCCTCCAAATCCTCGGCGTTACCATTCAAGATATTTACGTTCTCCGGTTTGATATAGATATGACTGAAGAAATTATTCCACATGAAAGAATGATAGCTTTCCGGATGATCTTTCGGAAGGCCGACATACTCATCCATATTGAAAGTGATCACGTTCTGGAACGATACGACACCCTGCTTGTTCAATTCAATCAGGTTCTTGTACATACCCAGCGGAGAAGATCCGGTAGGCAAGCCCAGTACGAATGGTTTTTCAGCGGTTGGATTCGCGGCTTTGATCTTCGCTGCTACATAATTGGCAGCCCATTTTGAGAGTTGCTCGTAATTAGGTTCGATAATTAATCTCATAACGTTATGTTTTTTAATTGAAAGTTGTATCAACTTTCTTGTTTATAAATTAGATTTGTCGTTAATTGTTTTCAATTTCCCAGCCATTTCCTTGCCCAAAGCTAAACACTCCTCGTATTTAGTAGCGCTTAAACCTTGCTTCTGCTCAACCGGCGTACCGACAGTCTCCCACTTCATCTTCTCGCCAAAAGCCGCCAAACGTTTCACGGCGGCTCCAGCCCATGTGAAAGACCCGAAATAACCGAAAATACGATTTTTCACCTCACGCAACTCGATCTTACTCAACACAGCTTCCACCTCCGGGAACAATTGATTGCTATAAGTCGGGCTACCTACGATAACTCCCTTATATTTGAACACATCTTTCAAGATATAAGAAGAAGGGCTTTTGCTAACATTATGCATCACGATATTCTTAATGCCATTATCAGCCAAAGAAGCGGCGATCGCCTCAGCCATCTGCTCCGTGTTACCATACATGCTGCCATAAATAATAACCACGCCTTCCTCACCTTCGTAGCGGCTCATACGGTCATAGATATCGATCGCTTTCGACGCATATTCACGCCAAACAGGTCCATGGGTAGAGCAAATCGTCTGGATATCCAAGCCCGAAAGCTTCTGTAATGCCCTTTGTACTGGACTTCCATATTTTCCGACAATGTTGGAGTAATAGCGAATCATCTCTTCCCAATAATGCTCCACGTTCATCTCCGTATCGATCACACCACCATCCAATGTGCCATACGTACCGAACGCATCCGCGGAGAATACGATTTTATCCGTAACGTCATAAGTAACCATCACTTCCGGCCAATGCACCATCGGAGCCATATAAAATACAAGCTCATGACGACCCGTATTCAAGGTATCACCCTCTTTCACCTCAAACAAGCCTTCCTTGATGCCATGATATCCTTCCAGCATTCCGAAAGTCTTATTGTTTCCGACAATCTGTACGTCCGGATATTGCTGACGCAACAAACGGATACTACCCGCATGATCCGGCTCCATATGATTTAC
>SCPP01000320.1_pt1 | contig 11654 bp, 18 predicted proteins | sample 6106811 | NCBI WGS metagenome assembly SCPP01 (sample SAMN10720449, study PRJNA508395) | human gut metagenome | isolation source: Participant 2 stool, 15 month | host: Homo sapiens | collected 2018
AGCCGTTCCACTGCTTTCAAATCCTCCCGCATGGATTTCATGGCAAGCGTGTCCGTCTGCTTTCCAGCGGCCAGCTGGTCAATTTCAACTGCCATGTCTTGGGGTGATTGCCTCGCCGTTGTCTTTCAAGTCTTTCAGATACCGGGTCGCTGCGTCATGCAGAATCAGTTCCGGCTGTGGCGCTGCTCAAACTGTTCCCCTTTTCCGGCTTTTTGCGTTTATGGCTCTATGCTTTGCCATATAGTTAACGGCCTCGGTAAAATCAATTTTGCCTTGCTGAAATATTTCCTGATCTTTTTGTCATGTATCCAGAAGGACCGTAATTGAGCATTTGTGAATATGATCTCCGTTTATAAGGTAGCTTTTATGGATTCGTAGAATGCAGATGAAGCAAATCATGTTTCCCGCTTCGTCAATGTAGCATAGAACGACGAGCCTTCCGGCGTTTGGCGTATGCCATCAAATGGACAAGGACACAATGGTTTTGCTTTCCAAATAGATGATGTCACATTCTTCCTTTTCGTAGTCCGCCAGTATCCCTCTGATGGCTCTCTTTACTTTTCCTCCTTGCCAGAATTTCCTTCAAAGTACTGCGTCAAAGGAACGTGCCGTTTCCCAATAGAGATATCCCGTACAATGAGGTGTACCTCGGATCATGTTCAACAAGCGGGAACCGATTATATCCGCAGGATAAACTGCACACTACACTATTGTGGGAATTGCAGTATTGGGAAAACATGCAGTCGAAGAACTATCTCTGCTGGCATCCAGCAACTGTTCCATATTCAAAAACTCATAAATACGACTGATACGGTCTGAAAGTCCTTTATCATGGTACAATATCGTCTTTATCGCTTCGATAGCAATCCTTTCGGGTCACAAACTGCGATTATCATAAAAATCCACCTTATCTTACAAATATTATCCGTAAGATAAGGTGGATTGGTTTCATAAATTTGTGGAGTTTTGCTGCCTGCTGAGCATCAGCTTTCCGGCCGCAGCATTGGCGAGCGTTGCGGCAATGAGAAGCCCAGCGTGTTCCATTTGGCGAGGACATCCCTTGGCACAGGGGTTCAGGGAAAAGCCGGTTTCTATGGCTTTGCCCACTGCGGGCAGCAAAGCCGCCCAGTAGGAAAGTCGCTCCACCGGGCGGGGTGATCAGGGCGGGAGCAACCGTAGCAGGGCAGGCAGGACGAGCGCAAACAAAGCGCCGCCAAAACAAACCAGCACGTTTCCTTTGGGCACCTGCCACCCGGCCGCCCAGGGGCGGGCGGCCAGCAGCACCAGCCCCGCCGAGAGGGCATAGGCCGTCAGGGCGGCCATCCAGGGGAAAGAAATAGAGGGTCACCTGCTGTGCGATCCCCGCCGCACGCAAAGCTGCTGCACCGTCTCCACCGGCGGCGCAGCGTAGCCGCCAAAACTCGATGTTGGAAAAGCCATGGTCAAGGCTTTCCCCGCACAGGGCCAGGCTGGCGCTGCTGCGAAAGAGCCCGCACACGCGGTAGATGTCTCCTTCTATCTCCAATTCCTGCCCCAGCACGTCCTCGCTGCCCCAGAGCTGCCACGCGGCAGCGGTTGAGACCGCGCATTTGCCATTCTCCTGCGCAGCGGGAACCGCCCTCAGAAGCACGGCAGGATACACCGCGTCATACTCGCCGCAATATAGAATGGCAGTGATCCCGCAGGTTTCCCAGCGGCTTTCCGCCGATCCTCTGCCTGGCTCCAAAGCGGGAACAAGCGCGCTCGCCCCATCCTCCTGCCGCAAAGCAGACCGCAGCGCTTCCAGCTGCCGCCCGTGACCGGCACGTCGGAGCGCACCGAAACCAGCGGATAGGCTGCCCACAGCCTCCCCGCAAACCAAACAGCGATCCCCAGGAAACCGCGCATGCCAAAGCAGCACCGCCTTTCGAATCTTCATCCCGCTGTACGCACGTGCGCCCTCCTGCAAGCTCTTCGTTGTGGCGGCCACCACCGGCGCACCGGTCGTATAATTCCGCAGGGCCGCCAGCTCGTTGTTGCGCTCCACGACCTCCACATAAACCTTGCGCACGATGTTTTGCAGCCCCAAAATAGTGTTGCGTTCCTCCACCGAATAGACGAAATCCCGCCGTTATCACTGTGAAGGGCGCTGACCGGCAGGCAGCAGTCATATTCCGTCTCGGAAAGCCGGATTGTGAGTTCCGCTTTTCCACCTGCCAATCCGACCCGGTCAGCGCAGCGAAAGCACCACGCCTCCATCCTGCTGAGAAACGGACGAATTGATTTTCACGCTTTCGGACTTTGCTCCTGCATGACCGTCACCGTAACGCCGGCGGTATCCTGCACCGCGTCCTCGGCCTCCAGCGCAAATCGGATCTGATACCCTCTTTCGGGGTCGGAAATGCTCCCGCCCACCTGGCCGCTGGTCTGCCCTGCATAAGTTGCAGAGATTCCACGGTACCCGTCTGCGGCGCACAGAAGACGCCCTCCTGCTCGTCCAATTTTTCAGCGTCTCCACGCTACTTTCCATTTCCGGATCTGTTCCGCCAGAACCGTGGCACTGGCCGCATTGGCGGCGGCTGTTTCACTGGCGGCTTCCACGCTTTTCTCGTAGGCGTGCCGGGCGTCGTTTCGGGCCTGCTCCGCCTGTTCGGCGGCCTGCGCAGCCGTGCGAGCCGCTTCTTCCCGTTGGCTTTGACGCTTTCCAGCGCTGCGTCCGCCTCGTTGAGCCGGGCTTCCGCTTCGGCCAGTGCCTCCCGGTTTTGCGTTTCCTCTGCCGTAAGCTGCGTCAGCTCCGCTTCGATCCGGCTGATGATTTCCTCGTCCGGCGATTCTTCCTGCTGCAGCAACTCCCGCTGTGCCTGCTTCTCTGCGATCTCGCGGGCATATTGGGCGGCCTTTTCCTGCCGTTCGTTCAGTTCGCGCTGCAGGCATCCCGTTCGCTGCCGGCGTTCGCTTCTTTCTCCGCCCAGGCTGCCGCGCTGTTCTCCGCTGCCTGGTAGGCGGCCTGCAGGGCCTGGGCTTTTCCAGATCATAGCTGTCCGCCGCCACCGGTTTGGTAAGCCGGGCATATTCCGTCTGTTTCTGCGCAAGTTCTGCCTGAAGGCTCCGCAGCTTCTGTTCCACATCCTCCCGGCGGAGGGCCGCTATTTTGTCTCCTTCCTGTACAGCCTCCGAGACAAAACCGCCTCCACCAGCAGCCCTTCGGGCAGATAGAACAGGCTGCCCGCCGCCCACTGAATGGTTCCTGTCGCCGTTAGGCTCTGGGTGATGGTATTGGGCGCCGGCGTGGAGAGCTGCACCTCTGGCAGCAGCGCGCCGGATGTTCCGCGGCAAGCAGCGTAAAAGCCAGCATCCACAAAAGAAAAGCGCGATCTGCCGGGGCGAATCGAAAACCTGTTTTCCTCCGGCGATACGGCCTGCGGCTGCGCGGTTCCTGACGAACGGCAGAATCCCTGACGATTTTCACAGAAAATGTCTCCTTCCTTATGCCTTGATGCCTCCGGCCTGGATGCCCAGTTCCAGATAGGTTTGCCCATACAGGAACACCAGCATCGCCGGAATCAGCGAGAGCAGGCTGGCGCCATGGCGATCCCAGGTTGTCTGTCACAATATCGTTCATATACATGGAAAGCGGCCAGTTGGATTTCAGAAGAGCAGCGGCTGCTCCACCGCGTTCCACCCTTCGATAAAATTCAGCACCAAGGCGGCAAAGATTCCGGCATATCCCAGCGGAACGCCGATCTTCCAAAAGATCTGCCAGGCCGTTGCGCCGTCCAGCTTGGCCGCCTCGAGGAGTTCATTGGGAACATCCTGAAAGCTGCGGGTCATGATAAAACCGGGAACGCCGAAAACACCCCTGGCAGGATGACGGACAGCGGCGTATCGTAGATTCCAAGGCGTGTGGCGATCAGGTAGTTGGGTACCATCAGTACCTGAAAGGGCAGCACCATCAGCGCAATGTACCCGAGCAGCAGGAAACGCCTGCCCGCAAAGCGCAGCGGCAAACGCCACGATGCGGGGGCGGCGACCACCAGCTGACCGGCGATCTGTGCAAAGGCCAGCAGGCAGGTGTTCCAGAAGGCCGAAAAACTGCGGGTGTCCAGCAGCAGCTCCGCCAGCGGTTGGGCGTCGGCCAGGAAGGCAGGATCGTCCACACCGCATACCCGCCGTCTGCTGTGTCCAACAGGGCCGGCCCCAGGGCGGCTGTCAATTCGTCCGACGCCATCAGCGCACCGCCGACGGTAAACCACAGCGGCCAAGGACGGTGAAGGCCAGCAGGCCAGGGATCAGCACCGGCAAAGAGGCTCCTTTTTCTCATTCCTGCCCACCACCCCAAAAGTGATACAGTAGATACACGACGCAGCCAAGCCCCAGCGCCAGCAGCACGGCGGCGGCAGACAGCTTGCCGATGTCCAGCGACAGGAACCAGTTGTTGAAGAGGTGCTGCAGCAGATATATGCTTTCCTGCGGGTAGTTGCCTGCCACCAAGTAGGCCTCGAAAGACCTTAAAGGAGTTGACCAGGCTCAGTATGGTGGTCAGCACCACCGTTGGCAGCAGATTGGGCAGCGTGATAAAGACAAAGGTCTGAAAGGGGTGGCTCCATCCACCGCTGCCGCTTCATACAAGGGCCGGGGATGGTCTCCAGACCCGCCAGCCACAGCAGCATATCGTACCCGTTGTTTCGCCAGGTAGGTGAAAATCAGCACCCAAAGGCCGCGCTGCTGCCCATAAAGTCCACGGGCCGGCACCCCAGCCCACCAGCAAGCCGTTGACCAGCCCTTGCCGGAGAAAAGCGCCCTCCATAACACAACGATGCTGGCAACAGGAATCGCATAGGGGAGCAGGAGGACGCTTTTGAAAAGACCGCCCGCCGTTTTGCCGCGCCAAGCAGCACCGCACAGAGCAGGCTGACGGCCAGCAGCGCCGGGATGCAGATGCAGAGAAAGCGGCAGGTGTTGCGGACAGCCAGACGGAACGCAGTATTTTGAAAGAGCGCCCGGTAGTTCCCCACCCGACGGCCCGGCTGCGCAGCGGGTCCATAAAGCTGGCCCGAACCGTTTCGGCCAGTGGGGAATAGAACAGGCACAGCCCCAACAGGCTGGGCAGCAGAAAGGCAGTGCCTGCTCTCCCTCCGGCGCAGGCCAGTGACCTTTGGCCGTTTCATCGCCTTCACCTCCTTGCCTACACTGTAGCACAGGGAACCTGAAAAAACCTGAATACCTTTCTGCCAAAACGGCTTTTAGGTCTCATCCAATTGCGCCAAATGGTCGATTGGTTCGATCTGCGCTTTGATTAATTCTGAATAATACTTCCCAGCTTTCTGCAGTTCCTGATGGGAACCGGATTCGACTAATTCGCCATCTTTTAATACCAGAATGAAATCCGCCAATCGAAGGCTGGGTATCGATGTGTTATAAAATGGTAATAGACATTTTGTTTTCAAGTTAAGCCGCTTAATAATGTGCTGCTCTGAAATAGCATCTAACGCCGAAAAGGTTCATCAAACAGGTACACATCACTTTGCTTAAAAGGCACCGGGCAATTGCAATTTTTGCCATTGTCCTTGTGAAGTTCTGTTCCCCATTCCACCTTTTGGAGTTGGGTTTTGTAAGCGGTGTGGTAACCCATCGATCACTTCTGCTGCCCCGGCATCATCAATCACTTTTGAAAGACGGTGAAGATCGTTGGCATTTTCCAAATCACTGATCGTTATATTTTCTTCCGTAAACGGATACCAATAAAATCTTGAAATATTGCTGATATCCTTTTTCGCAAACCGGCTGTATCAATCTCTTCGATATCTTGTCCGTTGATCAATATGGTTCCTAGTGTTGGCTTATATAACTTCATTAACAGTTTTAGCAGGGTTGTCTTTCCACTGCCGTTTAGGCCGATAAGGGCATAAGTGTGCCGGTCATCCAGGACGAAGCTTACATTCTTCAAGGCATATACATTGGTAGCAGGGTAGGGAAAAGTAAACGTGCCGAAATTCTATCGTGCGAATTGGTTCCGTCAATGGCGTTCCGCAGTTTTCGTCTTCCGTCTGCATATCAAATAAATCAAACAGTGATTCCAAATAAAGTGCCTGCTCATAGAAAGTATTCAATTGGGTGCAAAACGAGAAAATGGCGCTTTGTATTTGATCAAGGGGCTTGTGTACAAGTTGATCGTACCAAGCGTAGCCCGTTGCTTAATCCCAAAATAATGATCAAAGCTTAAGCAGCAAAATCACGAAATCATTGGCGGCTTTTGGGCCGTATCAATTTTGCAAAATTTTTGCGGTTCATCTGATCTTCACGAAAAAATCTGTTTGCTGATTCAAAATGCGGCTTTTCAAATACGATAGAGAACCAAAAGTTTTAATTCTTTTATATTGTCATTGCGCAGCATGAGATCGCGGAGAACATCGGAATAGCGTTGTTTTTCTACCCGTCCGACCGATATCTTATACCAAAAACTGCTCACATACTTATTGACGAAAAAGAGGAATGCTGGCCACCACACTGGCAATTACAATAATGCCATTAAATGAAACAAGTACGCATACCACGCTCGCAAAAGAAATTAAGCATTGCACGATCGAGAAAAGGTGCTGATTAAGTTTGTACAACGGATCGACGTTTGTTCTGAAGTGAAGCGGATTCGATTATAAGTTGTTTCATTATCATACTGACTCATCGGCAAGTGAACACATTTTTCTAACACCTGTGCGTTCACCAATAAAGATATCCGACCACTCACATCACTTTTTGGTAAGATACTGAGGTTATTCACAACAGACAGCATCATGTTTGTTAAGAAAGGAAAACAAAGCCAGATGATTTCCATTTCAAACGCCTGCTGGCCACTCTTGCCAGGCTATCCAGAAGCTCTGGACAGTATCAGGGTTAGAAAGGGCATACGCCCGCTATTGTGCTAAGGATCCCTAAAAAGCAATCCCTGGAGCGCATGAAAAAGTATTTTTAGAGTTCTAAATGTGATGGAAAGCGTCTCTTTAATAGATAACGTACTTTTTCCATGGATACATTCCTCGATCATTTTTCTGACACAGAAGGAGGGAAAGCCGGATAGCTTTCCCTCCTTCCGTTGATTGACGCGATGTAATGATGAATTACGAAACCGCGTTGTGGGCGCCATCGTAGTTGATGGACAGGTTGTACTCGATCGTGGTGTTGCAGGTGCAAGCGCAACCACCGCCAGAATCGCGCTGGCCAGTCCAAACGCTATTGAAGCTGGGCGCAGTCGGGGTAGTTTGCGTGCAAGTGCAGCCGCAGCTGCTCGCCGCATTAACTGCAGTACGACCAAAGATGGATCTACGACGCTCATAATAGCTCCTCCTCTCTTAGAATCTATACAAACAGGCAAATGCCTATTGTACCGCAGTTACTCAATCACTGCATCTTTTAAGCAGTTGAGCGCTTCTGGATTTTCTTCCATCAGTTCATGGTAGAGAGCCAGATTATTTAGTGCAACTGACCTTGAAGCGCGGCATGCCTCGTTTTTCAGCCCCATATCCAACCCGTTTTCATTGCAAACGCCTGCATAGCATACCCTGCACAGATTGTAAGCCCAACACTTATCGCAGATGTCTTTGACTGCGCCGCAAATTCCTCAACATACTTTTCACGATCAGTTCTCGATCAACACCTTCGTCCACATTACCAATCGAAGGGCTGGAGCCGATCCGTTCGCAGGCTTTATATTCTCCGGCTGCCGTGACATACAGTCTTTCTTTCCTGGCACGCAGCATCCATTTAATCCCCGGCGTAGTGTAGGTTCATCAACGATAATGCGATTGTTGATTTTAACCAAGTCGTCAAAGATCGAATGGTAATATATGTTTCTGGCTTTGTAGGCGTCAAGCCCGTCGGTTTCTGCCTTGCGCTGTTGCCATATCATAAGGGGTTGCACATACCATGAAGAGCATACTTGGATTGCCGGTGATTTTGTCGTAATACTCATCCAAGCCAGGACAAGTTCCATACGATGGATAAGTAATATTTACATGGCAGGTTGCCGGTGCCCAGTCCAGCGATTCGAAGTATGCATTTACCTGCTCCAACTTTTCAAATCCAATGGAGGTGTCAACACAGCGTTTATATTAACCGGCATGTGGGAACCTGCGTAGGCATCCGCCAAAATTCGAAGACCGCCAATGCTGTCTTCAAACGTGGGGCATCATTTGCGTACATAATGATATGCGTCGTGGACAGTGCGTGGGCCGTCGATACTGGCCATAATATATAAGTTCGGAACTTGAGCCAGATAGGTGGCGATTTCGCGTGTCATGAGCGACATATTGGAAGTAAAGCTATAAACAATCTCTTTGTTCCCTCTTGGCCTGAGACCTCTCAATCACAGCTTTCATCAGCTTAAAGTTGAGCAACGGCTCGCCGCCGTAGAGTAATTGCCAGTTTAGCGCCGCTGTTTTCCAACGCCCAATCAATTGCCTTAAAGGTAATTTCTGTCGGCATCCGCCGATTCCCAAAATCACGGTTCCCTGAGAAATCCTCTGAGTAGACGCAGTATTTGCAGCGGAAATTACATTGCTCCGTCACTTCAAGAATGATTTGTTCAACTTTCTGCTCCGTATCGGTTACACCCGCCGCAATTTCTTTCCCATGCTCAAAAGCGGCGGTCGCTGGAACAAGCGCTCTGCGTCAATTGTCTGTAGGAGGTTTTTCACTGCATTAGGATCGACTTTGTCAGTGATATCAAAAATGTTTCGGCGCTCAACGTGGGTCAAACAATACGCGGAAAATGTAGCTGGTATCATCGTCCAACACAATTACCTTCCGGTGCCTGTATCATAGTAGTAGTTGTTTCTCTTGGTGGAAAACAGTACTCCTTCACGCAGAGCAGACTGCGTAGTTTTCATATCATAAAGTCGCTGCAATATCGGTCGAAGAGAAAGAGGAACCATTTCTAATTCTACTATCTGCATATTGGCGATTCACATCCTATTCCGTAAATTGCCCTTGTTATAGCACGGATTTCATATCAAAGTGCTCATTCGAGCGAAAACGCGCGTTTCTTTCATCGAAAATCGACGATGCCGACGAGTGATTTCTTGTTCGGTATGTAAAAAGCGCTGTGAGAAAACCAAAAGGCTCTCACAGCACTTTTACAATGATGCGACAAACGGTTGTGGATTCTGCCAATATCACGCCTGTGGGATCGTGACCTGCAGCGTAGCGCCGCCGCCCGGCGTATCCCGGATCGTGATGCTGCCGTGATGCAGCGCCACAAGCTTCTGCGCGATGCTCAGGCCCAGACCCAGGCTGGCATCGCCGGTTTGCGGGTCTGCGCGATAAAACTTTTGAAAGCCCGTTCCTTATCCGCAATGCCCGGCCCCGTATCGGCCACCGACAGGCAGACCGTTCGCCCTGCCGCCACGGCGGAAGTTCGATCTGCGTACCGCTGGGGTGTGCTGAACGGCGTTGGACAACAGAATGGCCATCACCTGCTTCAGCGCGTCCTCGTCTGCCCGAATGGGCGGCAGCGCGCCGTCCGGCAGGCGGAGGGTCAGCCGGTCACCGGCCTTGCCGCCACCGGCTGCCATGTCTCGTAAACTTCCCAGAAAAGGCCTCGGTGTCCAGCTTTGCCGGCATGATCTGACGGGCAGCGGTCTCCAGACGGAAAGGGATAGAAGCTCCTGCACCAGCTGCGCCATCCGGTGCGCTTCTGACAGAATGTTGGCGCGGTATTTTGCCTCGCCGCCGGCAGCAGTTCGGCGCTGGTGATGATCACTGCCAGCGGGCTTTTCAACGTGGCTGGCCGCCGCCAAAACTCCTTCCATCCGCTCGGCCCGCCGAGCGCTGCATGGCCCAGCCGGTCAGCGCAAAGGCCAGCGCCCCAAAAGCCAGCACGCCGCCCGCCGCCACCGCTACGTACAACAGTTGCATCCTGCCCCATTCCTGCCGGAAGGTCGCGGCATCCTGAAACAGGTACAACTCGATCCATTCCACTGGCCGTGGGATTGCACAGTATTCCGCAAACCAGAGGGCACTCCCGTCCCGCAGGGTGTATGCCTGCCGGACAACCGTTTTGGCCCACAGGCCGTTCTGCCCATCCACGCTTTGCCGCGCCTCTTCCAGCATTGGTTCGCTGAGAGTGAGCAGCGGTGCGGCATCATCGCCCTGCAGGTAGGATTCTCGATGGGGCTCCTTCTCGAATAAGGCGGGCACCAGGCGGTTTTCCAACGCGCTGCTGTAGATCGCCTTATGGTCGATGGTCTGTGTCTCCAGGATCGGCTGTTCCAGGGCGGAACAGAGGGAGGCGAAGGCCAGCCTATGCTTCTCCTCCAGGGCGTTCTTCGCCGGGCGGCCACGAAACAGAGGGTAGCCATTCACCATGGCGGCAAACAGGATGTTCACCGCTACGATCTTCCACCGCAGAACGTCCAACGGCGCGGCCGGTTCAGCGGCCTTCTTCCACAAGGGCATACCCAACACCTCGAACGGTCCGCAGGCTCATCTTGAGTGGATCTCAGCCAGCCGCCGGCGGAAAAAGCCGATGTAATTGTCCAGAATGGCCTCCTCCACGTCGGCGTCCGCGCCCCATACGCGGGCAAACAGGGTGGCTCGTGCCAGCGCCTGACCCTTGCTTTTCATAAACAGTTCAATCATAAGGCCCAGCTTTTGAGACCGCGATCTCCTCCCGGCCACAGGCCAGCAGCAGCGCCTTGGTGTCGTACACCAGATCCCCGTACCGCAGCACCACCAGCTCTCGATGGGGCCTGTTGCCGCAGGTTGGCCGGACACGGGCCAACAGCTCCCGGCTGTCAAAGGTTTACCCAGATAGTCGTCGGCGCCGGCATCCAGGCAGGTCACCTTGTTTTCCACGGCGGTCAGCGCCGTCAGCATCACCACCGGCGTCATGATCCTTTGCGGCGGCTTTCCCGCAGGATGTCCGGCCCGCTTTCGCCGGGGAGCATCCAGTCCACCAGCGCCAGGTCGTAGGCGTTCTGCTGCAGATAGTAAGCGCCTTCCTCCCCGTCGGTGCAGGCTTTCACCGTGTAGCCCTCTTTTCAAGGATTTCGCACAGCATCCGGTTCAGTTTCCGGTCATCTTCGATCACTAGCAAGTTCATGTATTCTACCTCCCGGCATATCTCGCAGGCCGTATCAAAAGCGGCAGATTATTTAATTTATAGCACAAATTCTCCCGGAGCGCAAACCAATGCGGAGCCGCAGGCGCATTCAGGATTTTTCAGGTTTTGTGTGGTACAGTGGTATTACTAAAATTGCCAGGGCAGCGGCCGCCCGCGCCGCCGCCCCGTCAGGAGGAATTTGTATGAACTGAATTCGATCACGGCCTGCCGCTGGCCGCCCTCATGGCTTTGCTGGCGCTGGCAGGGTGTTCCGCCGCTCCTTCAACCGAGGAGCCGGGAACGGCCTCCCAAACGAAGTACGCCACGGGAAAATTCCAGACGGAGGTCACCCCTGCGGTGGACAGCGGCTTCGCCCCGCCAAGCTACAGATGCTGGACGGCGTTCCCATGTTATCGCTGTATAATGACGCCCAAAACACCGCAGCGGCGTTTTCCTGACGGGATGGCTGGGAAACCATCGATCCCTCCACCGTACAAGCTTTCTGGACGGGCTGGACAAAACGGTGGAAACGCTGACCGCCTGTTACGGCGGCAGCGGCCGGTGGTGGCCGCTGCCGAGA
>SCPP01000468.1_pt1 | contig 11601 bp, 18 predicted proteins | sample 6106811 | NCBI WGS metagenome assembly SCPP01 (sample SAMN10720449, study PRJNA508395) | human gut metagenome | isolation source: Participant 2 stool, 15 month | host: Homo sapiens | collected 2018
GTGCCAATGATGTGTCGAGGCATTCTTTTTATTGCTTATATCCAACGAAGTTTTACATATGGAACCGTTACTTTAAAAATTATATGGGAGGTTAGAATCATGAATGAAACTTTCATGAAGGAGAAGCCGATCTTTCCTCTTCTCCTCGGAATGGGAATGCCCATGGTCCTGTCCATGCTGGTGAATTCCTATAATATAGTAGACAGTTTTGTTGCCCGGATCAGCGAGAATGCCATGGAAGCGCTGTCTCTGGTATTTCCGATCCAGAATTTCATCAATGCCATGGCCATCGGTTTCGGGGTGGGGATCAACGCTTGATCGCCACAGCGAGAGGTGCCGAAAAGAGAATGAAGCGCGCCGGGCAGCGACTCAGGGTGTTGTCCTGTCTGTGATCCACGTGATCATCCTCTCTGTGATCTGCATCGTCATCATGCCAGGATTCCTTAGGAGATTCACAGGCGATCAGGAGGTCATCCGGTACGGTGTGCGCTACGCATCCGTCGCATTCCTGTTTTCACCGATCATCATGGCAGGACTGGCTTTCGAAAGATCTTTCAGGCAGTGGGGCGGATGAAGGTGTCCATGACTTGCCCTGCTTGGCGGCTGCATCACAAACATTATCCTGGATCCGATTTTAATCTTTGGACTGGCATTCTTTCCGAAAATGGGAATCTCCGGCGCGGCAATTGCCACAGGTGTGGGGCAGCTTATCTCGCTCGCAGTCTACCTTGCCTTCTATTTCCGAGGTCCGGTTCCGGTAAAGCTGGAAGCTAAGGTATAAGATTCCCGGTGGAAATACGATGAAGAAGCTCTACGGGATTGGGATCCCGGCGATCCTCAATCTGGCGCTGCCCTCCGTCATGATCTTTGTGTTAAATGGTCTGCTGGCGCAGTATTCCAGAAGCTATGTGGTTATTCTGGAATTTACTATAAACTGCAGACCTTCCTCTATTTCCCGGCCAGCGGCATCATCCAGGGCATGCGCCCGGTGATCGGCTACAATTTCGGTGCCGGAGAGCGTGAGAGAGTCGGAAAGATCTATAAGATAACGTTAGCTATGGCCGGCGTAATCATGGCGCAGGAACGGTGCTCTGCCACGATCTCCAACACGCTGATTGGTGCCTTTACCGACAACGCGGAGACCATCGCAGCAGGTGGCGCGGCCCTCCGGATCATCAGCGCCGGATTCATCGTCTCAACGGTCTCCGTAACAGCGTCTGGTGCCCTCGAGGAATCGGCATGGGTGTCAGTCCCTTGTGATCTCCTGCTCCGTTATATCGTAGTCATCCTTCCGTCCGCCTTTATTCTCTGTCATCTGTTGGCGGCGGCGCGGTCTGGAATGCGTTCTGGATCACGGAGTTTGCGGCAGCAGTTGTGGCTGAGATCGTGTATCGGGGAACGATTAAGCGGACCATGCCAAAACCACGATAAAATATAGGTTTTTCGGCAAAATTTAATCGAAATTTTGAAGAAAAATGGTTGACACCGACCATGTATAATATAATGTATAACTGTGACATCGGTTGAAAATGCTGTAGCCAAAGCCCCGGAGACAGTATTTTACGATAAAGGAACATTGATTGATTTAGTACAAACAGGAGGTCAACCCATGAAGAGCTTTATGGCTAGTCCAGCAACAATCGAAAGAAAATGGTATGTAGTGGACGCAACAGGATATACATTAGGTAGATTAGCATCAGAAGTAGCAAAGATCTTAAGAGGTAAAAACAAACCGATCTACACCCCGCACATCGACTGCGGTGATTACGTGATCGTAACAAACGCTTCCAAGATCAAAGTAACTGGTAAGAAATTAAACCAGAAAATCTACTACAAACATTCCGATTACGTTGGAGGAATGAAAGAGACAACTTTAAGAGAAATGCTCGAGAAGAAGCCGGAGAAGGTTATCGAGTTAGCAGTTAAGGAATGCTCCCGAAGGACCTTTAGGAAGAAGCATGTATACGAAACTTCATGTATATGCAGGTCCGGAGCATGAGCAGGCAGCTCAGAAGCCGGAAGCTCTGGAAATCAAATTTTAATTAGAGGTCTGAAAGGAGGAAATTCATAATGGCTAGCACAAAATATTACGGAACAGGAAGAAGAAAAAAATCTATCGCAAGAGTATATCTAGTACCTGGTACCGGTAAGATCACAATCAATAAAAGAGAGATATCGACGAGTACTTTGGTCTGGAAACACTGAAAGTAATCGTTCGTCAGCCGTTAGTAGCAACAGAGACAGCTGACAAGTTCGACGTAATCGTTAACGTTCACGGCGGCGGAGTTTCCGGACAGGCAGGCGCTATCCGTCATGGTATCTCCAGAGCTCTGCTTCACGCAGACATCGAGTACCGTCCGGTATTAAAGAAAGCTGGTTTCTTAACAAGAGATCCGCGTATGAAAGAAAAGAGAGAAAGAAATACGGTCTCAAAGCCGCTCGTCGCGCTCCGCAGTTCAGCAAGCGATAATCTACAACTTAAAAATGCTAAAAAAGCCCGGAAATACGCCATTTTCCGGGCTTTTTCTATACAAAATTCTGTCTGGCCTGTTCGGTTTTGATGGAATTTGAACGGAAATTTATGGGTTTATAGTGGTCAAATTACTGGTGGACAAGCCCATTTTGACCTCTTATGGGTTAAATTACTGGTGGACAATAGGAGCAAATGAAGTTCCAATTTTGCCATCGACTGACGAACACATACTTGACTGATTTACATAGAACCTTGGCTCATTCTTTGAAAACGAGAATGGGTCGAGGCTCTATTTTTTTCGCCCGAAAGCCGGCGAGACAAATCTGAGTAGGAGGTAACAGGTATGATGGATTTCAATCAGAAGACCCATGACACCGATGTGGGCAGTCATGGCGGACAGTCAAGGCAGATGATGGAGGTGTTTGAGAACCAGGAGTTTGGTTCGATCCGCGTGTTGCAGGAGGCGGGCAAGACCTTCTTCTGTGCAAGCGACGTGGCAAAAGCGTTGGGAGATATGTGAATCCCTACGCTGCAGTGAAACGCCATTGCAGAGGCCCCCTTAACGAAACGCGAGGGGGTCGTTCAGAAGGTGAATCAGTATGGAGATGCTGGAGAGCAGGTCGTTGAAATCTCCTTTATCACAGAAGGCGATGTTTACCGGCTGATCGTTCACAGCAAGCTGCCATCGGCAGAACGGTTTGAACACTGGGTGTTTGATGAAGTTCTCCCGTCCATTCGCAAGCATGGTGTGTATATGAGCGATTCCATTTTGGATCAGGTGATTCAGCATCCGGAGGTCATCTACACACTGGCACAGGAGCTTGTAGCCGAGAGAGAGCAGCTTGAGGGTATCCGCAAACAGCTGGATGCGGCACAGCCCAAGGCAGACTACTTCGACACCTTTGTAAATTCGGAAGATTGCACCTGCATTCGGAATTTCTGTAAGGAAATCGGAATCAGAGAAGACGGCAGTAGCTCTCTTACTGGATCATCGCTATCTGTACCGCAGTACGAGTGGCTGGCTGATGCCTTTTGCAGACAAATCTGCAAGGGGCTATTTTATTGTCCGGGATTGCTACGGCAGAAGCGGAAAACTGGTGCAGCAGACGAGAGTGACCTGCAAGGGAAAGAATCATCTCTTCAAGTTGTTTAAGAAATGGGGTGTGATCGAATGACGCTTTTTACAGAGGGACGCCTTCAGGCGTTTGAACGCATGATGCAGGATACCGGCAAATACCATCGACGGGAGGACAGCGAAGATCGTTCGCGCAAATGTCCGAAGAAAAAAGCGGAGCCTGCGAAAAGGATGGTGAGCACCATGCCGGTATTCAGGGTTGAGAAAAACAGCAATTACACAACGATGTGCAATTACCACCTGCGGGATCAGGGTCTCAGCCTGAAAGGGAAAAGGACTTCTCTCTATGCTGCTTAGTTTACCGGACACATGGAACTATTCGGTACGGGGGATTATCTTCGATTACACCGGACGGCGTAGATGGGGTGCTTACAGCTCTGAAAGAACTGGAACGTCTTGGATATCTGGAAAGGAACCAGCAGCGTGAGAGTAACGGTCGGATGGGCAGAGCGGAGTATGTGATCTATGAGATGCCAAGGAAAAAGCCGTGTTCGGAATCACCGTGTACGGAAAAGCCGTATACGGTAAATCCGGATACGGACACACCGGTTACGGAAAATCCCGCGCAATTAAGTACTAATAGAACAAGTACTGAAACAATCAATAAAAGAGAGAAGAAGGAAATCCAGCATCGGTATGGCTCATACGGAAATGTCCTTCTTTCTGACACGGAATACGGCAAGCTCCGGCAGGAGTTCCCAGGAGATTATCAGATGCGGGTGGAACGGCTCTCTGAGTATATGGCTTCCACCGGCAGGAACTACAAAAATCACCTTGCCACAATCCGGAGCTGGGCAAAGAGAGAAAAGCCGAAGTATAACCCGGCAGACTACACATTTGAGGAAGGAGACAGCCTATGAGCGACATGGTGCCTGAAGTATTGAATGCGGCGTTGGATTCGCTCTTTACGCCGAAAGAACCCGGAGAGCTGGAATACCAGGGCGATGACGGACTGTTGTATTGCAGAAACTGCCATACGCCGGTGCAGTGCAGGGTAAAGCTCTGGGGCAGAGACAAGATTGTTCCCTGCCTTTGCAGATGCCAGCAGGAAGCGATGGCGGAAAAGAAACGCCAGGATGAGCTGGTGGAGCGGCAGCGTAAAATCAGGCAGCTGAAAGCAACGGGGATTCAGGAAAAGCATCTTCTGGAATGGAATTTTGCCGTTGCAGAAGACAACAAGGATATCCAGATGGCAAAACGCTATGTGGAGCAGTGGAAAAAGGTCAAGGCTGAAAACCTTGGCCTTTGTTATGGGGAGATGTCGGAACCGGAAAGTCCTTTGTGGCGGCATGTATTGCCAATGCGCTGCTGGAGCAGGGCATTCCGGTTTTGATGACGAACTTCTCCAAGATCCTGAACCAGATGGGAGCCATGTATTCGGAAGAACGATACCGGTATATTGCTTCGTTTTCCAACTATTCCTTGTTGATTCTGGATGATCTGGGGATTGAGCGCAGCACCGAATATGCGCTGGAGCAGGTCTACGCCGTTATTGATGAGCGGTACAAGTCCGGGCTTCCGGTCATTATCAAAACCAATCTGAAAATTGCAGAAATCCGCAATCCGCAGGATGTGGCATACGCCCGGATTTACAGCCGGATTTTGGAAATGTGTACGCCGGTGCGAATCAGCGGAGAGGACCGCAGAAAGAGCATTGGAAAAGAAGAAACAGCAGGTCGTTAAGGAGGTACTTGATCTATGAAGTGCAAGGCAAAAAAGGCGTTTTTCGCAGGTAAGAATGACATCTATCACCGCTGGAAGGAGGTTAAGAAGCTGAATGGCAAAAGCAAAAACCAGTATTACAACAGAAAACCGCAGTGGCTCAGCTGCCGACGCTGCGGCTAAGGAGCAGCGGACGGAGATGTCGCTTTCTGACCTGCATCCCTTTGAGGGTCATCCCTTTAAGGTGCTGGATGACGAGCTGATGGAACAGACCGTAGAGAGCATCAAGCAGATAGGGGTGGTATCCCCATTGATTGTCCGGCCTGACCCGGAAGGTGGATTTGAAATTCTTTCGGGACACCGCAGGCTTCATGCAGCGCAGCTGGCAGGTTTGGAGACTGTGCCGGTCATCGTCAAGGAAATGGACGATGATGCAGCAATCATCTTAATGGTGGACAGCAACTTACAGCGGGAGAATATCCTGCCCAGCGAGAGAGCGTTTTCCTACAAGATGAAGCTGGAGGCGATGAAACATCAGGGGGAACGCGGAGATTTAACTTCGGCCCAAGTTGGGCAGAAGTCGTGAAGTAAACATTGTGGCTGAAGATGGAGAAAGTCGCAGTTCAGCGTTTTATTCGCCTTACAAACCTGATTCCTGAAATTCTGGACATGGTGGATGAGAAGAAAATCGCCTTTAATCCGGCGGTGGAATTGTCTTACCTGAAACCATCCGAACAGAAGGAGTTTCTGGAGGCAATGGACTATGCACAGGCATCCCCATCCCTGTCGCAGGCACAGCGGCTGAAAAAGCTCTCACAGGATGGCGGCTGCACGTTGGATGCCATGTGTGAAGTGATGAATGAAATAAAAAAGGATGAGCTTGACCATGTGACGATTAAAAACGAGGTTCTTCGGAAGTATTTCCCGAAATCCTATACGCCGAAGCAGATGCAGGACACGATTATCCGGCTGCTGGAAAAATGGCAGCGAAGTAAACAACGAGATATGGAACGATAAGGAGATTTTTATGATGATGAACTTTAAGAAGAATCAGAACAACGCAGTGTGCAGCATGGACTGCAAGGACTGCCCGCACGGTGCATCGCAGCCCAATCCGATGGATGATCCCAAGTTTGAGAAGTCCATTGCGATGCTTCATAACTGGGTGATGTTGGAGGCAATCCGTGAAGATCACCCGAAGGAGCGCATTGTGATGGTGATCCTGCCGGGGGCTGGCGGCGAACTCCTGACCGAGGATGGCAGTCGAGACATCTTTGAGGATGTTTACGATGAGATGGAGGCTGATCTGGTGGCAGATGGGGAACTGCTTCTCCATTATGATAAGAGCGATGTGATCGAGACTGACAGAACCCGCTATCTGTTGGGAGCTGCGGAAGTTTCGGAAATCAACCAGAACGGCAACGAATGCAGCATCAATCTGTTTACGCTAGAACGTACCATCGACTATGTGAACGAGAATCTGACGGTGGTTTCCATTGGCGGCGAGTTGGTTCCGGCACTGCGCCTGATCTAAGGAGGTGCCTATGAAGAAATTTGATGTGGAGATTACAGAGACTCTCCAGAGAAGGTTTCCGTGGAAGCTGCCTCACAAGAAGATGCGGAACGCATGGTGACGCAGGCTTGGAACAATCAGGACTATGTTCTGGATTCCGGCGATTTCACCGGTGTGGATTTCAAGACCGTGGGAGAACATGAATTGGCAGAGACCAGGACAATGGATGTGCTGCTGGTACAGCCCAATGCTTACCGAAGAAATCAGTGTTGGCACGGAGCTGGAAGATTTGCAGGCCATGGTCGGCGGGGATATTGAAGTAACCTATCCATTTGAGGATGAAGTAGCCATTATTCTGAACGAATCCGGTAAAATCAATGGATTGCCGCTGAACCGTGCGATTTACACCGAAGACGGGGATATGCAGGACATTTATGCCGGTGATTTTCTGGTGGTAGGGCTGACAGAGGATGATTTTGGTTCTCTGACCTCGGAGCAGATGCAGAAATTTGAGGAGCAGTTTCATCAGCCCCAGATGTTCGTTCGCATGGGGTCACAGCATCATGGCAATTCCGGTTCCAGATGACATGCTGAAGAAGATGGAGGAAAAGGCTGCAAAGCCCCAAGAAAAGAGTAAACCGGCACCGGACCGGGACAGTCTGTAAGGAAGGAGGCGGAGATTCATGCAGGAAGAAGTTGAAAATCGTACCGTCAATCTGGCAATCAGCACCACGAAACTGACCTTTCGCACCATTGTGAATGGCTATAATGCCTGGAAACGGCACCATCAAGCAAAGGTTGCTCAGAAAACGTCGCAGCTTCCGATTGGAAAGCAGAGCATCAAAGAACTGATCGGTCAGAATCAGGGAGTCAGCAGTATCCCCATTGAGAAAACGGATTTGAAAGGCTTTGAACAGGTGGCACAGAAATATGGTGGATTATGCCATTACGAAGACCAAAATATGATTCCACCCAATACACGGTGTTCTTTAAGGCGAAAGATGCGGATGCACTGACTTCCGCTTTTGAGGAATTCACCAACCGCAAGCTGAAAGCAAAGGAAAAACCGAGTGTTCTGGAGCAGCTGAACAAGCTCAAAGAGCTGGTGGCTGCAATTCTGCCGGATAAGGTTCGTCACAAAAGTCAGGAGCGTGATCTATGAGTAATAAGACCAAAAAGCTGCTGATCCTGAACCTGCCGTACTTTATTGCCGGTCTTGTATGTACCAATCTGGGAGAAGCGTGGAGAATTGCCGAGGGCGCAGACATGTCTGAAAAGGTCCTCGGCTTTCTTTCTGCCCTGGGTGCAGCTTTTTCCAATCCGATGCCAAGTCTGCATCCGATGGATTTGCTGATTGGTGTGTGCTGCGGAGCGGGTCTGCGGCTTGCTGTGTACCTGAAAGGAAAAATGCCAAGAAATATCGTCATGGTATGGAGTATGGCTCTGCCTCGTTGGGGTACGCAGAAAGACATCGAACCGTTTGAAGATCCAGTGTTTGCAAACAATGTGATTCTGACCCGGACGGAGCGGCTGATGATGGGCAATCGCCCGAAGAATCCAGCAAATGCCCGAAACAAAAACGTGCTTGTGGTTGGTTCCGGCAGCGGTAAGACGAGTTTTGGCTTAAACCCAACCTTTACAATGCCACAGTTCCTATGTGGTCACTGACCCGAAAGGTGATATCGTAATCGACTGCGGCCAAGCCCTTTTGAAGAATGGATACAGTATCCGGATCTTTAACACCATCAATTTCAGAAAGTCGATGCATTATAATCCCTTCGCGTATATTCACAGCGAAAAGGATATTTTGAAGCTGACCACAACCCTCATTGCCAACACTAAAGGGACGTCAAGGCCGGTGACGAATTCTGGACGAAGGCGGAGACTCTGCTGTATTGTTCCCTGATCGGTTATATCCATTATGAGGCACCGCTGGAAGAGCAGAACTTTGCAACGCTGATTGAATTCCTGAATGCGATGGAAGTACGCGAGGATGATGAAACCTTTCAGAATCCAGTGGATCTGATGTTTGAAGATCTGAAAAGAAGAAAAAACCGAACCACTTTGCTGTCCGGCAGTATGCCAAGTTCAAGCTGGCGGCGGGCAAGACCTTAAAGTCGATTCTGGTGAGCTGCGGCGCACGTCTTGCTCCCTTCGATATTGAGGAAGTCCGTGATATCACTATGTACGATGAGCTGTCGCTGGATACGGTGGGAGATAAGAAAACGGCTCTGTTCCTCATTATGAGCGATACAGACCCGACTTTTAATTTCCTGATTTCGATGATTACACACAGCTGTTCAACCTGCTGTGTGAAAAAGCGGATGATGTTTACGGCGGCAGACTTCCGGTGCATGTACGCTGTCTGATCGACGAGTGTGCGAACATTGGTCAGATTCCAAATCTGGAAAAGCTGGTAGCCACCATCCGATCAAGAGAAATCTCGGCATGTCTGGTGCTTCAGGCACAGAGCCAGTTGAAGGCAATCTACAAGGACAATGCCGATACCATCATCGGCAATATGGATTCCCGTATTTTTCTTGGCGGTTCGGAGCCGACTACGCTGAAAGAGCTGAATCAGGCATTGGGAAAGAAACGATTGATTTGTACAACACTTCCGATACCAGAGGCAACAGCCCATCTTACGGCACTAATTATCAAGAAGGTTGGGCATGATTTGGCTTCGGTGGATGAATTGGCTGTGCTGGATGGCGGAAAGTGCATTTTGCAGCTGCGCGGTGTCAGACCGTTCAAGTCAGATAAATATGATCTGACCCAGCATCCGAACTACAAGCTCACTGCCGGTGCTGATAAGAAAAACACGTTCAGCATCGAGGCGTTTCTTGACCATCGGCTGAAGCTCAAGCCCGGTGATAAGTACGAAGTAGTTGATGCAGATCATGCCAAATAAGTTTGTTCCGGTGATGAAGATGTCAAGGGTACGCTGCTGGTAACAGAATAAGAAGGGGCGGCGAGCTGCCGCCTCTTTATAGCCAGGTTTCTGATTGGGATTGGAAATCTGGCTGATATGTTTGCCATTTGCAGGTGCACATGCAGGGGGACAATCACTATTCATCAGCCCATAAGGGCGCAACGTACAAGGAGGTACACATTTATGGCATTTTTCAACAGCGCAGTAACCGTTCTTCAGACCCTCGTTATCGCACTGGGTGCCGGCCTCGGCATCTGGGGAGCGATCAACCTGCTGGAAGGCTACGGCAACGACAACCCTGGTGCCAAGTCTCAGGGCATGAAGCAGCTGATGGCCGGTGGCGGTGTAGCACTGATCGGCACGACTCTGGTGCCGCTGCTTTCCGTCTGTTCGGTTAGCAAAGGCTGTCGGGGCGAAGATTCCGACCGGGCGGCGAAAGCTGCCTGTTACATAGTCAGGTGCAGGCAATCTCCGCAGCTGGCTATTTTCTGCGCTCTCTGGCAGGTGCACATGTTGGAAGTATGGCGCAGAACCGCAGTTTAGAATCGCACCGGCTGATAGGCCGGACAAGTTACAGGAGGACAAATCTATGGCGTTTCTTACTACAACTGCATCGGCACTGTCTCTTTTCTCACAGCTGTTTATGCTTCTGTCCCGGATGGCGAAGCTGTTCGGCGTGTTCGCGTAAGGAAGGAGGCGGCTCATGCAGAGTATCCTTGAACAGATCACAGATTGGCTCAAGAGCATGATTATCAGCGGTATCATGGGAAATCTTTCAGGGATGTTTGATTCGGTCAACCAGCAGGTTGGACAGATCGCAGGAGATGTGGGAACCACACCGGCGAACTTTTCACCTGCGTTTTTTTCTATGATCCGCAACATCTCGGAATCCGTGATCCTGCCCATTGCCGGAATGGTGCTGACATTCATCGCCTGTTATGAGCTGATCCAGATGCTCATCGAGCATAACAATCTGGCAAATTTCGAGACCTGGACATTTTTCAAATGGGTCTTTAAGACCTTTCTGGCAGTGACCCTGATCTCGAACACATTCAATATTACGATGGCTGTCTTTGATGTGGCGCAGCAAGTGATCTCCCGAAGCGGCGGTCTGATTTCCGGCAGTACGTCCGTCAGCGATGCGACCCTGACAGCGATGCAGGCCACACTGGAAGGCATGGACTTGGGACCGCTGCTGGGACTGTATTTGCAGACATTTGTGGTTCAGGTCACGATGCTGGCATTGTCGGCTATTATCTTTGTTATCGTGTATGGCCGAATGGTGGAAATATATCTCATGGTAAGCCTTGCACCGATTCCGTTCGCAACCTTTGGAAACCATGAGCAGAGCCATACCGGTCAAAACTATCTACGCTCCCTGTTTGCACTGGGATTCCAGGGCTTTCTTATCATGATCTGTGTGGGCATCTATGCAGTTCTGATTCAGAACCTGTCCTTTTCGGATAACATTATCAGCAGCATTTGGGGCGTTATGGGCTATACGGTTTTGCTGGCATTTACGCTGTTTAAGACAGGAAGCCTCGCGAAATCCGTGTTTGCAGCGCACTAAGAGAGGAGGAATGAGTCATGGCATCTTATATTTCTGTGCCGCGAGACCTTTCAAAGGTCAAGACCAAGGTCTTTATGAACCTGACCAAACGGCAGATTCTCTGCTTCGGAGCCGGTGCTGATTGCGTTCCGGTTTTCTTTTTACTCAAATCCAGCGGGAATCTGAGCCTTGCCGCACTTGGCATGATGGCGGTGATGCTGCCGCTTTTCTTTCTTGCCATGTATGAGAAAGACGGTCAGCCGCTGGAAGTGGTGGCAAAGCACTTCTATGAGGCAAAGTTCAAGAGGCCGAAAACGCGGCCTTACAAAACAAAATT
>SCPP01000528.1_pt1 | contig 11595 bp, 9 predicted proteins | sample 6106811 | NCBI WGS metagenome assembly SCPP01 (sample SAMN10720449, study PRJNA508395) | human gut metagenome | isolation source: Participant 2 stool, 15 month | host: Homo sapiens | collected 2018
CCTCTTCTTCCATTGGTGATGTATTAGGCTTTGAGGGTATGTCTAACCCAGTCATGATCTTGATATGCAAAAACGTATGCGCTACAACACGCAGGTGTTTGGTAACGCCGCTTTGACATTCCCCACTTGGCTGAAGGTTTGGACTTGAAGACTCAACTAGGTCTTGACCATCATAATAAAACGTATAGAGGTTATTCTTCTATCGATTTGAACAACATCTCCATGCCGAATGGTTGGGCTGAGTACCAAAATTGGAATACACTTTATTGGCAGGAGGAGACTTACTTGACTTACAATAAGGTATTCGGTGATCATCGTATCAACGCTATGGCTGGTTTGTCTTGGCAAGAGCGTGTGCAAAAGTGGAATAAGGCACGAACAGAAGGTTTCTCGGATGATTTCTTTGAGGACAATAATATGTCCGCAGGTACAACTCCGGCATCTCCTGAGTCTTCTTACGATCGGTGGGCGATGAACTCTTATTTCTTGCGTTTCGCTTATACATATAAAGATCGTTACTCCGCAACCGTAACAGGTCGTGTCGATGGTTCCTCTAGGTTTGGTGAAAACAACAAGTATGCGTTCTTCCCATCTGCAGGTTTGGCTTGGAATATCTCTCAAGAGGATTTCATGCAAGATCAAAGCACGATCAGCAATTTGAAGTTGCACACTAGCTACGGTTTGACTGGTAACTCCGAGATTGACACTTATCGGTCATTGGCTCGTGTTTCTTCTGGTACGCTTTTGATCAACGATATTCGCGCTCCGTATTCTTACATCAGCTCTATGGCGAACCCGGATTTGAAATGGGAGAAGACTGGTCAGTTTGATGTTGGTTTCGAGATTGGATTCTGGCAGAACCGCTTGTCTTTCGATGTAGCTTACTATAACAAGAAGACAACCGACTTATTGTTGGATTGCCCGATTCCTCACACTACAGGTTTCACGACAGTGTATAAGAATATCGGTTGTAAGAAACCAAGGTATGGACTTAATGATCAGCGCACGCCCAGTTCAGACACAAGACTTCAATTGGAGTTCTACGATTAACTTAAACTTCAACAAGAACAAGATCCTTCAGTTGGGCGACAATAATGAGGATATCGAGATGAACAGCTGGGTAGGTGGTTCTGAAAGTATCTTGCGTGTAGGTGAGAACATGAGTTCTTTCTATGGCTACAGACGTTTGGGTGTTTATACGGAGGAAGATTTCAATAACGGCTTGTGCGAGAAGAACCAGATCGGTCGTGCGAAACGTACGGATAAGAAAGAGATCATCGGCAAAGGTATGCCGGACTGGACTGGAAGCTGGATCAACAACTTCTCTTACAAAAACTTCGATTTGACGATGGACTTGCAGTTCGTATGGGGTGTTGAGACCATGCAACAGTTCTACCACTCTACTTACGACCGTTTCGGTATCACGAATGGTTTGAGCAATATTTTATATGACGCATATAACGGATCGAACCCGAACACGATGCAACAGGCTGTTTACTTGTGTAACTCAGGCCATGCAGGTCAGGATACGACAGTAGATTCTCAATGGATCGCCAATGGTTCTTACTTGCGTTGTAACATGTTGCAATTGGGTTATACTTTTGACTCAAACGTGATTAGCAAGATCGGTTTGTCTGCTTTGCGTTTGTACGCAAGTGCGAATAACTTATTCTTGATTACTGCTAGCGATTTCACAGGTTACGATCCTGAGGGTACATCGCAGGGTGATAGTAATAAGTTCGGTCAGAACATGGTATTCTTCTCTTATCCAAGAGCGAGAACTTTCACGTTCGGTGTTAATGTAACATTTTAATTCATTTAATCAGTAGAATTTTTAGAAATGAAAAAAATATTGACAGTAGCGATTGCATGCGCTTGTTTAACCGGGTTCAGCGCATGTAATGATTTCTTGGAAGAGAAACCGAAGTCATCGTTGACAGCCCCGGATTATTACCAGACAGAGGCTCAAGCTCAGGCTAACGTGAACTATTTGTATCGTACGGGAGCTTCAAGTAAGCTCACAGGTGCGGGTAGTGCTTACGTAGGTCCGTTTGCCTCTATCACAGGACAATTGACCGGTTACTTTACAAACAGTTATGAAGGTCAGGAGCTGACTTGTAAATATTCTCGCGAGTTGACTCGTCAGCAGAATACGATGACTGTTTCCGTAACTATTGACGGTATATGGGATGATTGCTACAAGGCTATCAACGTAGCTAATGGCGCTATCAAGTATATCCCCGAGATCTCAATGGATCAGTCTTTGGCAAATCGTTTGATCGGTGAGGCAAAGTTCTTTAGAGCTTGGAACTACTTCAACTTGGTGAAGATCTTTGGTGGTGTTCCATTGACAGTAGAGCCGTACGAATCTATGGAGAACATGTATTTGGGCGTGCTTCTGTAGAGCAAGAGTATATGCTCATGTCGAATCCGACTTGAAGGATGCCGTTAATGCTTTGCCGGCTGCTACTTTCTACAACAATAGTAACCGTATCACGAAGTATGCTGCCGCTATGGTTTTGACTTCCGTTTATATGCAACAAGGTAAGTATGCCGACGCTGCTTCTGCGGTAAAGACGGTGATCGATTCTCCGCATGCTTTGGCAACCAACGATGATTTAGCATTGGGTTCTGCCTATAATAAGATCCGTACGACAGACGGTTTGGCTGAGTCTATCTATTCTTATGAGTACAACGCAACGATCAGTAACGGTGGTTGGTGGCCTACTTATGCGTTCAACTCAGCGGCTACAGCTATATTTGGTACGTATTCTATCTTTGAGCGTACATACGGGCCAACGAATCAATTCTTGAACGTGTATGCGGCAAACGACTTACGTATCCAGCCAAATCAATTCTTCCATTGGAATTATACAAATCCGGATAATGGCAAGACTTGGACGGCTCCTGAGAATGCTTGTGGTTGCTGGTTCTGGTATGATGAGGACGCTTTGTTGAACACAGGACGTTCTACGAAAGACCGTGATATCTTCCGTTACGCAGAGGCTTTGCTTGACGCTGCTGAATCTATCGCTCAGTCTCAAGGTGTAACAGCTGAGGCTGCCGGCTATTTGGCACAAGTTAAGGCTCGTGCAAACATGGAAGGTAAGACGGTAGCCGCAATTACTGCCGATCTTCAGAAATTAGGTAAGCAGGCCTTTATCGAGGAATGCTGGACAGAGCGTTTGCGTGAGTTCCCGTTGGAATTCAAGATTTGGGATGACTGTTTGCGTACAGGTAAGTTCCCTGTAATCTCTTCTACAGAGAAGGGTAAGGTTACATACGTTGACTTAGTTGGCGCAAAGAACGCTTCCGGCGCGACCTTCAAGTCTTCCGACTTGTTATGGCCGATCTCTTTGAACGAGATGCAACGTAACCCGAGTTTGACTCAAAATGAGGGTTATGCCGTTCAATAATAAATTTCAATAACTGATGGCTAGAGAGGGAGGGAATGAGCGATCATCCTTCCCTCTCTTTTTGGTAGCTTGATTAGTCAGCAAGTTGCATGAAACAATGTATAATATACAGAATTTTGGTTTGGTTGTCTTATTATTCACTTTCAACTATGAAAACAAAAGAGCAAGAAATGACATACTGGATTCTGCTAAGTTAGAAGGACGGTTGGAAGGTGAAGAAAAAAGAATGATTTTCTGAGCAGTACTACTGACTTACTCAAAGGATATATACTTATTTTGCCCACGCAGTATATATTACTTTGCCAAGTCACTAGTACTTCATAAACATCCTTTACTTTGACACAGGCTAGAGGATAAGCAATTGCTTCCTTCTGTAAACAAAAAACGCCCAAAATTGCTCTCTGCTATAAACAATTTGTTATATTTGCATATATATAAGTACGATTATGGAGCGATTGATAGAGATGTATCGAAAGAAGTTGCGATTTACCTCTACCGCCTTTATTAGAAGCACGGTGTACGAGATTAATCGGGATGCCCGGTTGATCGGTATAAGAGGTGCTCGGGGAGTGTACCGCAACAGCATATCAAGCGAAATTTTCCGCAAGACGAACGAACCATATATGTCAGCTTAGATAGTATCTATTTCTCTGACAATACATTATATGACTTTGCGGATCGTTTCGTGAAACGAGGAGGAACACGCTTACACTTGGATGAGGTACATAAATCCCCCCAGTAAAGCCAAGAGTTGAAGAATATATACGATGATATGCCAGAACTGCAAATTATCTTTACCGGCCCCTTTTATCCCGAATATCAGTAAGCTCTGCGAATGGATTAGTATCACGAGAAACGTTTTATTGACTTATCTAAACGTATTGGCAGAAAGTAAGCTGACCTACAACTGTTTCTACTTTTGGTATCTCTCGCCTGCAAAAGCCGGACAATATCTACTTGAAAAATAGAAATCTGATGTATATCCTCTCGCCTTTGAAAGCGAATATCGGCAACATGCGGGAGACGTTCTTTGCGAACCAATTGAAAAAGTCTCACCAAGTAACAACCTTAGATTTACATCCGAGTATTACAGATAAAATAGAAAGGATAAATTTGTAAAGTATGAGCGAAGCCAACGATTTTTTAGTGGATGGAATTTATACGTTCGAGATCGGTGGCAAACGAAAAAGGTACTCACCAATAGAAGGGATACCGGACGGTTTTATCGTTGCGGATGATATAAAAATAAGATCCCGTTATGGATGATGGGGTTCTTGTATTAAGGAAGAAAGGGAAGAATAATCACTCATCCTTCCCTTTCAGCCATCAGTTATTGAAATAAAAAGTAATTACTTCGCTGAATATCCCTCATTCTGAGTTAAATTCGGATTACGTTGGATCTCGTTTACAGGGATCGGCCAGTATAAGTCTGTTGCCTTGAATGTAGCACCGCTACCATTCTTAGCGCCAATTAAATCAACGAATTGAACCTCACCTTTGTTTGTAGCGGAGATTTGAGGGAATTTACCTGTACGAACACAGTCATCCCAAATCTTCATTTCCAATGGGAACTCACGTAAACGCTCTTTCCAGCACTCTTCAATAAAAGCTTGCTTGCCTAATCTTTGAAGCTCGGAAGCGATTGTAGAAACATCCTTACCTTCCATGTTAGCACGTGCCTTAACTTGTGCCAAATAGCCGGCAGCCTCAGCGTTTACCCCACTAGACTGAGCGATAGCTTCAGCGGCAGATAATAATGTTTCAGCATAACGATAGAAGTTCCAGTCTTTCGTACCCTTACCAGTCTCTAAGATAGCAGTCTCATCATACCAGTACCAGTTACAAAGCATCTTCATATCCAGAGTTGTTCCATCAACAGGATGCGTATATGTACGATGGAAGAACTGATTCATCTGGGCACGCAAGTCTTTCTCACCATACACATTCAAATAACGCTCGCTAACACCATACACATTTACCCACAAAGAGTATTTGTTTCCAGTAGAAGAATTAGCGAAGAATGTCGGAGAAATCAAATTGAATGCGTGAACCGGGATATTACCGTTAGGAGAAATAGCTGCGTCATATTCACGGGCATAAATAACCTCTGGCAGATCATCTGTTGTACGTAACTTATTGAACGCACTACCTTCCGCAAGGTTATCGTTAGTAGCCAAAGCGAATTTTCCGCTATTGATTACATCTTTCAATGGAGTAACCGCATTAGCGTACTCTCCTAGTCTCATGTAAACATCGGCCAGCAACATATCAGCCGCATATTTTGTCACACGGTGACTATTTCCTGCAAAAGTAGCATTAGGTAAATTCTCTACAGCAAACTGTAAATCAGGAATGATAACTGTATTGAAAACTTCCGATGCAGCCGTACGAGTCGGATATTCAACCAAAGTAGCATCTTCTGTAGGTTCTGTAACCATTGGAACATCACCAAACATTTTTACAAGATAGAAATAGTTCAATGCACGGAAGAAACGAGCCTCTGCTTTATACTGAGCTTGATTATCCATTTCCACACCATCAACATACTTGATAACTGCGTTCGCTACATTGATCGACTTATAACAACTTTTCCAAGTGTCATTAGTCAAATAATTACAACAAGATTGCGTAAAGTCCTGACGAGTCAACTGGCGAGCATAGGAACAGTCTACTTCCTGACCTTCATATTCATTCACGAAATAACCAGTTACCATGTTCATTACAGACAAGCTAGAACCTCTATAAGCACCAGTCATATTACCCATCTTATCAGGAGCACCATCACGATATAGATAATTGACATTGCCAATAATATCAGCACTTGTCTTATAATAGGTATCCAAAGTCAAGGACGACTTCGGATCCTCATCCAAAAAACTGTCACATGCGGTAAATCCTACCAATCCCGCACATAAAATAGCTGTTGTTAATATTTTTTTCATTGCAATTTTCTGAATAATTTAATTAATTAAAATATTACATTTACACCCAACGTAAACGTTCTAGCTCTCGGATAAGAGAAGAAGGCCATATTCTGACCAAATTGTTCTGGAGATACTGAACCGTTAGATGTAGAGATCTGAGATGTACTTTCAGGATCGTACCCATTAAAGTCTTTCGCTGTAATCAAGAACGCATTGTTCACATTCAAATATAGGCGTAAGCTACTAAACGGAGTCTTTGCCAATTGATTTGAGTCAAAAGTATAACCTAACTGGATTAAGTTCGCACGTAAATAAGAACCATTAGCCACCCATTGAGAGTCTGTCAAAGTATCCTGTCCTGCGTGACCACCGTTGAACAACCAGATAGCTTGCTGCATAGAATTAGGATTCGTTCCATTATATGCGTCATACAAGATATTTGTCAAGCCGTTAGTCTGTCCGAAACGGTCATATGTAGAGTGATAGAACTGTTGCAAGGTCTGAACACCAGCGACAAATTGTAAATCCAAAGTGAAATCCCAATTCTTGTAACGTAATGTATTGATCATAGATCCAGTCCAATCGGGTACACCTTTACCTATGATCTCACGCTCAGAAGAACGTTTCGCACGACCGATCTGTTTCTTCTGGCAGTTACCAGCTTCATAATCTTCTATTGTATAAACGCCTAAACGTTTGTAACCATAGAAACTACCTACGCTTTCGCCTACACGCAAGATAGAAGCACCGCTCACCCATTCGTTTTTCAAGATATCCTCGTCATTGTCACCCAAAGATAAGATCTTATTTTTATTGAAGTTAGCATTGATGGATGTTGTCCATGTGAAGTCTTTTGTATCAATATTGCGAGTAGATAACATCAGATCCAAACCTTGGTTACGGATAGAACCGATATTCTTATAAACAGTCTCGAAACCTGTTGTATGAGGAACCGGAGCATCCAATAACAGATCAGAAGTCTTCTTGTTGTAATAAGAAGCATCTAACGTAATTCTATTATTGAACAAACCTAAATCGAAACCTATATCGAACTGGGCGGTTTTCTCCCATTTCAGATCAGAGTTAGGCAATCTATTTAAATAAGAATAGGAATTACGTGTTCCGTTCAATAATAACGTTTCGCTCTTAACTGTTGCTAAAGATTTGTAAACACCAATCTCAGAGTTACCAGTCAAACCGTAGCTGGTATGCAACTTCAAGTTGCTGATCGTATTTTGATCAGACATAAAGTCTTCTTGCGTGATGTTCCAAGCCAAACCCGCTGATGGGAAGAACGCATATTTATTATTCTTACCAAACTTAGAAGAACCGTCATAACGACCAGTAATTGTAGCGGAGTAACGATCCTTGAATGTATAAGCGAAACGTAAGAAATAGGAGTTCATAGCCCAACGTTCCCAATAAGTCTTCGGAGCATCAGGCTTCGTACCTGCGTCCATATTGAAGTCCTCAAAGAAATCGGTAGTGAAGTTTTCTGTATACATTCTAGAATAATCATACTTGCGCTCCTGCCAAGACAAACCGGCCATAGCGTTGATACGGTGCTCGCCAATCGTCTTATTATAAGTCAAGTAAGTCTCTTCCTGCCAATAAAGAGTATTTGCATGATATCTTTCAGCACGTCCATGTTGGTCATATGCCAAATTCACCAAGTCACTTGGCATATATTTATGCAAAGTCTTAAAGTTAGCGTCAACACCGAATTGAGTCTTCAAATCCAAACCTTCGATGATATGGAATGTCAAGGCTGCATTACCGAATACTTTTGTATTATAGTTCATATTCTTATAGGTCTTCAAGATATGAACAGGGTTAGACATTGCCTCAAAGTCCATTGGCATCCCTTCTGGAGTATTGGTGGAGGTATATTTGCCATTATATTGAACCGGCATCCAAGGAACCATTTCAATCATAGTACGACGAGCATCCTGTCCACCACCGTCTTCTGGAGTAGAGTTACCCCAAGTATGGTTCACCGCCAAGTTGATCGCTGTAGATAACCATGTTGTAGGATTCGCATCATAAGCGATCTTTGCATTCAAACGTTTTGAATAGGTATTCAACATGATACCTTGGTTATCAGTATAGTTCAAAATGCACCCATAGATGATTTCTCGCCACCTTGCTGAACATTCAACTGATGGTTGTGAGAAACCGCGGTACGAGTAGCCTCATCTTGCCAATCTGTATCATAAAGAGGATTACCGTTAGAATCGAAGAAACGACGATCTGTAAACCAATCCGCACGATTAGTAGACCAGTTAAATGGATTGCCATCCTTATCAGACCCCCATCTATTCTCATTCTCAATACCTTGCATAAAAGCATCGCACCACTCCTGCGCATTCATCGTATCCATCTTACGAGCGCGATGAGCCAAGCTTACAGAACCAGAGTAGCTAACCTTCGTTCCACCTTCTTTGTTACCACGTTTCGTAGTAACCATGATAACACCATTGGCACCACGAGCACCATAGATAGCGGTAGCGGAAGCATCTTTCAATACCTCCATAGACTCGATGTCATTCGGGTTCATCAAATAGAAGTTCTCCATTACTACGCCTTCCACAACATACAACGGATCAGAAGAGGCATTAATTGTCGCTTGACCACGGATAACAACACGGCTACCATAAGCACCCGGCTGGCTAGAGTTAGAGAAGATATTTACACCGGCAGCCTTACCACGCAAGTTATCCAATGCACTAAAGTTTTGAGCTTTTAACATCTCTTCTCCTTTAGCTGTAGAAATAGAACCTGTTACATCCGATTTACGCATCGTACCGTAACCTACTACTACTACCTCATCAAAGTCTGTGTATCTTCTTTCAATGTAACATTGATTGCAGATTGGTTGCCTACAGGGATCTCTTGAGATAAATAACCAATATAGGAAATCACCAAAACTCCGTCGGCGGGCACACCCTCGATCGTATAATTTCCATCGAAATCAGTGATCGTACCGTTTGTAGTGCCTTTCACCACCACGTTAGCGCCAATAACAGGCTCACCAGCACCATCAACAACCATACCTGTCACTTTCTTGCCTTGCTGCACTGCCATTACTTCATCAACCGTGCCTGCGGGAGCGGGAGCGGCCATAGCGGCGTTTACAGAGAAGGCAGAAAGCAGCAAACAGAACGCTGAGGCTTTAGCTATCCCCTTGAAGGGATAATAGCTTAGATTCATTCTTTGTCATTTTGCTTTGTTTTTTAATTAAGTTTAGATTGATTACATTGTCTATGTAATTTTTATCGTTATAGATGGACATAGTTCGTACGGAACTCGCATGTGATATTTAATCTTTTTCGGGAATGATAAAAGTGCGATGAATAGGGCATGATCTAGCTCATTGGATTTCTTTTTTCTAATTCTTTTTGTTAGATTTGCACCTAGATTCGTATAATGCCAGAAATTCATAAGAAAGAAAGGGATATTTCTAAATAAATGACACGAGAATCACTTTCTATTCATGTTAATTAAATGGATATTTGTAGTCCAACTATGAATATAAAACACAAAAACGGATAAATTATATTATTAATTAAATAGCTATATCATGAAGAAAAAAAGCGTTTGGGCTTTAGCTTTAGCGGCGATGTTGATGTGGGTGGGAAAACCTGCGGTAGCGGCTGTGAATGAGGCTTTTGATCCAGTAGAGTATGTAAACCCGCTAATGGGTACGCAATCTTCTTTTGAGTTGTCTACAGGAAATACCTATCCGGCGATCGCTCGTCCGTGGGGTATGAATTTCTGGACTCCTCAGACAGGAAAGATGGGAGATGGATGGCAGTATGTATATACGGCTAACAAGATCCGTGGCTTTAAACAGACCCATCAGCCAAGCCCGTGGATCAATGATTACGGACAATTTGCAATCATGCCGGTGGTTGGTAAACCGGAATTCGACCAAGATAAACGTGCGAGCTGGTTCTCGCATAAAGGAGAGATCGCCAAGGCTTATTACTATAAGGTATATCTGGCGGAGCATGACGTGGTAACGGAATTAACGCCGACAGATCGTGCCGCTATGTTCCGTTTCACTTTCCCGGAAAACGAGCATTCTTATATCGTGGTGGATGCCTTGGATAAGGGGTCTTATATCAAGGTGATTCCGGAGGAGAATAAGATCATCGGTTATTCAACGAAGAATAGCGGTGGGGTTCCCGATAATTTCAAGAATTATTTTGTGATCGAGTTTGATAAGCCTTTCACATACGAGGCTACATTTGCCGACGCTTCTTTGAAAGAGGGTGCGAAGGAGCAAACGAGTGACCATGTAGGAGCCGTAATCGGTTTCAAGACGAAGAAGGGTGAAATCGTTCATGCGAAGGTGGCTTCCTCTTTTATTAGCTTCGATCAGGCCGCTATCAACATGAAGGAATTAGGTAACGATAACTTTGATACCTTGGTTCAGAAAGGTAAGGATGTTTGGAATGAGCATTTGAGCAAGATCGAGGTTGAGGGTGGAGATTTGGATCAATATCGTACGTTCTATTCTTGTTTCTATCGTTCATTGTTGTTCCCTCGTAAGTTCTATGAGATCAACGCTCAGGGCGAGGTGGTACACTACAGTCCGTATAATGGTGAGGTATTACCGGGTTATATGTTTACCGATACCGGATTCTGGGATACGTTCCGTAGTTTGTTCCCATTCTTGAACTTGATGTTCCCGTCGGTAAACAAGGAGATGCAAGAGGGCTTGATCAATACATATAAGGAAAGCGGCTTCTTCCCGGAATGGGCAAGTCCGGGTCACCGTGGTTGCATGGTCGGTAATAACTCGGCGTCTATCTTGGTAGACGCTTATATGAAGGGTGTGAAGGTTGACGATTTGGAGACTTTATATAAAGGTTTGATTCATGGTACGGAAAACGTTCACCCGAAGGTCTCTTCTACAGGACGTCTGGGGCATGAATATTATAATAAGTTGGGATATGTTCCTTACGATGTGAAGATTAACGAGAATGCCGCTCGTACATTGGAATATGCTTACAATGACTGGTGTATCTGGCAGATCGCTAAACAACTAGGCCGTCCGAAAAAGGAATTGGATTTATATGCCCGTCGTGCGTTGAACTATAAGAACCTGTACGACAAGGAAACCAAGTTGATGCGTGGCAAGAATGAGAATGGCGAGTTCATGGCTCCGTTCTCTCCGCTGAAATGGGGTGATGCTTTCACGGAAGGTAATAGCTGGCACTATTCATGGTCTGTATTCCACGATCCTCAGG
>SCPP01001055.1_pt1 | contig 11569 bp, 12 predicted proteins | sample 6106811 | NCBI WGS metagenome assembly SCPP01 (sample SAMN10720449, study PRJNA508395) | human gut metagenome | isolation source: Participant 2 stool, 15 month | host: Homo sapiens | collected 2018
TGCTTGACGGGACTATCGAGGTGACAAGCTCCATTGACCGTGGAAGCACGTTCCGTGTAACCCTTCCGGTCCCGGAGACAAATGAGCCGGTGGAGAGCGAAACCCGATACTGCCGCATTTCGAGTACCTTCCCCATAGCGTGCTGGTCATTGATGACGACAGTATGCTCAGGGATGTGATTAAGGAGATGCTGGAACGCAACGGTATAACATGCACGGTATGCTCCTCTGCCAGAGAGGTGGTCAAGGCCATGCGCTGCATGGATTATGACCTGCTCCTTTCCGACATCCAGATGCCCGGAACCAACGGCTTCTCCCTGCTTGCCCTTTTACGCAACTCAAACATCGGCAATTCGCGCACAATACCCGTTGTCGCCATGACCGCACGTGGCGACAAGGATAAAAAAGCCTATCTGGAAGCCGGATTTGCGGACTGCATCTACAAGCCGTTTTTTTCCCCGGAGCTGCTAAGCCTGCTCTCGACCGTAAAGAGATGCCGGGAGGATGAAAACCGGGGGATTGATTTCAGCACGATGCTGGCCGAGGTCAACGACAAGGTAAAGCTGCTATGCTCCTTCATCGAACAGTCGAGACAGGACGCGGAGGAACTCGCTTCGGCAATGAACAACGCAGACCGAAAGAAATTGCGGAGACCGTACACCGTATGCAGCCGATGTGGGAACTGTTGCAGATGGAAGAGACCTTGTCCGCCTATCGGGTCTTGCTGAAAGACAAAATCGCGGGCGATGATGCCGTACGGGAGCATACACACCAAATAATAGAATGTACCGCCATGCTGATAGCTGAAGCGGAGAACGAAATAAAAAAACTGACAAATGAAACGGAAAATATTGATAGTTGAGGACAATATTGGTTTGTCGCAGATGCAGAAGGACTGGTTTGCGCAGGCGGGTTATGATGCGGTGACGGCCATGAACGAGCCGGTAGCCCGTTCGTTGATACGTAAGACCGCATTCGATTTGATACTTTCGGATGTACGTCTTCCGGAAGGGGACGGAATATCCCTCTTGGAATGGCTCCGCAAGGAAAAGAAGGATATTCCCTTTATCATCACGACCGAATATGTATCGGTCCCGGATGTGGTGCGTACCATCAAATTGGGTGCGATAGACTACCTGCCCAAGCCGGTACGCAAGGAACACCTGCTGGAACTGGCAGAGGATGTATTCCGGCCCATGGTCACGGTACGGAAACTGGAGAAGGTGCTGTTTCATCGGACAAGTCCGAAGATTCTGCAAGTGGAGAAGTTAGCCAGACTGGTTGCCCCGTCGGAAATGTCGGTGATGGTGCTCGGTGCCAACGGTACGGGCAAGGAATCTGTGGCGCAGAGTATCCATCAGGGCAGTGAACGCTGGAACATGCCCTTCGTGGCGGTGAACTGCGGGGCATTGCCCCGTGAACTGGCCGCCTCGCTTCTCTTCGGACACGAGAGAGGGGCGTTTACCGGTGCCGATACCGCCAAGACAGGCTACTTCGATATGGCGAAAGGCGGGACTTTGTTCCTGGATGAGGTAGGGACAATGTCTTACGAGATTCAGTCCATGCTCCTTCGTGTGTTGCAGGAAAATATCTATTCCCCGATAGGCAGCGGCAAGGAACGGGTGGCTGATGTGCGGATTATCGCTGCCACGAACGAGGATCTGCAACAGGCCATCAGGGACGGGCGGTTCAGGGAGGACCTCTACCACCGTTTGAACGAGTTCGAGATCCGCCAGCCCTCGTTGGCCGAATGCGCGGAAGACATCATCCCTTTGGCTGAATTCTTCCGTGAGCGTTACTCAAGGGAATTGAAAAGGGAAACAAGCGGTTTTTCCGATGATGCCAGGCGCAGGATGCTTGCCTACCCGTGGCCGGGCAATGTGCGTGAACTGCAAAACAGGGTGAAACGTTCCGTGCTTGTTTCCGAAGCACCGGTGTTGGAGATGGACGGATTGGACACCGGAATCCATCAGCATGACAATGAGCCGACTTCCACGTCGGTTATCCAGCCATTGAGAGACGAATCGCTGGAGAAAAGAATATCATCAATGCCCTTAAAGCCTGCAACGGTCACCGGGAACAAGCGGCTGGAATGCTGAAAATCAATCCGGCAACGCTGTACAGGAAGATGAAAAATACGGGCTGAATTAAAAATGATGCCCGTCGTTAATGCAAATCGCTGAATATGTACATTTGCAATTAAATAGAAAAAACGGCATACCGTCTGTGAGGCGGTTGCCGATTGTATATGACATAAGACCGCAAGGCGTTTCTAATGGGAATCTGGAAAATTAACATTAACAGGAACTATTGCGTGATTGCTTATGCTATGCCTACGCATAGCGTGCATTCACCTATTCCTGTTAAGGCATTCCAGAGCCTCCATTAGAAGTAGTGTGTTTGCACGCTTCTTTTTTGGAACGGCTTCCGGTCCGGATTTAAAACAGAATTTATATGTCAAAATCCAAGCGGTAACGGTAATGACACTGGACGGCTTCCTGCCGGAAACCGACAACGTTGCTGACGCAATGGGCAATGAACCACAAGAAAGGGTTCGTCCAATGGCGGGAACGCTGCAATGCCCGGATTTTACCTCATTCGATACTGGATCTGCTTTGCGAGAAAGACAGAAAAAGTGATTCCTTTACCTATCTTGCAGAAGTTCATGATGCAGAATCCCTTGAACTTCTTCGGGGACTCTTCCATTACAACCTTGTGGAAGAGTTTATTATTTACCTGTTTCCTTATTCCGCCGGCAAAGGGATTTCCGTACAGGCCATCCTTCCGTCCGGCAATGGCAGTTGCATAAGGCCGTTGCTTTTCCCAACGGCATCTGCCGCCTGATATACCGTAATCCTTGCAGGATGTAACTTGCATATTGCGAGATTTCTTGCGTCCTGCAAGGCCGTTATTCCATCATTACTTTTCTCCGATAAATTTTATTTCGCTGTATATCAGCGGAATGCCTGTGTCATTCCGTGAAATGCAGGGTCATTGGCACGCCGTTAGCCCTATATCATAATATAACCTGTTGCGACAAGGTGTAACCAATCAATTATTTACACTCAAAAGACAGACCGTATTATGATACAGACAGACCGCGAAACCTTCCAGATGATGCTTCATCAGATCATGGAACGGTTCGACAAGATTGAAGACAGGCTGAGCCGAATGAACCGCCAGACCTCGGCCCTCGACGGCGACAAGCTGCTAGACAACCAGGACATGTGCGAGCTGCTCGGCATCACCAAGCGCACCCTCGCACGGTACCGCCAGAAGAAGCTCGTGACTTATTACATGATAGACGGGCGTACCTATTACAAATCCTCCGAGGTAGAGGCATTCCTCAACCAGAAAGGAAAGCGTATGCGAGGACTGAAAAAACAGATGGAAATTTAATTAAACTGAAAAGAATATGGAACTGTATGTATTGACAAACAGACTTTTGAAGAACTGCGTGTCCGCTTCTGCGAATTTGAGGAACGGGTGACGCACGTATGCCGTCCGGTTGAGGATCTCGGTCTGAAGAACTGGCTGGACAACCAGGAAGTGTGCGATGTGCTCCGCATCAACAAAAAGACCCTTCAGGCGTACCGGGCCAAAGGGCTACTGCCTTTCAGCCGTATCAAGAACAAGCTCTTCTATAAGCCGGAAGATATACAGAGATTGTTGGAATTGAGTTATCACCCTTTAATAAAGAGCAAATTATGAGCTATCATTTTATTGACAAGAAAGACCCGCGCATAGATGTTATGTTCCAGGGGCTGAAGAAAATGGAGAAGATGCTTTCAGCGATGGAGGATATGCCGAGATCTCTTTTCAACGGTGAACGTTTCCTTACGGACGAGGAACTTTCCAAAGTCCTGCGGGTAAGCAGGCGCACATTGCAGGAATACCGTACATTCGGTGTGATCCCTTACTACATGGTTCAGGGAAAGGCTCTTTACAAAGAGTCCGATATCATGAAGATTCTGGACGATGCCTACAAACGGTGCCGGGAAGAGCAACGCTGGGTATAGCCCTTCCTCACTAACCAAGCACGGAGAAACAGCCTGCGCTTCGTTCAGGCCGCTTCTACGTTTTCCGTTTCAGGCGGTCGTTGATTTCTTTGTCTGCTTTTTCTTCACCGTGAAATCCTCTTCACAAAGGTCAATCCTGTTTCCGAAACCTGTGGCCCTCAACCGTTTCATATCCTCATCCACTTTCGTGTCCGTAACCTGCGCATAAATCTGCGTGGTGGAAATGGAGGTATGTCCCATCATGCGGCTTACCGTCTCTATCGGAACACCGAGCGAAAGAGTGATGTGGGTTCCGTAATTATGCCGGGCCTGGTGGAAGGTCAAATCAAATCCATATACCCGACCTAATTCTTTCGTCAGCTGGATAAAATATCTGCGGGTATAAATATTGAAAACTCTGTCCCCGGTTCTTAGGTTGCGGTATTTCTCTATGATTTGGAGTGGAATATCCAACAGGCGGACAGAGGAAAGCGTGTCGGTCTTTTGCCGGTGGATATGAATCCACCATATGCCATCCTTCGCCTGCGTAATATCATTTACTGACAGCTTCTTCAAATCCGCATATGCCAGTCCGGTGAACGTCGAAAAGATGAACATATCCCGTACGAATTGTAGTTGCGGCTTCTCCACCGGCGTAGTCATCAATGTCTTGAGATCCTCCAGTTTCATGTGGCGGCTCTTCCTTTTGGGCAGTTCGGGATGCAGGCGGCAATATGGATCGCGGCGCAATGTGCCTTGGCTGACGCATCGTGTGAGTTTCTTCAAGCGGTACAGGTGCTCATGCACGCTTTTGGGTTTCAGGTTGCGGACTGTACGCAGGAATACCTCGAAATCGTCATAAAACACCCGGTCAAGGCTTCGTAACGTTACATCCTCCACACCTCTCTTTTCCCGGACGAAAGCGGAAAGATGCTTGTAGGAACGCAGATAGGAGTCGTATGTCTCCTGTATGCGGTCTATCCCGACACGTTTCTTGAATTCCTCATTATGCTCCCTGAAGAGAGCCAGCAGGGTAAGCGGTTTCTGTCCGATACCCTTGACTGCATTCTTGACCAGTTCCGCCGTGATGAAACCCAGGCTGTTCTTTATCCGCTCATAATGTCCGGCAATCTCGCTTGTCAGGTCATTTATGGCGCGGTTTACTGTAACGGCATTCTCGCTTCTTCCGTCAGCACGCCCTTTCTCTGGATTCCAGATGGCAGGATTGACCGAAACCTTGGTTCCTATCTGTGCCCATTCTGCATCAATGCTCACCTTGCACAATAGCTGGCACATCCCGTCCTTGCGCACTTTCGTACGGTTAATATAAAACAGCACGGCAAAAGTGCTGCGCCGTTTAGTGTTCTGTTTTCAATATTCTTTTCCATATAATTGTTTTCAAGTGGTTATTAAATGATGACGGAGAAACACTCTGAAATTTTCCGGTTCAAGGCCTTTGTATCGGCATCTATCTTGTCATCGGTCACTTGTAGGCTCGGCAAACAACGCCTTTCCACTTTACAGCGGTAGGTTTTCGTTTACCTGCCCCCGAACCGTACACACGTCTCCATGTATACGGCTCTCCATCTGTAACATCATCTTACTTGACACATCTCTGGTTTTTGCGTTACACTCCGCACATACGACCAAAGTCTTTCTGTGCATATAGAGCATTTTGCGTTCCCAGTCTTTTTTACCTTTTAACTCTTTGAGTGTGCGGACATGGTGCATTACCACTTCTCCGTGCTTGCCACATAGTTCGCACGTTTTTGTTGTAAGCCTTTCTATCAGACTCAACGATGGCGTTTTGAACATGTACGGCAGATTGTCACTTGGGGCTGTTTCACAATCCGTTTTGCGGGCATATCCCTCATTATAGAATACCCTGTACTTGGTTTCTCCTCCCTTGTTTACAAAAGGCACTGCAAAGAGATTGTCCTTGCGATATCTTTCAATGACTTTTCTCACTGACATATTCAGTTTTTGAGCAAGGGTTTTGTACATGGAGAACTTCATAATACAGCCGAAAGAGCGTCCCAAAGCCGATGCATTGTTTGCTATTGAGTAATAGTTGTAGAACCCTCGTATTTCGGTATTAAACTGAGATACAATCTCGTGCGCTTCATTGTCAATCATATAAGTCCTGCCTTTTGACACCCATGTTTCCTTGCCGTGTCTGGTGACAACTTTCATAGCTTCAAGGCTGAGCAGCTTGTTCTTGATTACTTCTCTTGAAACGTGCAATATCACATTCCCGTTGAAGTATCTGCGCACTGTTCCGTTACTGTTTCTCTTTGTGGCATAGTCTTTACGGACATATATTTCGTAACCCAAAAATTTTGCGCTGTCTTGTGCATTTGTAATCAAAGTCTTTTCCTGTGACATCTCCAGCCTTAACTTTTCCTGCATAAACTTAGTGATGTCAGCTTTGATTTTCTCGCATTCGTTTTTCGTTCCGATAACTCCGATAAGGAAATCATCGGCATAGCGCACATATTTCAGCCTGCGAAAGTTTACATCCATATCGTTGCCACTTGGCATTGTAAGTATCAGCTTCTGCTTTTCATGCAGTTCTTCTACCATCCTTGTTCTTACGTTTACATCCTCTACTTCATTTATCCTACGTTTTAGGTAGTGTACTCTGCTGTTGAGTTTGCATATGTCCTTGTTACGACTTCTCATTGTCCCTTTATTGAATTTGTTGGCATATTCATCCATGTACTTATCGAACTTGTCAAGGTATATGTTTGCCAAAATAGGGCTTATGATACCACCTTGCGGTGTCCCTGAATAAGTCTTGTTGAATTGCCACTCTTCCATGTACCCTGCATTGAGGAATTTCCGTATCAGACGAAGAAATCTGTCGTCTGCTATTCTGCCTTTCATTATTTCTATCAGCACATCATGGTCTATGTTGTCAAAGAAGCCTTTTATATCTCCCTCGATGAACCATTTTGCACCATTGAAATTGTTTTGTAGACTTTTCAGTGCCGTGTGGCAGCTTCGGTTTGGTCTGAAACCGTGCGATGTCCACTCAAAGTGTCCCTCATATATGGCTTCAAGCACCATTCTTACTACCTCTTGAACCAATTTGTCTTCAAAAGACGGTATTCCTAACGGACGCATCTTCCCATTCTTTTTCGGAATGTAAATTCTCTTTGCAGGCTTGGGACTATAAGTCTCGTCCTTTATACTCTCTATGAGTTTGTTTATCCTATCAATGCTCATTTCATCCTCTGTTTTGCCATCTGTGCCGGGTGTCATGTTTCCCGGCTTCGCATACATACGTTGGTAGGCGACAAAGAACATCTGTTCATTGAATAGAATACGGTAGAGCCTTTCGTATTTATACGCGGGCTCGTTGCTGTGTCCAGCTAAAATGTTTAATACTTGCTCTGGATTTCTCATACGTCTCTCACGTTTTCCGTTGTTTGTATTAAAGTTACAGACTACTTCCCTTCGCCATGTACAAGGCTTTCCCCTGCTCGGACTACTACGGAAGTTCCGTTACCATATCGGATATTCAAAAGCTTTCTTTATAGCTGTTTATTCCAGCGTTCCGACTTAGGTAATCCCCAGTTAGTTCTCTTAATAACTATTAGCACGACATACTGTCGGATGCGACTTTCGTTCTTGTCCGCTTATTGCGGCTGTGTCATAGTCGGTTCTTTATGCCCTGCACTAACGCTCAAAATAGGCAGGGTACTATGAAACAACGTATGTATAATAGTCTTCCGTTGTTGCAAGATTTGGTACCACTGAACTGTCGTTCAACCAATCAAGGCTTCATCCTTGTGTATGTCTTTTCGTCTTGCCCCTCAGTCGCCACTTGACTATTAATGGACTTGGAGCTTTAATCAGTATGCTACACTCCCCATCGGGTTTCCCCTTTGGATAAACTGATTGACGATAGGATTATATCGAACCCAATCCTAACTTCTTGCTAAAGAAGCATTTATTAAGCGACCATTCTGGGCGCACTCGCGTAAATCTGTGTCGTTTCTATCTGGCTATGTCCGAGCATCTTGCTGACCGTTTCAAGAGGAACTCCGTGGGAGAGCGTGATTTCCGTTGCGTATGTATGCCGGGCGGTGTGGAAGACCAGCGGACGGTCTATATGGCAGATCTTGGCAATCTCTTTCAAGTAAAGGTTCAGCATGGAATTGCAATACACCGGCAGTAACTTGTCACTGGGAGCTGTGTCGCCATACTTCTTCAGAATCTGCAACGGCAAGTCCAGCAGCGGAATCTCAAATTCTATCTTGGTCTTCTGTCTGGCACTTTTAATCCACCATGTCCCATCCTCCGCAAGGCATAGGTTATCCCTAGTCAACAGGCGCATATCTCCGTATGAAATGCCGGTGAAGCAGGAAAACAGAAACAAATCACGGACATGATAGAGAGTCTGCCTGTGAAGCGGGGTGGTCATAATCCTGTGTAACTCTTCTGCCGTGAGATATTTCTGTACGGCTTTGGGACGCACCGGCTCATATCCCAAAAACGGGCTGGCGGTAATGATGCCGTCAGCGATGGCCTCACCGACAATCGTTTTCAGCTGTACGGTCAGATTGATAATCGTTCCGGGAGCGAGATTACGTTCAGTCCGAAGGTGCAAATCATACTTGTCGATGAAAGAGCGGTCCAACGCGGAAAACGGAATATCCGACAGTTTGTATTGCACCTGCAAGAATCTTTCGATATGGTTGTAGGCATTGCGATAGGCCCGCAGGCTTCCTATTGTGCGGTTTACTCCCACACGCTTTTCAAAATTGCAGATGAATCGTTTGAAATACCCCAAAAGCGTTTCCTGCCCGCTGGCCATTCCAAGCAGTACACCTTTCACTTCATCGGCTGTCACACCGTCACGAACAGCCGACTGCTCCGTGTAGATATTCAATGCCATCGCACGAATCTCATCCAGACGGTTGTTGATTTCCTTTGCCGCCACGCTCTTGCCAGTTGCACGTCCGGAGGTCCAGCGTGACTGTGGCACTTTCATCTTCACACTGAAAGCCGCCTCGGAATACTTTCCGACATTCAACTTTGCCATTACAGGACAGTTGCCGTCAGCATCCGCCTCGCTCTTTTTCAGGTAGAACGATACCTTTACATTTGCCTGATTCATAACTAATTCCTTTGTTTGCAAAATTATTATATGCAGAGCAAATGAACGGCATGAAAAATATAGCGGAACGAAGAATAAGATACCTTGGCTTGTAAACAGAGCCTATATTTTTTTCCAATACGGAAAAATATGACTAAGTTTGCATCAACAGACATAGCAAAAACTGCGTTCTTTACTATGGTAAACAGGATATAGAACGAGATGCGGGAGCAATTTCCAAACCTCTTTTTCAATCCTGAAAAGGCAACGGATAGGTAGCGATTCGTTATCCTAACTCCCCCCAAAAACGGTCAAAAGCCATAAATGGAAGAATCTGGTACAAAACCACATATCCCTTTCGGTTTCAAACACTTTGCATTATTTTCTCCAAAGCCATCCGTATGTGAGCGAGTTTCATTATCTTTGTCCTTGAGAGAACGAATTAATAAGAAAGGAGTATTTGTATGACGGCAATGGAACTAAAATGCCTAAAGATGGATTTGGTCGAAGAATTGTTAAGCATCGATGATAAAGACACGCTCAACCGTGTGAAGAACTATCTGAAAAAGCTGAACAATAAAATTAGGACAAAAGCCGAAGAGGAAGAAACGGAATATATTAGCAAGGAAGAAATCTTGGCGGGATTGATGCCGGGCTGAAAGACATGATTGCCGGGAGGAAACAATCAGCGAGAGATTTCTTAAAAGAAATGAGAGATGGAATATAGAATAGAAGTCTTAGCCTCCTTTAAGAAGGAAGCGAAACGTTTGCGGAAGCATTATGCCTCTTTCATTGATGATTATGAAAACAAAGCAGAACGTGAATCTATAAGCTTGAAAGAGATAGAAGAGTTGCTCCGTAAGAACGGATTGAAGTAATATAGATATTGTGATAATATTTTGTCAGAAATATTTGTTCTTTCAATTATTATTGTAACTTTGCGACGTAAATAACAAAAGAAATGAAAATAACGACTACATTACATCACCATCATCATTACAGCGGGCGATAGTTCGGTGGGCTGAATGGTATGTATGTACTCATGATAAAAGATAAAGGCTTGCCGTTTTGCGGTCAGCCTTTTTGTTGATATTTATAATATAAAAATAAGATATAGTTATGTTGAGAATCGCGGTACAATCGAAGGGCCGTCTGTACGACGAGACCATGATGTTGCTTGAAGAAGCGGGTATTAAACTAAACAGGGGCAAACGCATTCTGTTATTATCGGCAAAAGGTTTTCCGGTAGAGGTATTATTCCTTCGTGATGATGATATTCCTCAGTCTGTAGCTAACGGTGTGGCGGATATTGGTATTGTCGGAGAGAACGAGTACGTGGAGAAAGGGCAAGAGGCGAAATTGATCAAGCGTCTGGGCTTTAGTAAGTGCCGTCTATCCTTAGCTATCCCCAAAGATGAGGAATATAAGGGAGCTGAATGGTTTGAGGGAAAAACGATCGCTACTTCCTATCCCGTGATCCTACGGTCTTTCTTAGAGGAGAGAGGCGTGAAGGCGGATATTCATGTAATCAGCGGCTCTGTGGAAATCGCCCCGGGCATTGGTTTGGCGGACGCTATCTTTGATATCGTAAGCTCCGGTAGCACTTTGGTAAGCAATCAATTGAGAGAAGTGGAGGTAGTCCTTCCTTGTGAGGCTTTATTGATCGCTAACAATAATCTATCCAAAGAGAAACTGGAGATATTGGATGAGCTTCTATTCCGCTTCGAGGCGATTCAAGTCGCCGAGGGCAAGAAGTACGTGTTGCTGAACGCTCCGAAAGAAAAGCTGGATGAGATTATCGAGGTGCTTCCCGGTATGAAGAGCCCGACCATAACGCCTTTGGCAAACGATGAATGGGTCTCTGTTCAATCCGTGATCGCCGAGAAGCATTTCTGGGAAATTATTGGTAAACTAAAATCATTGGGGGCTGAAGGTATCTTAGTGCTTCCGATCGAGAAAATGATTGTATAATATGGAGATTATAAAATATCCCGGACGTGAGGAATGGAGCTCACTAATCAAACGTCCCGCATTAGATGTAACCACCTTGTTCGATACGGTCCGTACGGTATTGGACGAGGTACGCGAGCAGGGTGACACTGCCGTAAAAGCGTATGAGGAAAAGTTTGATAAAGTGCTCCTTTCTTCCCTTCAAGTCTCGGAAGAGGAGATGCGGGAAGCGGATGCCTTGGTCGCTGAGGACTTGAAACAGGCGATTCGTACGGCAAAGGCGAATATCGAGAAGTTCCATGCCTCACAGCGTTTCGAAGGAAAGTGGAGACTACCGGGAGTCACTTGTTGGCGAAAGCGGTAGCGATCAGAGAAAGTCGGTTTATATATTCCGGGCGGAACGGCGCCTTTGTTTTCCACGGTATTGATGTTGGCAGTGCCCGCACGTATCGCCGGATGCAAGGAGATCGTATTATGTACGCCACCGAACCGAGAAGGGAAAGTACATCCCGCTATCC
>SCPP01000932.1_pt1 | contig 11554 bp, 19 predicted proteins | sample 6106811 | NCBI WGS metagenome assembly SCPP01 (sample SAMN10720449, study PRJNA508395) | human gut metagenome | isolation source: Participant 2 stool, 15 month | host: Homo sapiens | collected 2018
ACAACAATATTACCAGAATATTTACGATTATTTTTCCAACTGGTTTTCTTCATTATGCTGACACCTCCTTATCGCCAGTAATCTTAACCTGAATTAATGTAATCAATGCAATGATGACAAAGAATACGATTGCTTTTGCCTCGTCCATATCCGAAATGGCTCTTGGTAAAGATTTCATTAAAAATATTCATGGACACCATTTCTGTTGAGTTGTTTGGTCCACCGCCATGTCAGTGAAACGTTTACATCATAAATCTTGAAACAGTTGGATAATGTTAAGAACAGACATATTGTAATGGATGACATAATCAGGCTTAATGTTGATTAAAGTTCTCCAGAAGCCTGCCCCGTCAACCTCGCAGCTTCGATTACATCATCGGAAATTGGCTAACTCTGCGATATATACAATCATCATATACCGCCATCTGCCATGTAGATACTACAATCATGGCACAAGCCATTTCTATTTACAAGCCAGTTAAAAATATGTTTGTTAATCCGGTCATATTCCGATTGTACTCACGTCTCCAAGAACGTACTGCCAGATATAACCTAAAAATCAATCCACAATCAGGTATGGTAAGAAGAATAACATGGTTCTTGCCACATTACGCACCTTCAGTTTGGTTGTTACCAATGCAAATGCCAGTGCCAGTACATTGACAATTACTACGGTAATTAATGTAAATAATGTTGTTCTTACTAATGATGTCAGAAACTGTTTATCCGAAAATCTTTGCATAGTTGACAATCCTACAAATACCTTTTCACTTTTGCCAGTCCATCCCAGGATACAAGGGAATAACCCATTCCCGTGAAAAACGGAATGATTACTATAATGCAAAACATAATCATCAATGGAGCGGTAAATAATGCATACCAGCCTTTTTTATCTTCATCTTTATCCCTCATTCCTATTCTAGTGAACAGGTGCTGCCAAAGGCAACACCTGCAATTAATGTTTACTCATTTGCTGCTGTTACGAATGAATCATTTAATGCTCTTAAGAATTCATCGGTTGTCATATCCGAGGAGAAGTATTCCTCTGCGTTCTGTACCAGGTAAGTTGTGATGATACCCAGGCCTCCTCATTGAATGTCCAAGGAATGATGTTGCCTTCTGCGATTGCATCAGATACCGCCTGTGATAATGGGTCTAAGTTATCAGCTTCCATACCGTCTACTACCGGAATGAATCCAAATTTGTTGGTAAGGTAATCAGCTCCTGTTTCACTTGTATATAACCAGTTTAAGAAATCTTTTGCTAACTGTTTGTCACTGTCACTTGCGTCTGTATTTACACACCATACAGATGGAACACCGACTGCGATGGATTTGTTGCCTGCGATTGGTAATGGAGCAATTCCCATATCAAAGTCTACATCATAGGATGAAAAATAGGGAGTAGCACCAGTTACCCTGATGAATCATTTCTGTTTTACCGGTTGCAAAGTCACCACAGTTGTCATCATAAGATACTTCCAGTGGATTCTTCTGGTTCTCTTTGATTGCTTCAAAAATCTGTCCAAGTTCCTGGAACTCTTTACGTCAGCGATGTTTACCTTTCCATCGTATACATCCTTACAGAACTGTGCCGGATCATCCTGTAATGCGAATGGAGTATTTAAAATCTGTCCGATTAAGAAGTACGCTTCCTGTGAAAGTCCAAGTCCTGTCTCCCCATCGGCTGCTGCATCTTTGATAGTCTGAACCAATGCATCGGTTGTATTAATCTGGTCTTCACTGATTAAGTTTTGTTATAAACCAGTCCGAAGCCTTCTGCTGTCATCGGAACACCGACTGTCTTATCATCGCTCTTTGCAATAAGGTCATCATTAATCTTGTCTAAGAAGCTCAAATCACTTAAATCCTCTAAGTAAGCGGACATCTCCGCAATCTCTGCTGGAAGAAAGTGAAAATACGGTAGGACCGGATTCACTTGACATATAAGTCTTTAAGTTCTGGTAATAATCATCTCCGGAAATCTGCCAGACTTCTACTTCTACACCGGTCTCTTTTCATAGTCTTTTAGCAAGTTCTTTCAACTGATCATAAATCTCTGTTTCTGCTGAAAGATGGTAATCTTTCCTTTACTCTCCGCTTGCGCCCTCTGTATTGAAGCATCAGATCCTCCCTTTAGAACCGCATCCTCCTAATACCATGGAAGCACCTAAAACTGTTGCCAATACTAATGATACGATTTTCTCTTCTTCATTTTCCTTGTGTTGCTTTGTTTTGATAACTATACTTTACATAAATTTTACTAATTCGTCAATCCTCTTCGTTATCTTTCTACCTTTTTCACTGTTTTACATGGTTTTATTGCAAAACAACCGTTTAAAGACTTATTTTTAGTAAATTTAGTAAATATTTACCTTTTCTTTAGTAAAACAAGTAATATTATTATAGTAAATTTTCGCTACTCACAAACTACACGAAACACGCTTTGCGAATTTCGCTACTCGCGAAAGAAGAACCCTCTGTACCAGAAGATTCTTCCATGTCCTATTTTTATCTTATTTTCTATCGTGTGGTCTTTCTCCAGTGAACCTTCGCGGCAATCTTTAAAGGTGTCAAAACTGCAGCTTCCCGCAATATTCTGGAAGCAGAAACTGGGCCGCCAGATAGCCTCTCTCATAATCCGGATATCTACCGTGGTAAGTCCCATCAGTTCTGACATCTCGGTTCCATCGAATCCGGTTACTGCTATATCATCCGGAATCTTAAGGCCTTCCTGCTGCAGTGCCTTCATTGCTCAATTGCCATATTGTCGTTCGCACAGACTAACACTTCCGGAATATTATCTGATAAAGCATCAGTCTTGCTGACTGATAACCGCTCTTTCATAATAATCTCCCAAGAAATAATTTTCCCGGCTGAATGTAATTCCATTTTTCTGCAATACATCTTTTAATGCCCGGTAACGTTCCTGGTTATCCAGCGTATCTATTCCTGCAATATATCAAAGCGGCGATAGCCTTTATCCACCAGCCTGCACCAGCTCTGCCATTGGCGCATAGTTATTGACTACCACACTCTTGATATTCGGCATCCATAATCCGGTCCAGTGCCACAATGGGATAACCTTCATTTGCCTTCTGGATTAAAGTGGAATTCTTACATTTCATATCCAGCATGATGGTTCCGCAAGTCAATGCCGGGTCCATAAATTTTTCACAGGATTTATTGGTACATATCATTAAATCATATCCTCTGGAATACATAATCGCTGATTCCATGAATGATTTTCAGATAAAGTTACGCTCATAATCACTGAAATTAAAAGAATGGTATTGGTATCTTCTGCCGGCTTCTTATTTTTCCCCTTGTTAATATCATAGCCATTTTCCTTGCAAATCTCTAAGATCCGCTGTCTTGTCTCTTTTCCCACATTATTCCGGTGATTCAGTACATTGGATACGGTTGCCGGTGATACATTCGCCAGCTTTGCAATTTCTTTTTACTGTCATACGCTTCCTCACTTTATTTTCTGCTCCCAAAGTAAATAATTACCTTTGTTTAACACCTCTTCAGTAAACGTATCACAGATTTTATATAAATTCAACTGAATGTTAGTTTTTCCTTCTATTGAAGTAACAATTCAATGCTATAAAAGACCGAGATTCGCCGGATGGGGATACGAACGCCTCCACCTGTCTTCCATTACCAACATTTCTTTATAGATTCTGCGTCTGCAATTTCTGCTGTGCCGGATTTACCGACTGTGCCTGTGCTCCCTTCTGTGCCTGCCGCCCCTGCAAGCAAAGGTCACAAAGCCCAGTACAAACAACGCTGCTATCATAACCACGCCTGCTTTGGGTGTGAAACAGCTGGGTGGAAATTCCCATCAGCATTGTGCCAATGAAGGAAGCTCCTTTCCAAAGATGTCAAACACGCCGAAGTATTCGCTTGCTTTTTCTTTTGGAATAATCTTCGCATAATAAGACCGGGAGAGTGCCTGGATGGCACCCTGGAAGACACCGACGCAGGTCGCTAAGAACCAGAATTTCCATGCGGTATCAAGCTGCAGTGCAAACAGTGCGATGAGAAAATACGCTCCGATGCAGACTAAAATCAATTTCTCAGATTCAAATCTGCGGGCAAGCTTTCAAAAAGAATGGAGCAAGGGAATGCTACCACCTGTGTTAAAAGCAGTGCCAAGAGCATGCTGCTGTCACCGATTCCCACATCTTTGCCATATGCGGTGGACATTTCGATAATGGTATACACACCGTCTATATAGAAAGAACGAGATGAGGAACAGGAGAACCTTCTTATTAGCTTTTAACTCGGAAAAAATATTTCCAGACGGACAACAGTTTCTTTTACGGACACTTTGTCTCTGCATAATAATTCTGTTTATAATTTAACAACAACGGAATGGTCACTGCCACCCACCAGATGGCGGTAATGCCAAATGCCAGCATCATTGCCATGGCAGCAGAAATTCCGATTCTGTCTGACATCAGCACCAGAATCAGGCTTCCTACAAACGGAATACAGCTTCCGATATAGCCCCAGGCATATCCATGGGAAGAAACTTCATCCATCCGCTCGTCTGTGGTCACATCTACCAGCATGGAATCATAGAAAATCAGGCTGCCGGAAAATCCCACTTTGCAATGACAAATACCACCAGAAATGCCAGCCAGGTTTTCGGAATTCCATGGCTGCACAGGCGATTACGCCAATCATCATAAATGCGGTAAACAACGGCTTTTAAAGCCTTTATTGTCCGCTGCCGCTCCACAGACTGGTCCTAACAGTGCCACCAGAATCGTGGAAATTGAAATGGCATAGCTTAAATATGCCGTTGAATTTGCGGCGGAAATACCACTTGCGGTTGCCATATTTTTAAAATAAATCGGAATAATGGTGGACACCAGCATGACAAATGCTGAATTTCCACATCATAAAGTACCCATTGTTTTCTAATTTTGTCATCTTTTCTTTTCCCATTTTCCTACTCCTATTCCACTCAAAGGTATGCTGATATTCGCTGTCCGCCGCGCCGTTTTCCCGGTATTCACAGATGAGTCGCACCGCCAGTGAAATGGCATCATGATATAACTGGCTCAGCCGGATATTACTGTCTGCACATTTCGGGTTCGGCTTGTAATTGACAATTAGTCCATGCATTTCCTTATAGTTTCCGGTCATTGCCAGCAATGCATAAATGAACCCGCGTTTTAGGTGCCCGGTGCAACCAGAAGATTGTTATAATGCTTCATGCTCTTGAGTGCCTGCTGCACTTCCTCTGCTGTAACCTCTGGGAAAAATTCCGCAATTGTTCCCGCACTGGTCATATCTGTTGGGATATGGCCTGCAAGCCTGTGGGTAAGCGGATTGTGTCCCGCTTTGCTAAAAGCATCCGGTCAAATTCCACCTCGATTTCTGCATGGGTTACACCACTTTCCTTTATCTTCTTTTCAATATATGGATGACAGCTATGGTCCAGTGCAAAATGGCAGATAAATCCATAGAGATATGCAAATCCACCTCTTCCTTCCGGCAGCTCCCTTGCCCGCATCCAGGCTTTTAAAAATTCATCTGCCGGTCTGCCATGCATTCCATAACCTATCCGGTTGATGGCATTTGACTTTAAAGGCTTATAATAAAGAGAATATCCGGTCCGTGTAATCCAGTCATATAGGAGCGGGCTATATGCTTTTATCTCCTCCTGTATTTCCTGTGGTAACCGTCTACATATACCAGCTTGTCCAAAACAATAATGTGCATAAGTTGATGGCACTGTACTTCCTCCTGCTATGTATGCAGTATTTTTCTGCTTTCTTGTTTTTCAGCATAGTATGTGTGAAAAGCTTCTATCATATTTTTGGGTAACTTCTGTAAAAAATGTAAATTTATGGGATATAAAACTTGCGCAAATAAGAATGGAAATGTTTCTTTGAAATGAAGCCGCCTGCAGAATCTGGCAGTGGCAGTTAAGATGTCTGGCAGCCTGCAAAGCCTGCATAACAAACTGCGAAGAAAAGAATGTGCCTCGGCACATTCTTGCGCCTGCGGCGGTCGCTTGCGACACCTACCTTGTACGCCGCAGTGCGCATCCTCGCTTCCCGTTTTACTTTACAGGAAATTGCTTTCCTGTAAAGTAAAACAAGGCTTCCTGCGTACTTCCCTCAATATGACTATTTATCTCAACGAGACCAGGCGGTTCTCTTTTTGCTACCCGTACTGCCTGTCTTCTCGTCCTGACCCGGAGCTTCGCAAATATATTTTTCCGTGAAACTTTACGGTATTGATGCTGATTCCCATAAAATCTGCAATTTCCTGATTAGAACGCTCATCTGCCATCAGCCGCAGGATCTCCTGTTCGCTTTTTCGTCAATGGCGGATAATCTTCCTTGGCTTTACGCAGATAATCCGGATAAAGTGCCATTTTCTTTTGCAAGCTGTATCAACCGGTTCAGATATTCGTCCTTTATCTGCCGCTCCTGCCGGTAAGCCCGCAAAAGCATTGCCAGATATTTTTCTTCCAGAATATAAGCCCGCATCTTTATCCTATATTTATAGGTATCCAGCATGTTCAGTTCTCCAAATTCGCTGGGCGCCTCATTTTCCATCCATTCCGTTACTGTATCCACATCACCATCATACAACAGTCCCAGGCTTTCATTGCTCGAAATTCTCTAAAGCCATCTGCTCTGTTCCTATGAAGTCTCCTGATATATCTCTTCCAGAATCGGATATACCACCGCTATCTGTCCGGTTGCTATCATAATCCGCATCTGAAGGCTCAAAGCAATAAACAGAACAGCAATTTCGCCTTCTTTTTCTATAAATGGAATAATTCCAACTAATGTAGTAATTGCTTCAAAACATTCATCTCTCTGATAGCATACTTCTGCATAAGTTATTTCTGCAATTCCAAGGGAACTGTCTCCATAGAAGCTTTTACCCAGCCCTTTAGCTGCTCCTTCCGGTCATGTACATAATTTCCATACATGGTCATATCCCGGAATCCGTTTATCATGGTAATTCTGCCTGCTGCCAGAGGAAGATTCGGCAAAATGCCATAATTATTATATATTTCAGCCAGCTTAAGCAATGCAGCTCTTGCCCTCTCCCGGTCAGTTCCCGGAATAATTACATCAAGATGCAGCTTCATCAGACGTTCATCCCCTACATATGAAGCATATTTCTCCGCCTTTCCAGATTCCGTAAATAGCCTGAATAACAGCTTCTGCTGCCGCAAGTGTTGGTGTTTTCCTGATTTCCTCTTTTGAAAAACTTCGAGATATTTTCTACAATGCTTAAATCCATTCAGACAGCACGGACAGGCAAAATCCTGCTCATCTTATCCCGAAGAGTTTCATAATCTCTCTTTTCTACCAGTTCATCCAGTTCTTCTTCTCTGAAAATTCATTATCCGGTTTTCATGCATTCCCCTCCGACATGATTCGACACTTTTATCTGTTTTATAATAATTACGAATAACCTGCCTGTAAACTACCCGAAAGTGTAGGTTTTCTTTTACCGAGATTTTTAAAACAGGGAATTTAAAACACTTGACCTGAAGATAAGTTCAAGTGCAAGAATTGCACTGCACAGTAAAACAGCAAGAGTCAGCTATTGCAAACTCTTGCTGTTCGAATATACAACTAAAAAGGGACTATTAATATTTCTATTTTCTCTGTAACCGTTTCTGCAGCACGCCCTTTGGATCTTTGATTAAAACATTACCAGCCAGATGATTAATCCTAAAACCACTACGGATATCCCCAGGAAAAAATCATTCAGCATGTCCACCGGTTCCGGTGTAAAATACGCTGCCTTTAATTCTATGTACTCAACTACCGCATCTACCAGCCACATCAGTGTGGCGCCCCAGTACATAAGACTTAAGGTTCCTATTCGCATCTCGTTGGTGCCGTCCTTAAAATACCATACCAAAGTTACAATCACTGCCGCAATGGCTGCTGTAAGTAAAGTCATTACTGTATCTCCTTACCTGTTCCGATAACGATTTCTCGGACATTGATACTTTACCACCAGCCCACACAGCCGTAACAAGTACTGCCATGGCAACACCGGTTGTTGCCATCTCATGGAGCATTGCCATCGCATCCTCCGGATTTCCTGCTGCTGTTAAAATGGAAACCATGGTGTCACTTCGCCATGCCAGATATGTTCAAATGCCAGCAGTGCAGAACCGCCCAAAGCATATGGTTTAACCATTTTAATTTATGAGAAAATGGTGTCTTGCTGTTCTGCACTACTTAAGGTAAGTTCCTCTTTATTTGCGCGTTCCTCTTTCCCCTTTACCACATGCTCTGCAATTGTGGTAACTGCCTTCCGTTGCCGGAACTAAAAAACATGCCATATTTATATCCTCCTTATAAAACTGATACTTTTATTATATGAGGGAATTTTCTCAAAGTCAATTGTATTCGGCGGTTTCTGCGGGTTTCTTTCTGCTGCACTTCCATTCCAGGATATATACAATCACCGTAAGAATTGCGGAAGTTATCAACAAAAGTAGAAATTTATTCCACGGGATACACATGGATGCCGTAAGAAAAGTTCCCGGAAATACCACGGCGAAAATGCTCTTATACATCAGCTCCGTAATTCCCTGTGCCCCGGCAATGGCAGCATATCCACGGCGATATAGACGGATGCCTGGAGCATCATGACCGTAAGCGCATCTGTGCCCTTTAAATGAGCCAAGATATACAAGTAAAGTCAGGAAAATACACTGCATCTTTGCAGCACCGTAAATAGCCGCCACGATTTTTCCCTTATGTCCGGCAAAACTGCACCGTCTCCCGGTATTTTTCCGCAAAGCCGGAGAGTTTTTCAATTCGTTCCTCCGAGTGTTTCAGCAGGTGAAACCGTACGCAGAACCGCTCTACTCCTGTCACAATATTGTGAAACAGCTTTGGCCCGAACATCACGATTAAAGAAAAATCACCAGCACTGTATTTGGCAGTAGTCCAGATAAAAAGCCACATATAGCTTCCAAGATAATTCTTTAGCGGATGATAGCCAAACAGCAGCATGAAAGTCCAATCACCACCAGCACGAATTTGTAAAGCACTGCTACCGTCATTAAGACCACAGTACTTTCCGATATCTTTAACCCATCCTTTTCATATGATAGAGCTGCATCGGCTGTCCGCCTGTGGCGGACGGTGTGATTCCAATAGAAAAATCCAATAAAGGAATATTTGATGCACCTGCCTGCTGCAATGGGATTTCCAGTGCCCGCAGAAGATAACGAGATCATCAGCCCTTCTGCCGATACGAAGAAAATCCCCAGACCCATGGCCCCAAAGAGATACCACGCATCCATTTTCTTACTGCCTTTGCCACCTCTGTCATATCATTTCCCTTACAGATAGCAGAAGGTCAGTGCCGCCAGTAAAAGAAACAGCAGGACACTGATGAGATTCTTTTATTCTTATGCAATTTCTGTCCGATACTGCTCCATACAGATGAGCTGCTTAAGTTCTCCTTCATAGATGACCTCTTTCTGCTCTAATTCATAAAATCTTTCGGCGTTACCGCAGTGAAAATGCTTCGAAAAAGCTTTAATCCATTCTCCTCAAGCACCCGGGCAATAAGGAGGAACAGGTATAGCGTTGCTCCCGGAAGAATTCCTTCTGCAATAAAATAAAAGGCAGCCCGCGATGCAGTAATGATATTTGTAACGGTTTTCATAGCATTTTTTCAACTGCTTTCTGATATTTTCCTTCTGCTCTTTTGTGCAGTCTATGGCAAATATCATGTAACGCGCCGTTGGAAATGCCCGTATGATTTTCTCCTTTCTTCCCGCTCGAAACCCGCCAGAAGCGGTATCGAAGGAAATCTTCTTCCACGCTGTAGCACTCATCCAGCATTTCGTCCATGCCAAGCACCACATGTATGTAATCCTGCCGGATGGCTTTGCGGATCATCCACGCAAACAGCCCCGGAGTATCTACTAATCCGATGTATAATTTTTCCATTTTCTTATCCTCTTGTGCGATTCCTGCTGTTTCTTATATTGCTTTCATGCTGCCTTACGTTGCATTTCTCATTGTCTCTGTCCTGTTTCTTACTGGAACTGGTACATCTTCCGTGCCAGACGATAACCGGTCAGGGTTACAAAACCGCCTGCCGTACCCCGGCAGATAAGTAAATCCGCTTAATCTCCGGTATTTTTAGAATGCTATAAAGCTTTGGATGCAGTGCCTTTATATGCTCCGAGATTCTCCGTTTCGCATAAGCTTCCTTATCTCCAATCAGCAGCAGATGGATGGAAGAAATTGCCATCATGATAGAGATATTTCTTGTCATATAGGCTGCCAGCTTCGGATAAGTTTTGATATCTCACCAAAGGTTCACACAGTCTGACACCAGTTTGGTCACCTTAATCTGCTGGTCAATCCGCTTCATTAAGACCTTTTCATTCACGGACTGGTCATCTCTTCCCAGGAAATAATGATACAAATCCAGATTCAGATAGCAGATATTTTTTACATAAGGCAATGGTTTATATGCAAAATATGTTGTCCACATAAAGGTGTGCTTCGGCAATTGCAGCCTGCAGTTACAATATCTGGGTGCGGTAAAGCAACGCATGCATCACAAGGTACTGGGACGGCGAAATTACCCATGTCATTCCAGGTACAAAGCTTCTTCGGAAATACATTGGTATAAGCGCATCGGCTTTGTCTTATTTTCATAAAGGTGGTCATAGACATAATTGCAGACTACCAGATCCATTTCTTTCCTGCCACTCCCACTCCCAAGCCGAAGAAGCTCTTTTAAACTTTCCTCATCCATGAGTCATCGGAATCCACCACTTTAAAATAAGTTCCTGTGGCTGCCTCAAGTCCTACATTTACGCCGGAACCATGTCCACCGTTTTCTTTATGTATGACTTTCACAATATCGGATATTCCTTTGCATGCTCGTCGGCAATCTCTCCGGTTCTGTCGGTAGAGCCGTCATCTACAATGATAATTTCCCCTTCCTCCTTGCATACCAGAAGGAATCTATACAACGTTTCATATAATCCTGTGAATTGTAACAAGGTACTGTAAATGTGATTTTCTTCATTTCCTAACCTCCTGTATCTCTGTTAACTAAAACGAATGAACTTTCCTTTTGTCTTCAATTTTCTTTATGTATTACTCCATTAATACAATTACGCAATTAAAGCAATTTGTCAATTTACATTTCCTTAAGATTTGTTAAACAATAAATAACAAATTTTAAATCCGGCTTTTAAAATCTTATGTTTGACAAATTTTAAGTTACCTATAATGGGGATAATTAAAGGCAGTTACAGGCTTTGATGGGAACAAGTAATAGCAAAGGAAACCTGACAGAGAGTCACCGGTTGCTGAGAGGTACAGGGGCAGCTTGTTATGAATACATCCGGAGCTTCGCACCAAATATTCAATATTTGTCAAATCAAAATTAAACTTTACAAATGAATGGTTTGTGCAAATTTGAATGAGTAGGCTGCGACGGATTAGCACGTTATCGATGCGTAAGTTGCCAGATATCCCTAAGGCACTGCAGATGGCAGTCCTGTCGGTGAC
>SCPP01000327.1_pt1 | contig 11536 bp, 10 predicted proteins | sample 6106811 | NCBI WGS metagenome assembly SCPP01 (sample SAMN10720449, study PRJNA508395) | human gut metagenome | isolation source: Participant 2 stool, 15 month | host: Homo sapiens | collected 2018
GCAAAGACGAGGTCGGCGCCTTCGCGTTCCGCCATCTTGCAGTCACTTTCCAAAGTCCTGGGATATGCAGCGTAGTCTTCCGTCGGTCCAAACTGTGTAGGATTGACAAAGACGGTGACGATGACGAAATCGTTTTCTGCCCGGGCTGCCTTGATGAGGGAAGCGTGTCCTTCATGAAAGAGCGCCCATGGTGGTCACAAGACCAATGGATTTTCTTTCTTTCTTGACGCGGCTGACCTCATTTCTAAGTTCCTTTGTTGTGTGACAGACGTACATAGATGAATCACATTCCTTTCTGATTGGTGGAGTGTGGGGACAGGTTTCAAAAGGAAATGAAATGATAAGCAAGATCCTGGCGGACAATGCGAAAAATAGGAAGCAGCATACAAAAAAGCCGTGTTCCCAAAGAAACACGGCAAAAAAATTCCACAACAAAATGGAAAAACAGGTTTCTTTGGGAAGCAGCTTTTCGGAAGGATCATTTCATCATTCCAATTTTCTGCCTTAAGGGAAGAATTTCTCCCCTTTGAGCCCTTCGGGAAACAAGGCCGCCCTGCGGCTTTGCGACTCGCGGCACACACCTTCTGAAACGTGTCTGCACTCTCCCTATAAGATTTACCCAAAACTTCCTATTTTTCTATCCGGGGAGTAATGTACCACCGTGATGATAATTTGTCAAATCATTTGCAATATAGTTAACTCAAATTATTTTTTCTTGAAAAAGGCCAATAAGATGCGGATACCCCTCGCAGAAGTGAAAAAATGGAAGAAAGTTTTTCAAAGAGGGACGGTAAAAATAAGGACTGGAATAAATTCGCTGGCACCTCGTCCTTACTTGCACTCGCTTTCAATCTATGCTAAAATACAAGAATCTAATGAGTGGAGGGAAATACCAGTGTTAACGGTTTTAATGGTTGTAGATATCGTCGTCAGTGTCATCCTGATTGCGTCCGTCCTGCTCCAGTCCGGTAAGAGCTCCGGTTTTGCTGGGCTTGGCGGCGGTGAGTCCATGTTCAGCGGCAAACCGACCGATATGGATGAGGCTCTGAGCCGCATTACGGTTGTCTTTGGCCTTATTTTTGCTGTCCTTAACATTGTAATTGCCCGCCTGCAGTGAGGGTGGGGGATGGCATTAATCAAATGGTGCAGTTATGGCATTGCCTTCATGAAGAAATGCTGTATAGGGGAGGCTGCTGGCCAGGCGCTGAGCCTTATCGCTTTCCTGGAACCAATGACAGCGGTTTTACCGTTTCGCTACGGGGCTTCCGTAGGGCTGGGGCTGCATTATAAAGGCTATACCGTGCAGGGCCTTCTTTTAAATGGTCACGGTACGAACCCGGAAGACCTTGACGGCGTAACCTATGAAAAATGGACTCAATCCGTGAAATCCGCCGCCAGTGCCCTCAAGGAAACGTACGGCAAGGTTGTTTTGGTGGGGATGAGTATGGGAGGTCTTCTTGCCCTTGATTGCGCTTCGACTGTTCCCGTTGACGGGGTCATCGTCATTTCAACGCCCATCTATCTATTCGATTGGCGTTCCCATTTCCTTTGGCTTGCGGAAAAAGTGACGCGATCCATTCCCAAGCGCCCTCGTCATATCGACGCTCCGGCCCGCTATGATGTGGCCTATCACGAGATGCCCCTTTCCGGTGTCCGCGAATTCCTGCGTTTGCTGTCGACAGTCAAAAAGCGCACCCTTCCTCGCGTGACGGCTCCGCTTCTTATTATTCAAAGTGAAGCGGATCGAACCGTCCGCCCGCAAAGCGCACAGTACATCTATGAACATGCGGCATCTCCTCTAAAGCGGATCGAGATGCTCCCCCAAGGAAAGCATGTCCTGACCCTTTATAAGGAACGGGGACTTGTCTATCAAAAAATTGACCGTTTTCTGGAGGCCCTGCGATGAAGAATGTGAATGATACGAATCCTATGTGTTTTGGCTGTGGGAAGAACAATCCCATTGGCCTTCACATGCATTTTAAAGTGGATGAAAATGGCTGCTCGTCACACTTTACGCCCGAACCCTGTCATCAAAGCTATGACGGGCGGATGCACGGCGGACTCATTTCCACCTTGCTTGATGAAACCATGGGGAATTATCCCTATCTGTATGAACACCGCGTGGCCTATACGGCCCGACTGGAAGTCCGTTTCCGCTCGCCCGTCCTCATTGGTGAAACCATTGAGATTGTGACTAAGGTGAAGCGCCGTAAAGGCCTGCTCCTTGAGATGACGGGAGAGGTTATCCGCCCTGATGGAACTGTCGCGGCGGAAGCGGATGCCAAGATGATGTATGAAGGAGAAAGATGAGTAACGAAAAAATTCGGCAGGATGTCCTTACTTATATGGAATCCCATGCCACCCATCCTGTCAGCTATGATGACCTGGGCCGCGACCTGCGGTATAAAGGAAAAGGGCTGGGAGCCTTGTGGACGGAAATTGAACTAATGATCAAGGATGGGCTTCTTGTGAAGACCCGCTTCAATACCTTGGGCCTGCCGCGGGCCATGGGGCTTGTCACAGGGCGCCTGCAGGTCACGCAGAAAGGGTATGGGTTTGTTGTACCCCTTGAAAAGACGGAGGAAGGTGATCTTTTCATCCCCGCGATGCACTTATCCGGTGCGATGAACGAGGACCTTGTAATCGCACGGGTCAGTGACCATGGCTATGGGGGAAGGCGTGAGGGAAAGGTCATCCGTATTTTGGAGCGGGCCCATGAACGTTTTGTCGGGACTTTTACGCGCAGTGGGGATTTTGGCTTTGTTACCCCTGATAACCGCCATATTGGACAGGATATCTATGTGAGGCGCAAGGACTTCCTGAATGCCCGCAACGGGGACAAGGTTGTCGTCAAGATTACGGTCTGGCCCAACGGACGTCAAAAAGCAGAAGGAACCATTACGGAAATCCTTGGCAAAAAGGGCGATGTGGGCATTGATATCATCTCCATCATCAAGGATAAGGACCTGCCCCTTGATTTTCCCAAAGAAGTCAAGGAAGCCGCCCAGCTTGTCCCGCAAGTCATCCCTAAAAAGGATCTTAAAGGGCGTCTTGACCGGCGCAAATGGCCAATCATCACCGTCGATGGCGTCGATTCCAAGGACCTTGACGATGCCATTTATGCCGAAAAACGGGGCGAGGATTACTTCCTTGGCGTCTATATTGCCGATGTCAGTCACTATGTGCGGCCCCGCGGTGAACTTGATCGGGAGGCCTATGCCCGAGGCACCAGCGTCTACTTGGTTGACCGCGTCCTTCCCATGCTGCCGCCCCTTTTGTCAAATGGCATCTGCAGCCTCAATGAAGGGGAAGAACGTCTTACCATGAGCTGTGAAATGGTTATTTCCGGTAAGACAGGGAAGGTCCTTTCCTATGATATTGCGCCCAGCGTGATTGCCTCCCGGCATCGCATGAACTATCCTGATGTGGCAAAAATCCTCACGGACCGTGACACGGCCCTGCGGGAAAAATACAGCGATATTGTGCCTATGTTGGAAACCATGGAGGAACTTTGCACGATCCTCCATAAAAAACGGGTGAGACGGGGTGCGATTGAGTTCGAGATTCCTGAAGTGAAGGTTATTCTGGATGAGAAAAAACGGCCCATCGACGTTCATCTGCGGCACAGAACCATTGCGGAAATGATGATCGAGGAATTTATGCTCGCTGCCAACGAAACCGTAGCCGCCCATATGACTAAGCATCATTATCCCTTTATTTACCGTGTCCACGACGTGCCTGATGAGGACCGGATGCAGAGCCTTTCAAAGATCATGGCCCAGTTTGGGACCGTTCTCAAGATTGAGGGCAAGATGCGGCCTAAAGTTCTTCAAATGGCCCTGCGCAAGGTGAAGGGAAAACCCGAAGAAGGCATGATTTCCACCCTCGCCCTGCGGAGCATGAAGCAGGCTGTGTACCAAACGGAAAATGTGGGCCACTTTGGCCTTGCTGCCAAGGACTACACGCATTTTACCTCTCCCATCCGGCGCTATCCAGATCTGTTGGTCCATCGTCTCCTCAAGGAGCAGCGGACGGGGCAGAAACTTTCCAAGAAGGAAAAGGAAAACTTGAACGATAAGCTTTCCCTCATGGCAAGCCATGCCTCGACACGGGAACGCCTTGCCATTGAGGCAGAACGGGAAACGGATGAACTCAAGATGACGGAGTATATGCTGCCCTATGTAGGACAGGAATTTGATGGAACGATTTCCGGCGTCACAAGCTTTGGCATGTTTGTCCAGCTCGAAAACGGTATTGAAGGCCTTGTCCATATCTCGAGTCTCCTTGACGATTATTATCGTTATGATGAGGAACATTTTGCCCTTGTCGGGGAGCATGGCGGAAAGAGCTACCGCCTTGGCAGCCCTGTAAGGATCAAGGTCTTCCATGTCAGTGTGGAAGAACGCAAGATTGATTTTATCCTTCCCGAATTCGAAACTTTTGTCACAGCTCGAAAGGAAACCGTTCCGTCAGATAAGAAAAGGACGCCTAAAAAACAGACCGTAAAGAAAGGCGGCCGCAATAAACTGGCCTCACAGACCCAAAAAAGAGGCGGTACACGTCAGAAGGGAAGTCAGCATGGAAAAAACAAACGTCAAAATCATCGCAGAAAATAGAAAAGCCCGCCATGACTACGCCATTCATGAAACCTTTGAAACAGGCGTCGTGCTTACCGGCACAGAAGTCAAGTCCCTCCGTGCTGGTAAGGCCAACCTGAAGGACAGTTATGCTGCCATTACCAAATCAGGGGAACTATATTTATACAACCTTCACATCAGTGAATATGACCATGGCAATATCTTCAACCATGAGCCGCGGCGTGACCGCAAGCTGCTCATGCATAAACGGGAAATTGCAAAACTCATAGGTAAGACCAAGGAAAAAGGCTTTACCTTGGTTCCTCTGACCCTTTATTTTTCCCATGGCCTTGTGAAAGTAAAACTGGCCCTTGCAACTGGTAAAAAACTTTATGACAAGCGGCGCGATATGGCGGACCGGTCGGCCAAACGAGAAATTGACCGGGCCCTCAAGTCTCGTAATCGCTAAGGGATACGGAAACATAATTTTCACAACTTTTTTCGTACAGGAGCCCTTTGATATGATATACTTGAAGTAGGACAACGATTGTCCAAACATTCAAGGAGGCCACGTATTTTGTGCGTGAAAATCAAAGGAGGACGAGAAAATGGAACAAAAATTCTACAGATGCAGTCATTGTGGTAAAATCATCGCTGTTGTAAAGGAAACGGGTGTCCCTGTCATTTGCTGCGGCGAAAAGATGCAGGAAATCGTTCCGAATACCGTTGATGCAGCCCAAGAAAAACACGTTCCCGTCATTGAAGTCAAGGAAAACCTCGTGACGGTCAAGGTTGGTTCCGTTACCCATCCCATGCTTGATGAACACTATATCGAATGGATTTCCCTGGAAACCAAGGAAGGCAATCAGAGAAAGGAACTGAAACCAGGGGCTGATCCTGTCGCGGTTTTGCACTGGCTCCCAGTGATGATGTCGTTGCTGCTTATGCTTACTGCAACCTGCATGGACTTTGGAAAGCTGAAAAATAATGAAAGAGGGGGGGCGCATGCGGCGTCCCTCTTTATTTTTAGGCCTTTATGAAAATTAAAGTGTATACAAAATACAAAATATATAGGAAAATACAGATTTTTATGTTAGAATAGGGGAGACGGGTGTGGTGCTGTGCATCACCCCAAACAAAGGGCTACTTTAATTAGGAGGTATTGTCATGAAGGTTTTGTGTTATGGCGTCAGAGACGTTGAAGAACCGATTTTTGAGAGCAGCAATAAGGCTTTTGGGTATGACATCAAATGTGTCCCCGATTACCTGAATACTCCGGAAACGGCTGAAATGGCAAAAGGTTTTGATGCTGTTATCCTGCGTGGTAACTGCTTTGCCAACAAACAGAATCTCGATATCTACAAGAAACTCGGTGTTCAGTATGTACTGACCAGAACGGTTGGTAAGGACCATATCGATATTCCCTATGCCAAGGAACTGGGCTTCAAGATGGCATTTGTTCCCGGTTATTCTCCGAACGCCATTGCCGAACTGGCTGTTACCCATGCCATGATGCTCCTGAGACATCTGGCATACACGACGAGCGAAGCTCACAAAGGCAACTTCGTTGTTGATAAGCATATGTTCTCCAAGGAAATCCGCAACTGCACCGTTGGCGTAATCGGCCTTGGCCGTATCGGCCGCGTCTGCGCCCAGATCTTCCACGGTATGGGTGCCAAAGTTGTCGGTCAGGATGTCTTCCAGATCAAAGGCATCGATGACTATGCTACGCAGGTTGAAATGGACGAACTGCTGAAAGTGTCCGACGTCATCTCCCTGCACTGCCCGTACATCAAAGAAAACGGCAAGGTGGTTACCCGTGAATTCATCAGCAAGATGAAAGACGGCGCCATCCTTGTTAACGCTGCCCGCGGCCAGCTCGTTGACACGGAAGCTGTCATCGAAGCCATAGAAAGCGGTAAGCTCGGTGGTTTTGCTGCTGATACGCTGGACGGCGAAGCCGATCTGTTCGGTAAGGACTTTGAAGGCGGTAAGGCCCCGAATGCTATATTCCAAAAACTCATCGACCTGTACCCGAAAGTCCTGCTTTCCCCGCATCTGGGTTCCTTCACTGACGAAGCTGTCAAGAACATGGTTGAAACGACCTATGAAAACCTGAAGGAATACATGGAAACGGGCGACTGCAAGAACAAGATCTAAGCGATACGACCCGAAACTCCCTGCTGCGATGGCGGCAGGGAGTTTTATATTTATGAGCCGCTCCTTCCTGTAACTTAATCAAATGCCCCTTGCCAATCACGTGGCTGGGGGCATTTGATTGTTATTTTCGTTATAAGACCAACCGTTGTGAGAAAAGAGATTTGACAGGCAGTGTTGTTTCTATGTGGGCGTTTTGGATGCGTGAGACGTATCAGGTGAACTCCTTGACCACCTTGATGTATTCCTTGGCGTGGAAAGGGAGGTAGGAATTTTTTCGATACGTTGCTACAAAATCAACGGTTGTCTTAGGAGATCCGATTGAAAACAAGGCTAATTGGTCGCGGTTGGGAATATACTTCAAATGGGTTTCCGTAATGAAGGTAAAGCCGTAATTCCGTGCTGCCAGCTCGGCTTCTGCTTGGATATTGCTTGTTTCAAGGATAATGTGGGGTTCAATGTGGCGTTTATGAAAGATCCTATCCACAATCAGCCGTGTGTGCTGCGTCCGGTTTTGAAGGATGAAATCTTGGTCTTTTAGGAAATGAAGGTCCATATAAGGATATTTACAGCCCGGCCGTTTCCTTCCATAGCGCGTAAAGGGATGCTGGGCACTCATGACAAGCACCAGTTCTTCATGACTGATGACGGTGTAGGCGAGAGCGGGATTGGCCTCTACAAAATTGAAAAAAGCCAGGTCAATGTCCCCTTCAATAATCATTTGGATGAGGGATTCGGAATTTGCTTCGTGAAGGTCAATCCTTACATTGGGATACTTATCATGAAAAATAGGCAGCGTGCAGGGAAGCATATACGTACCCCGCATTGCGGGGAAGCCAATCTTTAAATAGCCTTCATTGTTTTTTATGATATCGCCCATCTGCTGATCGAGTTCTTTTTTGAGGGCCAGGATTTCCTTGGCTTTTTTTATGTACTGTTCACCGGCATAGGTTGGGATATATTTATTACCCAATCTCTCAAACAAAGGAAGTCCAAGTTCTCCTTCAAGGCCTTTTAAGAACTTGGAGAGGGTGGGCTGGCTAAGGTAGAGGGATTCTGCCGCCCGCGTGATATTTTGCTGGCGCGCAATGGCCAGAAGATAGGTCAGATCTCGAAAATCCATTGGCTGTACTCCTTTCTTCCAGATTGTAAATCATCTTTAACCAATTATAACCCAAACTATTCATAAAAACCATGATTATTATTTTTTTTATGAACGTATGACATGAACCGAAGCACCATCTATACCATTAGTCCACTGGAAAAAAGCATGGCAAAGCGGCACTTTTTCATGCTCCCACCAATAAAACCATTCGCTTTTACCATGTTAAAAATAATTTTTATGAATTTAAATTATGAGGTTTTTCTTGTTATGATGTTTTCAGAAAATAACGATGACTGTTACCTATCTAATAAGGAGGGTTCATGATGACAACAAAGATCAAACTTCCTGTCACGTTGATGCGTGGGGGAACGAGTAAAGGAGCTTATCTATTAAGAAAGGATATGCCGCCTGAAAGGAAGGATTGGGACAGCGTCCTTTTGAAACTCATGGGAAGCCCTGACCGCAAACAGATCGACGGACTTGGCGGTTCCCAGTCCGTAACCAGCAAGGTCGCTATTATCGAAAAATCCAGTCGCTCTGATGCCGATGTGGATTACACCTTTGCCCAAGTATCTGTGGATAAGCCCGTCGTCAGTTATGGAGGAAACTGCGGTAATATATCATCCGGTGTCGGTCCCTTTGCGATTGAAGAAGGTCTCGTCCCAGCTGTCGGAGAAGAAACAACCGTCAGGATCTTTAATACGAATACCCGGAAAATCATTGTTGAAACGGTCAATACAGCAGATGGCCAGGTGTGTTATGACGGAGACTATACTATTGCTGGCGTGCCCGGTACGGCCGCTCCCATCAAGCTTAGATTCCTTGATCCCAGCGGTACCCTTGGTAAAGGCATCCTGCCAACGGGAAATGGGGTGGATGAACTTGAGATCCCCGATTTTGGCCGCCTGCCCGTTTCCATTGTCGACGCAGCAAATCCCTTGGTTTTTGTAACAGCTGATTCCATAAAGATGAATGGAACGGAACAGCCGGAAGAAATCAATAAAGACGAAGCCCTGCTCCGACTCTTGGAATGTATCCGAGGAAAGGCAGCTGTCCTATTGGGGCTGACCGATCATTGGGAAAAGGCTGCTTGGGAAACACCGGGAATTCCGAAGATGACCATTGTTGCACCACCGACTTTTTACACGACGGCTCAGGGCACAGAAATCAAGGCATCCGAGATTGACCTTTTGGGACGCATGATGAGCATGCAAAAGGCCCATCCCAGTTATGCCATGACAGGCGCGATGTGTACGGCAGCTGCCGCCGCAATTCCAGGGACCCTTGTCCATAGCATTCTTTCCCCCTGCGGTAAGCTTCCTGAAATCAGGATTGGTCATGGTTCCGGCACGCTTGTTTGCGGCGTTGAAACCGAAAAGGGCCAGTCGATTCCTTTCATTAAAGAAACGTATGGGTATCGAACGGCCCGTCTATTGATGAAAGGCGTAGCCCCTATTTCCTACTGAATCCACTGCTCGTAAGGAGGCATCATGATGGATCTATCCCTGATTTCATTGATTGTTCTTGCCGTTGTCGTTGCCATTGGGTTTATCAAAAAAGTCAATATAGGCTTCTTTTCCATTGGCGCCGCTTTTCTGCTCGGTTCCTATGGACAGATGAGTGCCAAGCAGATTGCTGCAGGTTTTTCAAGTTCCATGTTTGTGACCTTGGTTGGGGTTACCTTTCTGTTTGGGATGGCCTCTGCCAATGGGACGCTCAATCTTTTTTCCAAGAAGGTCGTCGCTCTTGTAGGGAAGCGGACCTACTTGATTCCCATCTTGATGTTTGTGCTTTCTGCTTTCATTTCAGCCATTGGTCCTGGACATATTGCTGCTGGAATCTTGATGACGACCTTTGCCGTCTATCTTGCCTTCGAACTCAAGATCAATCCCATGGCAACGGCCCTTTATGCAAAACTGGGAGCCAATGCGGGCTGTGCCTCTGTTCTTTCCTTGACAGGCATCCTTGCCAAGAATCTTTCTGAGCCGCTGGGTTACCAAGGCTTTGGGACGCATCTCTTCCTATCTACGTTACTGTCCGGCTTTGTCTTTACGCTTGTTGTCTATATCGGCTACAAGGGGTGGCGCGTCAACTCGGAAAATCCACTGAAGCTCTCTGAAATTCCCGCCTTTAATCGCAATCAGAAAATTACGATGGCTTCGATTGTGGCTATGGTTATTTTTTGTATTGGTTTTAAGTTTGATACGGGACTTTTTGCCTTTGCGGCAGCTTCTGTCCTGATCATACTGCATTGTGCCGATGAAAAAACGGCTATTCGTCAAATTCCCTGGGGCACTTTGATGATGATCTGCGGTGTGGGCGTCCTTGTGAATGTCCTGACAAAGCTTGGTGGAATAAAGCTGGTATCTGACTTTCTTGCTAGCCATATGACGGCCCAGACGGCGGTACCCATCATTGCCGCATCAAGCGGGATTCTATCCTGGGTCAGCTCTACGACGGGTGTTGTCATGCCGACGCTGTTTCCAATCGCTGACGAGATTGCTCGGACGTTTGCCGGACAGACAAACTATGTAGAACTTATCTCTGCCATTACGGCGACCAGTTTTGCTGCAGCCATCAGCCCATTATCGACGGGCGGTGCCATCATCATGTCAAGTTATTCTGCTTCCAAACCAACGACGACAGAGGAAATGAACACTATGTTCAAGACGCTTTTTCTCTTATCCGTGGCAAATGTGAGTATCAATGTTGTGATGGCGGCGTTTCATGTATTCTTCCTCGGCGGTCTGTTCCTTTAAATAAGGGAAAGATTTGTAAATTATATATAAAATTAAAAATATCAATTAGAAATTCTGATGGATATGAATCGCAAATCCGAATTGGTAAAATACATAGAAAATTTCGTATAATCCTTATGGGAGGATAAGTATTGGCCTTATTGCTTGGGATTTCCTACAATGGAACCAAAAGGCCGCGTGGCCGTTATGGAACCAAAAAGGAGAGACCAGCATGAACCGTGAAGAAATGATTGAACGCGCTAAGCAAGCTTTTGGGAAACTCATTGAAGAGGATCTTGACCGCATCGAAGGGATTAGGAAAGAGCCGCCCCGTAAGGATTTTCTCCATTTATCCCACGTAAAGGTGGGCATTATGCCCGGCGACGGCATTGGTCCCTATATCATGAAAGCAGCCCTTTTGGTGGCACGGAAATTGCTGAAAAAGGAAATCGCAGATCAACGCGTGGAATTTGTTCCAATTAAAGGAATGACCATTGAGGAACGGGCCCGTCAGAATAAGAGTCTGCCGCCTGCCGTTCTTGAGGCCTGCAAGGCCTGTGACATCCTTGTAAAGGGACCTTTCGTGACTCCCCGTGCGGGCGACAGGTGGCCCAATCTCCTGAGTGCCAACAGTTTGCTGCGCCGCCAGCTGCAGCTTTATGCAGCGGTCCGTCCCATTCGAATTCCTGAAAAGGGCATAGATTGGACCTTTTTCAGAGAAAATATTGAAGGCGAATACATTTCAACAAAGGGATTTGCGTCGGCGATGACCTTGCCATTGACTTTCAAGATCCTTTCCAAGCCAGGAGCCGAACGGCTGTTCCGAAATGCATTTGAGTACGCTAAAAGTAGTGGGAAGACCAACATTACGGTGGCAACAAAAGCCAATATTGTCAAACTCGTCGACGGAAATTTCCTGAAGGTGGCCCATGCTATGGAAAAAGAATATCCCGGCATCC
>SCPP01001654.1_pt1 | contig 11534 bp, 12 predicted proteins | sample 6106811 | NCBI WGS metagenome assembly SCPP01 (sample SAMN10720449, study PRJNA508395) | human gut metagenome | isolation source: Participant 2 stool, 15 month | host: Homo sapiens | collected 2018
GTATGACGAAGAATGATTTCAACATCAAGATCGATGAGAACAACAACTTGGTCGTATCTATGGAGAAAAAAGAAGAAAAGAATGAGGATAAGAAAGACGGACGCTATCTGAGACGCGAATTCTCTTATAGCAAGTTCCAACAAACCATGGTTTTGCCTGACAATGTAGAGAAAGACAAGATTGAGGCGAAGGTTGAGAACGGCGTCTTGAGTATCAGCATACCGAAAAGAACTGAGGAAGAGGCTAAAATGGCCGAGAAAGTAATCGAGATCAAATAACCTCGATACACTTTCCTTCGTAAAAACTCAACAAAACCGATAATGGCTTGTTCTATTTATAAACAACATAAAATAGAATAAGCCATTATGATTTTAAGCAGAAAATTATCAGATGCTCTCAACGAGCAAATCAACATGGAGATGTGGTCATCCAACCTATATTTATCCATGTCGGTACATTTCACTCAGATAGGGCTGGATGGTTTTGCGCATTGGACGTTAAAACAATCGCAAGAGGAACTTGAACATGCCTATAAAATGATCGATTACTCAATCAAGCGTGGCGGACAAGTGACGATCGGAGTAGTTAATTCCGTTCCTACAGCATGGGGAGAGCCGTTGGAGATTTTCCAGCATATCTACGAGCATGAGGTGCATGTATCCGGATCAATCGACAAGATTGTCGATATCGCTTCCGAAGAGAAAGACAAGGCGACACAAGATTTCCTATGGGGCTTCGTCCGAGAGCAGGTAGAGGAAGAGGCTACAGCGAAAAATATTGTCGAGAAACTTAAATTATACGGAGAACATCATGCCGTATTAATGGATCATCGATTAGGAAAAAGATAAACGAATACCTGCTTGTCATGCCTATAAATGGGCCTAAAAAGCCATGTCGTCTTCTTGGGATGGCATGGCTTTTTTATAGAGGTCAAAGCCCTAAAGCCTGACGAATCGCCTCACTCCACAATTCGCCTAACCGGACCGCTCCTTTCTCATTCGGATGAAGATAGAACACTCCGGCGTTGCCCTTCTCCGCTTGGAAATCCGTTAAATGTTTTTCCTTAAAGTAATCAAATCCTTTCGTATCTCCCAGAAAGACTTGTCCGGGAAAATGAGACGCATAATAATCGACTAATCGTTGTATTTGCGGATAATAATCTTGGAGCCTTCGCAAGCCTTCTTCCAAATATTTAGCTCCATTATACGTATTCGGGCTATACCATAAAGGACGATGTACCACAATACGGCAATTCGGGTATAAAGCTAATAAGCGATTGATAATTGTCTTCATGTTCTCATAATACCGCTCGGCGCTACCGGGCAGCCGTTCTGCCTTCTATCGCGCTATCGTTCGTCCCCAGCATAATAGAGAACACCAAATCCGCCCAAAGTCTCATCCTTAAATTTATCGGCAGCACGTACGGCCCACGGGAAGAGCGTATTCGTATCCGGCAAATAATCAACGGTAGTACAGCCGCTCTGTCCTCTATTGGAATACTTGACCGAAGCCACTTCCGGGCACTTGCTTAAAAACAACGCAGCCTTTACAGGAGGCGCATCATGGACAGGTTTCGGTAACCCGGCGCCAAACGTGATACTATTCCCGATAAATACGATATTCACATAACGTTTATTGTTTGCGGCTGAAGCAGACCAACACATAACGATACTTATTAAAATACATATGACTCCCTTAATTTGTCTCATGGCTCCCATTCAATTGATTCTCCTGCGAAGGTAAGAATAATTTGATTATCTCGGGATGTTTTTCAAGCCAAGCACGGGCTGGATCGCGATTCCAGTACGTGTCCCGTCTTCCATATAATACATCAATTCGCTCAGTTGTTCATCGGTTAACTTAAAGTTCTTGAAAAAAGAGGCTGCATATGGATCTTTCTCAGAGAATCCTTTCGTAGCGATAACCTCGATATGCTCCGAGTCTCCAAATTCCTCTTTCGGGTCTTCCAAGAATTTTAACGGATAACGTGAGAACATCCAATGAGGGGTCCATCCGGTAACCACGATCCATTCGTTCGCATCAATCGATTTCTTCAAGAAAGCAACCATCGTAGCCCCACTGGAAGATTTCAAATCAAAATCCAAAGAATAATCTTGAACCGCCTTATCCGCCGAGTTCATCAAACCGGCGCCGGCATCGATCCCTATAATCTCACCTTTAAATTGATCTTTATGGGCATTCAAATCCTCGATGGAACGAATGGTAACGTACTCCGGAACTACCAAGCCCAATTTCGCATGCTCATAAACCGTTCCGAGTGTCTCAAGCCGGTCCCCGTATTGTTCCATATAATCCGCATGGGTCACCGGTAACCATGCATCCATGAACACATCCGCTTTTCCCGAAGCGACAGAAGTAAAGATCGGGGCGATATCCGCATTTTTTAATGTTACCCGATATCCTTGATCCTCTAATATCACTTTGGCTAAGTTGGTCATAGCAATGCCCTCCGCCCAATTAGCGTACGCTATCGATATTTTCTTTCGATCCTTGCTATCCACACAACTGAAAATAAATTGTAAGGTCACCAAAAGCATACAGCATCCAATAATAATCGTAAATCGTCTCATATATCTATTTCTTTCTTTTCTATGTTTCTTATTTCTTTTGTTTATTCACTTTACCTTTCGCCCAGCCCTGCGTAATACGGTCCAAGATAATAGCCAAGATAACGACCGCTATACCTCCTTCGAAACCTAAACCTATTTTCATTTGGGTAATTCCTCGCAAGACAATCTCACCCAATCCTCCTGCCGAGATCATGGCCGCTATAACTACCATAGAAAGTGAAAGCATGATCGTTTGATTCACTCCCGTCATGATCGTAGGTAAAGCCAATGGCAATTGCACCTTATAAAGCAACTGAGAGGAAGTAGCGCCAAATGAGCGGGTAGCCTCCACAATATCGGCCGGGACTTGACGGATTCCCAGATCGGTCAGCCGTACAACCGGAGGCATGGCGAAAATCACCGTTGCGAAAGCGCCGGGTACCGGTCCCAAACCAAAAAACAAAACGGCTGGTATCAAGTAGACGAAAGCCGGCATCGTTTGCATCAAATCCAAGACCGGATGGATGATCTTATCCGCCCGATCACTGCGTGCGGTCCAAATTCCTAACGGAACTCCGATCATCAAGGCGATGATGGTAGAAGACAGTACCAAGGCCAAAGTCTGCATCGTTTCCACCCAGAAACCCATTCCGTAAATTAACAATAGACCCAATGCCGTGAACACGCCGACTCCTTTTCCTGCCTTGAACCAAGCCAACAATGCCAAGCCCAAAATCATCACATAAAACGGAATCCAAGTCAGCCCATCTTGAAAAGCATCGATAAATCCTCCGACCCCATCATTTATCACATCAAAAAAACGAGCGAAATGCTCAGTCAGCCAATTAATGGCAATCTCTATATATTTTCCTATATTTATCATAATTCTATCGCATTTTGAACAATTTGATCTATTTCCTCTTTATCCTTCCCCGTCATCTCGATTATAATCGATGAAGTAGAAACCAAGCCAGCCAATTGGTTGGCCTCATTAACGACCGGTAAGGCCTGCCGGATCTCCGGTAACAAAGGAAGCATATCCTCAACCGTCGTGTTTTCCAGAACCGAAGGAACCTCTTTCATCACAATCGACGAGAGATCATGATTCCCCGCTTTCCGAAGAGCCAAGACATCTTTCAAACGAACCTCGCCCAGAAATTGCCTATTTCCATCCACAACCGGCAATACATATAAGTTTTCTCTTTCATTTTCCTCAACACGGTCTCCGGGCCATCTTTACGGATACGAGCGACAACCGGCTGGGTTATCATTATCGATGAGGCTGTAACGATACGTCCACGATCTACATTTTCCGTAAATCTAGAGACATAATGATTGGCCGGATCTGTCAAGATCTCCTCAGGGGTACCTACTTGCACGACCTCCCCGTCTTTCATAATGGCGATACGATCCCCCAACTTAATCGCCTCGTCAAGATCATGCGTAATAAAGATGATCGTTTTTTGCATCTTCTCTTGTAGTTTCAATAGCTCATCCTGCATCTGTACACGGATCAATGGGTCTAAGGCAGAAAAAGCCTCATCCATCAAGAGCACCTCGGGATCATTTGCGATCGCACGGGCCAATCCGACACGTTGCTGCATACCTCCAGACAACTCGCTAACCTTCTGGTTCTCGTATCCTTTTAACCCTACTAGGGCTACACTTTCCACAGCTTTCTGGTCTCTTTCTTTTTTAGGAACCCCTTGTAACCCAAGCCAAAAGCGATATTACTCAATACCGTGCGATGGGGCAGCAATCCAAAATGCTGGAAAACCATAGCCATTTCCTTACGCCGTATATCCAATAATTCTTTATCCGAGGAAGTCGTTATGTTTTTTCCGTTGATAAAGACTTCTCCCAAAGAGGGCTCGTTCAATCGGTTAATACAACGTAACAGCGTAGATTTTCCACTTCCGGAAAGTCCCATTATCACAAATAACTCCCCTTCCTCAATCTTTAGGTTCGCATTACGTACAGCTACCGTGCAACCCGTTTCTTTCAAAATGTTTTGTTTACTTTTTCCCGCTACTAGCATTCTTTTCGCACGCATTTTCTCCGGGCCGAAAAGAATAGATAAATTCTTTATTTCTATTTTCGTCATATAAAATCTTTGATTACTGGTATGATACAAAAAGATTAGGCCATAAGTCCAGAATTTCTTATGGCAAAACATAAACCAAAAGCATATATAAGTTAATGCTTATTATGGAAATTGACTACAACCTAAATCATCTCTTATATAGACAACCGAATTTCAAAGAGTATTGTTCACTAGTTTTTCCAACTATTGGGTCTTTTCATAGGTAAAGTGAAAATAAATGTAGAACCAAATCCTTCTTCGGACATCACTGAAATATTACCGCCCATTTTTAATACCAGACCTTTACAAATTGCTAATCCCAATCCGACTCCTTGCTCAAAATCGCTTAATTGCACGAACCGAGCAAAGATATTATCCAATTCATCCTTGGGAATGCCACAACCTGTATCCGAAACATAAAACTTAATCATTTTCTCCTCAGCCTCAAGCGTATACCCAAACCAAATACGACCTTTTTTAGTATGCTTAACCGCATTCGTCAATAAATTCATGCAGATTTGCCATAATCGATTTCGATCTATATTAAATATGATATCGGGACATGCATCCAAGGTCATTTCCACCCCTTCCGGTCTACGTAATTGTATGGAGTTATATAGATCTTTCATAAAGGAAGGTAAATAAACATCCATATAAGTAAACGTCATCATATCAGACTCGATTCTGGAAATATCCAAAACATCATTTACTATACTTAAAAGTAAATCATTGTTCATCTTGATTAAACTAATATAATTTTGGCGCAATTCCGAATCCTCCTCCACTCCTAACAAATCAGAGAAACCGACAATAGCGTTCAACGGTGTACGGATCTCATGGGTCATATTCGCTAAGAAAGTCGACTTAAGCATATCCGCCTCCTCCGCTTTTTCCTTGGCTAAGATCAAGTCTTCCTCAAACTCCAATCGTTCTTGATCATCGATCATACAGCCAACAATCAAATTCGGAAACCATTTTCATCCTTTTCATGCGTCTTACCGATCACCTCATAGATCCGATAGGTGTTATCATCGTTCTTTAGACGAAAATCTATTTTATATTCATCCAATTTATTCGTACGGATCGTATTGAATAGATAGAAAAGTCGCCAGAATCGTCCGGTGACGAAGTTGCGGCAAAGCCTGACAGATGAACTGATTACGTTTCAATAAACTATTGGTCGTGCCATAAAACTGGAAACAACGGTTACAATGTACTTTATCGCAAGACTTAAATCGGCTGAAATTAAAAGAATAAGTCGTAATCTTGCTATTCTGCAAAGCAAGCTCCATCATCATCCGACTTTCGGACAACTTACTGCTTAACGCCTCATTCGCTTTCTCCTGCTCAACGAGCTCCGATACATTCCGTATATAAATAATCACATACCGGTCATGTGCAGGTACCAACCGTAGTTTAAAATAAACGACCGGAGCGTTATGTCCCGGAATCGATAAATCTAAATTCATGATCTCCGACTTATTCAAGCAACTTTGCACGATCGTGGCCACACGACGCTTAGTCTCATCCGGATAAATGAAACCCGGAAGATCATCGATACGCCGATTGATCGACTCCGGCGTTATACAAGTCTCCACAGCATAAGCGATAATCCGCTCTACGATCAATTGCTTGTTTACCAAAAGGATCGTATCAGGAACCGCTTCCGCCATCTTTTGCGACATGTCCGTCAATTCCTTCAATTCCCGGTCATAACCGGCTGCCTCCTGCCCGACCGCCGGATTACCCGTTAATAATAAGGTATATCCAAGAATCTCTCTATTCTCATTCATTGAGGGGATGATAGAATACGGTACAGGCAAAGAACCGGAAACCACGCTTCCCCCACGCAGATATTGTTTTTGAAGATCGGTCAACAAATCTGTACGAAAAAGATTATTTAATAAGAAGTCCGCTTCATTCGTAAAAGGAAATTTCTCGTTTAAGGACTTATTTATATCAATTAGCGCACCGTTTTTATCATACAGAGCACCTCCCATGGGATAATATGTAAAAAAATCTGTCAGCAAACGCTGTTTTACCTCGGAAACCTCCATATACTTTCTTTATTAACATCAATAAGTTACAAAGAAATAAAATCTTTGAAAATCAGAGAAATTTTAAAGCATAAACTTTAGGTCTATTTCACAAGAAAATCAGTCTCTTTACTAAAAAGCAACAACAAACCTTCACTTACGCTTGTTACTTAACAAACAAATTAATTATAATATGAAAGCATTAATAGGTAAAAAGGCACCGGAATTCCACGCTCCGGCAGTAGTGAATGGCAATGAGATCATCGAGGATTTCTCTTTGGAACAATATGTAGGCAAGAAGTATGTAGTCATGTTTTTCTATCCGATGGACTTTACATTCGTTTGCCCGACAGAATTACATGCCTTCCAACAAAAGTTACAGGAATTCGAAAGACGTAACGTAGCGGTGGTTGGTTGCTCCGTCGATTCTCAATTTTCTCATTTCGCATGGTTAAACCAAGATAAGAATAAAGGAGGTATCCATGGGGTGACTTATCCACTCGTATCCGATTTTTCCAAAACCATCTCTGAAAACTTTGGCGTATTGGCCGCTGATTATATTACGAACGAAAGTGGAGAACTTATCTCCAGAGGAAATCCGGTCGCTTACCGGGGTCTGTTCCTGATTGACAAAGAGGGCTTGATCCGTCATTATGTAATCAACGATTTACCATTAGGCCGTAACGTAGACGAGGCTCTCCGTATGGTCGACGCCTTACAGCACTTCGAAGAATATGGCGAGGTTTGCCCGGCAAATTGGTCCAAAGGAAAAGACGCCATGAAAGCGACAAACGCAGGAGTCTCTAATTATTTAAGCCATCATTGATATATTGCAGGAAAGGGGGTTAGGCCCCCTTTTTTTATACTAATTGAGACAATCGTTTACACTTTCCCGAGATATGCGAGATATCTAGACGTAAGATATTAGTCCGGTAAAAAGATTTCTCAATATACTTTTCGCCGATCTCCTTAAACGCCGATGAATATTTATTCACGAGTAGCCGCAAGGCATACCGACGCTCTTCTTCCGGCAAATCCAAATGCATCTCTCCAAAAGCGATAGTGCTCTCGTAACCTGTCGTGAATTTTCCCGGAACGATTTGTGTAGCGCCAACTACCGTGAAACTCACTTTCGGGTTTTCTCGTAGACATTCCAGCTTATACCCTTCCGGAGCGCAATGGAAATAAATAGAATCCCCTTCCTTTACATAATTGATCGGGATTCCATACCCATACCCATTTATCCCCGACATGGCCAAAAAACCATATTCCGCCTCCTCCAATAAACGAATTGCCAACTCATTATCCAAAATCCGGTCTTTTCGTCTGATCTCTCTAAACATAGGTCTAATTTATTTATAAACGAGTATAATACACTAATCGTGGCAAATCTAAAAAAAAATAATATACATTTGCGTCATAAAGTTGACACATGATAAATATTATAGATCTATGAGAGCAAGAATAACCTTATTATTATTCGCCATTCTTTACAGTTTCACTTGTCTGGCACAAACTAATTTTGAAAAACACTTCACGAAGAAAAGTCTCCGGATTGATTTCGCATTGAGTGGAAATTGGGATTTCCAAGCCGCCGCTATACAACAACTCCGGGAAGAACCTGTCTGGGCGGGGCCGGTCAAAAACTTGATCGATCCGTTTGGTTATGGAGGGTATTATATTAATGTATATGATAAAGCCGGTAAAGAGTTGATCTACTCACGAGGATTCAATACGTTATTCGAAGAATGGAGAAGTACGGAGCAAGCGAAGACCGAGACACAATCTTGGACAAATAGCATCTCTATCCCCTATCCGAAAGCTCCTGTCATCATTGAGATTACGGCAAGAGACAAGGCCGACATGCAGTTCCATCCTTTATTGAAACAAGAGATTGATCCGGCCAGTATTTTTATTGACCGGGGGAAACTCAAGGAAAACCGGATCACAAAAATCCAATATAACGGGGATTCCTCCGGGAAAGTAGACCTCGTATTCTTAGCGGAAGGTTATACGGCGGACGAGCAAGAGAAATTTGTAGCTGATGCCAAACGTTTTACGGAGGCATTGTTTAAGACCCCGCCTTATGACACTCGCCGGGAAGATTTCAATGTCTGGGCGGTAGATGCCGTTTCGGAAGAATCGGGAACAGATGTATCCGGTAAAGGTATATTCAAGAATACCGCATTGAATTCCGGTTATTATACGTTTGGGGTAGATCGCTATTTAACCACCCCGGATATGAAGTCTATACGTGACGCCGTATGGAACGCTCCTTGCGACGCAATCTTCATCTTGGTAAACACGGACGCTTACGGTGGTGGCGGTATGTATAATTTTTATGCCATGGGAACCGCCGATAACCCACGTACCCCAGTCGTATTCGTTCACGAGTTCGGACATAGTTTCGCCGGCCTAGCCGATGAATACTTCAGTTCCGAGGTCGCTTATCAAGATTTTTATAATTTGAAGTACGAGCCTTGGGAACCGAACATCACGACCTTGGTTAACTTCGATGCTAAATGGAAAGATCTTCTACCGACTAATACACCGATACCTACCCCATTAGATGACGCCCATAAGGATAAGGCAGGCGTATTCGAGGGAGGCGGTTACATCGCTAAAGGCATTTATCGCCCGATGGATCACTGTATGATGCGTGATTACGCTCCATTCTGTCCAGCTTGTAGCCGGGCGATCTTACAGATGATCGATTACTTCACGGATAAACCGATAAAACATTAAAAGGAAAGAGCGGGTACCCTAATAGCTTTGTTACATCAACTATTAAGATACCCGCCAGCACTAACCTATCAACATTTATTTCATCATCGGAACTTCTATCAAAAGAACTTTAGCGTGCTTCAAGACTTCTATCGTAATGCTATTGGTTTCCCAGAATCCGGCCCCGTCACGCTTAGACAGGATCGTATTACTTACCTCCACCTCTCCGTCGATCACGAATAAATAAACCCCATTATTTTCACTATGTAGCTTATACTCCTTTACTTGACCGGCATCTAGGTTTCCTAAAGAGAACCAAGCGTCTTGGTTGATCGACGCAGGAGCGCTACCATCCGGAGCGATGATCAAGGACAACTTATTCTTTTCCGAAGTAACCGGACGCACGTCATAACTGGCATAATGAGGCTTGGTATTCTCCTCACGGGGAAATACCCATATTTGCAAGAACTCCAATTGTTCATTACCGCTGTCGTTGAACTCACTATGCACGATACCGGTACCGGCGCTCATCACCTGAATATCTCCCGGCGTAATCACCTCGCTATTCTTTATGCTATCCCCATGGCGTAAATATCCCTTTAACGGGATGGAGATAACCTCCATATTCTTATGTGGATGCATATCGAATCCCTCACCCGGCGCCACGGAATCATCATTCAATACACGTAGCATCCCGAAATGAACCCTTTCCGGATTGTAATAATTAGCAAAACTAAACGTGTGATGTGTTTTCAACCAACCGTGATTCGCATACCCTCTGGATTGAGCCTTATCAACTACAACTCTCATATTTTCCTCCTTTTTAAATCTACATTAATAACAAATCCATAACTATAAATGTTGCGTGACGCATATTTCGAACATTTCATGTAAACATGTGATTCATATATGAACAGAAATCGCTACTTTTGCGCAATTAAAAAAACTCATCCTGTAAATATAAAATCTTATGGCAATCTACTTAAACGATGTATCGAGAACATTTGGTGAGTATTTACTTATTCCCGGTTTAACCACCAAAGAATGTATTCCCGCAAACGTTTCATTGAAAACGCCGCTTGTGAAATTCAAGTCTGGCGAGAAATCCGCTATTGAATTAAATATTCCTTTCGTTTCCGCGATCATGCAATCGGTTTCCGGCCCTAAACTGGCAATCGAGTTGGCTCGCAACGGAGGACTTTCCTTCATCTTCGGCTCGCAACCGATCGAGAGCCAAGCGGATATGGTTCGCAAAGTAAAGAAATTCAAGGCCGGATTCGTTATCAGCGACTCTAACCTTACGCCCGAGAATACCTTGGCCGACGTGCTTGAGCTAGTCCGCCGGACAGAACATTCTACGATTGGTGTAACAGATGACGGTACGCCTAACGGCAAATTGCTAGGTATGGTAACCAGTCGCGATTACCGTGAAGGCAAAGACCCGATCGACATGAAGGTGAAAGATTTCATGACCCCGTTCGCTAAACTAATCGTTGGCGAGCTAGGCATGACCTTGAAAGAGGCGAACCAGATTATCTGGGATCATAAGTTGAATACATTGCCAATCATCGACAAGGATCAGAAGCTTCAATACTTCGTATTCCGCAAGGACTACGATAGCCACCGTGAGAATCCGAAAGAGTTATCCGGCGGAGATAAGAAATTATTAGTAGGTGCCGGTATCAACACCCGCGACTATAAGGAACGTGTTCCGGCATTGGTAGAGGCTGGCGTTGACGTATTGTGTATCGACTCTTCCGACGGCTATTCCGAATGGCAGTACGAGACCTTGCACTGGATCAAGGATACCTACGGAGACAAGGTACTGGTTGGTGCCGGAAACGTGGTTGACCAAGATGGTTTCAACTACTTGGCTGACGCCGGAGCGGATTTCATCAAGGTAGGTATCGGTGGTGGTTCCATCTGTATCACCCGTGAGCAGAAAGGTATCGGTCGCGGACAGGCTACCGCCTTGATCGACGTAGCGAAAGCTCGTGACGAGTATTTCAAGAGACACGGCGTTTATATCCCTATCTGTAGCGATGGTGGCTTGGTACACGATTACCATATGGTATTAGCGTTGGCTATGGGTGCCGACTTCCTGATGATGGGCCGTTATTT
>SCPP01000388.1_pt1 | contig 11506 bp, 21 predicted proteins | sample 6106811 | NCBI WGS metagenome assembly SCPP01 (sample SAMN10720449, study PRJNA508395) | human gut metagenome | isolation source: Participant 2 stool, 15 month | host: Homo sapiens | collected 2018
CAGCCGAAGATATCGACTTTATATCCGCCAGCTTCTTTGAAGTTTGCCTTCCGCATATCGCACTGGTAAAACTCGGTGTCCAACAGGTCGCATTTCTCGAAATCCCGCTGACGAGATTGCACTTGGCAAACATCGAGCGTTGGATCTCGTTGCCCGCAAAGTTGAATTTTGTAAGGTTCATCTCGGTGAAGGTGTTGTATTTCAGGCGGCAGTCCTGCAATTTTCGATCGGGTCAGCAAACGAGCCGTCTCCCCTGCAGGGACAGCCAGTCGATATTGTTGAGGGTGCAGTTTTGAAATTCTGTAAACTTTGCACGGGACATCGTGGTTTTCAGTCCTGTAATTGTACAGCGGATGAACTGGCACTCGCTCAGCACACTGTGGTCCAGCTTGCAGTTTTCAAATGTGCAGTCGATGAAAGTGCAGTCAGAGAAATCGCAGTCGTAAAGGTTTCCTCTGTAAAATCAAGGTGTGAAAAGCGCTCTCCCTCGCGGTATTCGGCGCGCATCAAATCACCAGTCCTCCGTTGACACCCAGCACCTGGCCGGTGATGTAGCCGCTGGCCTCCATCGGCCAGAAAGACCATCGTGCGTGCAATCTCGTCCGCTGTGCCCAGGCGCTCCACCGGGTTTCCTCCGCCAAAGCGGCGCGGTCCTCTGCGGTAAAACCCGCCATCATATCGGTGTCAATGACGCCCGGCGCAATGACATTGACTGTGATGCCGCTGGGGCCCTCCTCTTTGCCAGCGCCTTGCCCAGACCGATGAGGCCCGCCTTGGCCGCGCTGTACGCGACCTCGCAGCTGCCGCCGGTCTGGCCCCACATACTGCTGACCAGCAGGATGCGGCCGTACTTCGTGGATCATGCCGGGCAGCACGGCACGGCAAGCGTAGAACGCGCCGTCCATGTCAACGGCCATCATCCTCCGCCAATCCTCGTCGGTGGTGTCGGTGAAAGTTTGACCTGTGCGATGCCCGCGTTGCAGACGAGCACCTGCAGGCTGCCTAGTTCCCGCTGTGCCTGCTCCACGGCGGCTTGCACCTGAACAGAGTCGCCCGCGTCGGCCCGGATGGCAAGGAAGCCCCCGCCGGGGCGAGGGCTTCGGCCTGGCGGCGCACGGCGTCCGCGGCGTCGGGGTGGGCGTTGTAGGTAAAGGCGACGTTATAAGCCGGCCTTGGCGAACGCCAGCACCGCCGCCGTGCCAATGCCCCGGCTGCCACCGGTGATGAGTACGTTTTGTTCATGGTTATTTTTCTTCCTTTTTCCCGCAGCATCACAAAAATTCCTGCAATAGGGCCTGCGCTTCTGCCTCCATCAAACCCGATTCAATGACCGGGTGGTGGTTGAAGGGCAGGGCAAACAGGTCAGTCAGGCCGCCGCAGCAGCGGCGGGGTCGCGAAGCCGTAGACGACCCGCTTCAGGCGGCTGTTTATGATGGCCCCGCTGCACATCGGGCAGGGTTCCAGCGTCACGAACAGCTCACACTGCCACAGCCGCCAGCCGCCCAGTGCCTTGCAGGCTGCGTCGATGGCCATAAGCTCGGCATGGTAGGTGGCGTTTTGCCGCTTTCCCTCAGGTTGTGGGCGCGGGCAATGATCTCGCCGTCCTTGGCGACGACCGCCCCCACCGGCACTTCGCCGAGGGACGCAGCAATTTTGCCTCGTCCAGCGCGGTCTGCATCAGTTCTTCATCAGACATAGTTTCCTCTCAATGTACAAAAATCACCGCATAAACCACCAGGAAAATCACAACTGCGCTGTATGCCGGGCTGGTAAAGACCGCCAGTACATCCACGCCGGGCCGCAATCCCGCCGAAAAGCGGAACCCTGCCCTCGCGCGTGCCAGATCATCCACAGCCCGAAAAGCGGGAAGAAAAGCAGCAGGAACAGCTCGACGCCGAAGGATGCCTCCGTCGGGGCATAATACCGAAGATACATCGTCAAAATGCCAGTGTGTTGTTCACCAGATGCAGCAGCATCCCCGGTAAAATGCTGCCCGAGCGCTCGGCCAGCCAACCCAGGAACACGCCGCAGACAAAGCCGTCAACCCTGCGCTAAATCCAGATGCAGCAGCCCGAACAGAAGCGCCGGGGCAAAGATGGCCGCCGCGCTGCCGCTGGGGCGCATCAAGCCCTGGAACGCGCCGCGGAACAGTAGTTCCTCGGCCACAGCGGGCATGACGCAGAGCGCCAGATAGTACATGAACAGCTCCGGCCCGCCGCTGGGCAGCATCTGGGCCGTTGTCTCGCTGCCGGTGATGTGGTTGATGAGCGCCCTGCCAGGTTGGCGAGGTTCGCCACGCCAAGGAACACCGGCAGACAGAAGCCTGGGCTCCACGGTGCGGGCAGCGTAAGGCGCAGGTCATCGGACCGCAGACGGGTCAGTTTCATCATAAAATCAGCGTCAGACCGATGGCCCCAGCCCAATAATCAACTGGAACAGCGCCAGGCTGACCTCGCTGAAGCCCAGGGTTTTGCCATACTGGCCCCGGGTGCGCCAGCCCCATAAGGGTGCTGACCAGCGCATACAGCAGGCTGCGCACCAGAAGATATACCAAGGATGCCACCGCGCAGAAACCCGCCGCGCCCCGCACCCCGTGATTTTGCCATGTGATTTTCCACCTTTACGTTAAAGGCTTCCCCCTTGGGAGAAGCTGGCCGTGAAACGGCCTGATGAGGGCCGGTCTGCCGCAGCCACCCATTCACGGTTTGCCGCGGGAAGGCCACCCTCATCCGCCCTTCGGGGCACCTTCCCCTGAGGGAAGGCTTTATTAGTATCATACCACAATCCGCAAAATAAAAAGCCCCACCGGTGTGCGGGCCGGCGGGGTGAGGTTGGAGGGAGAGGAGTCATTTTCAGCCTGCATTGTGCGATGCAGGCATTGACTTTCTGACTTTATGATAGTACATTATAGGCATGAAGTAAAGCTCAACTTTTTCATACATCACATGAATTTTATTCACCATAGGAGATGCAGACCATGACCCTGACAGACTGCCAGCTGTTAAGCATTGTCGCCCAGCTGGGCACCTTGCCGCCGCGGCGGAGCGTATGCACATCACCCTTCCGCCGTCAGCCACGCGGTGTCCGGCGTGGAGGCCGAGTGCGGCTTTCCGCTGTTCACCCGCACCAAAAGCGGCGTCACCCTGACCGCCGCCGCCGAAAAACTGATGCCCGCCATCCAGCAAATGCTGGCCAGCAGCGAGTCGCTGGAGCAGTCCATTGCCCAGACCAACGGTATGCACAAGGGTGCGCTGCGGCTGGGGGTGTTCAACTCGGCCTGCGTAACCTGGCTGCCCAAGATCGTGCCGGGCTTCCGGGCTGCGTTCCCGGGCATCGACGTGCAAATTTACCAGGGATCCTACGATGATATTACCGGCTGGCTGAAAACCGGCGCGGTGGAACTGGGATTTCTCTCCAATTCCAGCGCCCATGACCTGGATTTTGAGCCGCTGTACGATGACCGCCTGATCTGCATCGCGCCGCCGGACTACAAGCCCGCCGCCGCCCCGGCGTGGTGCGGGCCGAGGAACTGCGCGGCCAGCCGTTCGTCAGCCAGCAGTCCGACGTGGACGCCGACATCAGAGTTATTTCAAAAGAACGATCTGCACGTGTCGAGCCAATGCTATATCGTGGACGACCAGAGCATGATCGCCATGGTGGCCTGCGGGCAGGGCTTGGACCTGATGCCCGAGCTGATGTTTAAAGAGGGTGCCGCCAGCGCGGGCTGCCAGGTTTTGCAGCTGGAACCCGCCGCCAAGCGCAGCATTGGATTAGCATGTTTGTCGCGTGGGGCGCTGTCCCCGCGGCGAAGGAGTTTGTGAAGCATGCAAGGGAGTTTGCGCGGATGCGATAAAGCCCTTCCCCATGGGGAAGCCTTTTATGTTAGTTTCCCTCGTCATACTCCACGACAGGTACATTGGCGTACTCATCGGGCAGATCCGGGGCAGGTCTGCATATACTCGTGCATGGCCTCAGCCACGGTCTTGCTGTATGCCACGGCCTCGACCACCGTACGTGCGCCCTTGACGGCGTCGCCGCTGGCGAAGATGCCGGGGATGCTGGTGCGGCCGACCTCATCCGTTTCAAACAGGCCGCGAGTGTTGGTTTTCAGATCCTTGGTGCTGTCGGTGATCGTCGTACAGGGGCCCTGGCTGATGGAGACAATAACGCTGTCCGCCGGGTAGAGCTTCTCGGTGCCGGGGATCTCGGTCAGCGTGCCGTCCTCGGCCTCGCTCAGATCGATAAAGACAACGCCCTTATCGGTGATTTCCAGCGGCTTTTGTTAAAGATAAAGTTGACGCCTTCGAGCTTGGCATAGCTGGCCTCGTACTCGCTGGCCGTGATGTGCCGGGACAGCGAAGCACTCGATATGCCGCGTGCCGTGGCGGATGGCGGTGCGCGCCACGTCCATGGCCGCGTTGCCCGCGCCGATAACAATGGCCCGTTCACCCAGGTGGTAGACGTCGGGATTCTGCAGGTAGTTGATGGCGTAATGTACGTTGCCCAGGCTCTCGCCCTTGATGTGCAGCGTGTTGGGCCGCCATACACCGGTGCCGATAAAGATGGCCTTGTAGCCGTCGCGGAACAGGTCCTCGATTTTCAGCGCCTTGCCCACGTCGGTGTTGGGGCGGACCTTGATGCCCTTCAAGCGCAGGTGGCGGTACTCGAAGTCATCCAGCACCGATTTCGGCAGACGAAACTCCGGGATGCCGTAGCGCAGCACGCCGCCAATTTTATCGTGGCTCTCAAAGATCGTAACATCGTAGCCATAGCGTGCCAGGATGACCGCAATGGTCAGGCCGCCGGAACCGATGATGGCGGCCTTTGCCGTTGGAGGGCGCAGGGCCCTGGGTCATTTGGCTGGCGTAGGTGGACGAGATGTAGTTCTCAATGACCGAGAAATGCACGGGCGCACCCTTGATGCCGCGCAGTGCCCCTCGCACTGGTTCTCGTGGTTTGCAGACCAGCGAGCAGACGGTGGTCAGGGGTTGTTTTCAAACAGCATACGGCCCGCTTCGTCCAGCTTGTTGGCTTTTAAAAGGCGGATGACTTCCGGGATATTGGTGTGGATGGGACACCTGCTGGCAGCGGGCACCTTGCAGCCAAGGCAGTGGTTCGCTTCGTCCATTACGTGCAGCGCCATGTTTTACTCCTTCATTTCGTACCGATTTTGCGCGTTAAAAACGCAACAATCTTGTATTATGCGCATTTTTCTCCATATGGTATTTATATTACCACCGCCTTAGCAGTAAACGCAAGCCCCATAGGCTGAATTTTTTCTCTGCATAATGACGAAAAATCTGTTGCCTTGCTATGCAGTCTGCCGATTTTTCAGCTTCGGCGCTGCTGCACCAGGTCGGCCAGAGCTGTGCCTGCCGGGAGCGTTGCCTGCTTTAAACGCGGCAGCGCGGTTTTTCGTGCGCCCAGCACATGCAGGTAGGGCGGCATTGGCAATTCTGCCGGGAACTGCAGCGCCGCGTCCAGCACCAGCCGCCGCAACCGCGCGTGGGGGTAGCGCTTGGTTTTAGTCTCGTATACAGGTCGTCCATGCTGTTTGCCTCCCGCACGGCGGCAGCCAGGCGGTTTTCCAGCCCCTCACTGACTCCACGCACCTGCGCGAAATTTTCTGAATTCTGCATCCGCAGCAGCGTTAAAATGGCCGTCTCAAATTTTGCGCCGTCCAGCAAAAGGCCCTCGGCGGCGGCTTTGCCGTAGAGTTCCGCCGCCCGGGCAGGTACAAAGGGTTCCCAATCAGGCTGGGGCAGGCTGCGCAAAAAACTGGCGCTGGCCATCGGTGTGCCCGCATGCTCCCCTGCCCGCCGCCGTGGGCCGCGCCAGCCGCGGCAGTGCAAAGGCGTGAGGGTGTGTGCTGCGCCAAAATTGCCTTGCAGTATTCGATGCCTAAAATGTTGTTGGGGGTGCGCAGCAAAGTCCCTGTGCCGGGGCGCAGGGTGTCGGCGGCCTCGGCCCGGGCGGCGGCGTAGGTCATGCCGGTTGCAAGATTTTTGCGTATCACATCGTCAATTTCTTCACATTGCAGCAGCCTGGCCGCGTCAACAGCGCCCCGCGTCAGGGCGTCTCGGCCCCAAAGCCAGTGTGTCACACCCGAGGGCGGCCAGCAGATACACTCCCGCGGCGGCGAACTGCTCCGCCGTAGCGCAGGCGTAGGGCGCGGGCAGGGCAATGACGATATCCGCCCCGGCAGCCAGCGCGGCCTGCACCCGCACCCGCTCGGGCAGAATCGGCACGCCGCCGCGCTGCACCGCGCCGCTGCTCATGCAAACAGCAATGCACTGGGCACCTGCCGCCCGCACCGCCGCAATCTGGGCCGCGTGGCCGTTGTGGAAGGGTCATATTCGGCGATAATGCCTGTGAAATCCATAACGATTTTCTCCTGAATCTTTGGCGATAGATTGTTAAAAAGTACTTTGCCGTTACTGTGCAAAATTGTGCTATCTTGCAGAACTTGCCCTTGAAAATTCTTTTCACCATTATATAATAAAATCACGGATAAGGAAAGGGCAAATCTGCCCTGCCAAGTTTTAAGGAGGATATTCCATGAAAGTTCTGGTTATCAACTGCGGTTCTTCCAGCCTGAAGTACCAGCTGATCGACATGGAGGGCGAGAAGGTCCTGTGCAAAGGTCTGTGCGAGCGCATCGGCATGGAGAGCAGCATGATCACCCATGAGGCCAACGGCCACAAGGCCACCACGCCCGCCATCTTCCCCACCCACACTGAGGCTTTCACCGAGGTCGTCAAGAAGATGACCACCGGCGAGGGCAAGGTCATTGAGAGCGTTTCCGAGATCGACGCCATCGGCCACCGCGTGGTCCACGGCGGCGAGAGTTCAAGGAGAGCTGCCTGATCACCCCGAGGTCGTCAAGGCTATCCATGACCTGTCTCCCTGGCCCCCCTGCACAACCCCGCCGCCATCCTGGGCATCGAGGCCTCCTACAAGGTCTTTGGCGAAGACAAGCCGAATGTGGCTGTTTTCGACACCGCGTTCCACTCCACCATGCCCCCGAAGGCCTACATGTACGCCATCCCCTGAGTACTATGAGAGTACGGTGTTCGCCGCTACGGTTTCCACGGCACCAGCCACAAGTACGTCAGCCACCGCGCTGCCGAGTTCCTGGAGGAGCCTATTGAGCGCCTGAAGCTCATCACCTGCCATCTGGGCAACGGTTCTTCCATCGCCGCTGTCGACCAGGGTAAAGTTATCGACACCTCGATGGGCATGACCCGCTGGCCGGTCTGATGATGGGCACCCGCTGCGGCGACCTGGATCCCTCTGTGGTCAACTACCTGAAGTATAACCTCGAAATCACCGGCCACGAGCTGGACGAGATCCTGAACAAGAAGTCCGGTCTGCTGGGTGTTTCCGGCGTGTCCAGCGACAAGCGTGACGTGGAAGAGGCTGCCGCAAACGGCAACAAGCGCGCACAGCTGGCCAGCGACATGCTGAACTACCAGATCAAAAGACCATCGGCAGCTACATTGCCGCTATGGGCGGCGTGGATGCCATCGTCTTTACCGGCGGCATCGGCGAGCATGACGCCGACTCCGCGCCAAGATCTGCCACCACATGGATTGGCTGGGCATCCGCATCGACACCGACAAGAACCGCGACGCCCACAAGCAGAAGGAAGATGTCGTTGAGGTCACTGCCTGGGGTGCCCGTGTCCGCACCCTGATCATCGAGACCAACGAGGAGCTGATGATTGCCCGCGACACGAAGGAAGTCATTGAGAAGTCTTACTTTTCTTGAAAGAAAAGTAACTTTCAATATTTTTCCCGGAACGAGTTATAGCGAGAGGCTGCGGCATGGGTTTGACCTTGTGCGGCAGCCTGTGAAATCAGCGGTAAGAGGTCGTACATTTGAATTTCAGGAGGTTGTCCGTATGAACAGCAAGGCTTTAAAAGGCATCGCACTGCTTCTCTTTGGCATTCTGCTTTGCGCGGCAGTGAGAAATCAACGGCACGATTCTGTACAATTTCGGCGATTTCCCGTTTGCCGCGATAGGCGTCGTGGGGGCCGTGGGGCTGTATATGGTGTTCTCTGATAAGGCAGAGTAAACGGTGCGGGCGGCATATATGCCGCCCCTACAATGCTTTGCCGGGCGTTTGCGGCTATGCTGCGGGCCGGGTACGGCACAATAGAAATTCAAAAGGAGGTTGCCCACCTGGGCAGCCTCCCTTTATGGCTATTTGTTTGGAGTTCTTTTGGTTACTTTTCTTGCAAGAAAGTAACTTACTGCTGAGCGGCCTCGGCACGCTTCTTGGCGATGGCTGCCAGGGCGTCCTTGCGGGACAGGTTGATGCGGCCCTGCTGGTCGATGTCGGTCACCATGACGAAGATAGGGTCGCCGACAGCAACGACGTCCTCAACGTGCTCAACGCGGTGGTCGTCCAGCTTGGAGATGTGAACCAGACCCTCCTTGCCGGGGCAATCTCAACAAAAGCACCGAAGTTCATCAGGCGGGTCACACGGCCCTTGTAGATAGCACCGATCTCGGGATCCTCGACAATGGTCTTGATGGTCGCAATAGCGCGCTTGGCATCGTCCTGATCGACAGCAGAGATAAAGACGTGGCCGTCCTCCTCAATGTCAATCTTGCAGTTGAAATTCGCGCACATTTCCTGGATGACCTTGCCGCCCTTGCCGATGACATCCTTGATCTTGTCGACCGGAATCATCATGCTGAACATTTTGGGCGCATACTTGACAGCTCGGCGCGCGGCTCGGCAATGACCGGCGATGATCTGGTCAAGGATGTACAGGCGGCCTGCGGCACTTCTCCAGCGCTTCCTCAACGATCTCATAGGTCAGGCCGTCCACCTTGATCCATCTGGATGGCGGTGATGCCGCGGCGGGTGCCGCCGACCTTAAAGTCCATATCGCCGTGGAAGTCCTCAACGCCCTGAATGTCGAGCATCGTCATCCAGCGGCCGCCGTGCAGCGGGTCACCATCGGTGATAAGGCCGCAGGAGATACCGGCAACGGGTGCCTTGATAGGCACACCGGCGTCCATCAGGGCCAGCGTAGAGCCACAGATGGAAGCCTGGGAGGTGGAGCCATTGGAGGACAAAACCTCGGAGACGCAGCGGATGGTGTAGGGGAACTCGGCCTGATCAGGCAGTACGGGGATCAGGGCGCTCGGCCAGGTTTGCCATGGCCGATCTCGCGGCGACCGGGGCTGGGGGGTGCGCGAGACCTCGCCGACGGAGTACGGCGGGAAGTTGTAGTGGTGGATATAGCGCTTGTAAGGCGTATCGGACAGGTCATCCATCAGCTGGGCATCCTTGGTGGAGCCGAGGGTGCAGATGGTCAGCACCTGCGTCTGGCCGCGGGTGAACATGCCGGAGCCGTGGACGCGGGGCAGCAGGCCAACCTCGGCGGCCAGCGGGCGGATCTCATTGATGCCGCGGCCGTCCACGCGCTTGCCGTCTTCAAGCAGCCAGGTACGAACGACCTTCTTTGCAGCTTGTAGCTGATGAGGTCGAGGTCGGCAGCGGTCAGGTCGGGGTGCTCGGCGGCAATAGCATCCATGATGGGCAGCAGGGCGGCGTCGCGGACATTCTTGTCGTCGGTGTCCATGGCAGCCTTGACTTCGTCCAGATGCTTGGCATAGACATCGGCCAGCAGGGCATGATCAACTCCACAGGGTAAAGCTCTTCTTCGGCTTGCCGATCTCGGCGACGATACCGTTGATGAAGGCGAGCATCTTCTTGATTTCCTCATGACCGGCGCGGATGGCCTTCATCATGGTCTCCTCGTCGACCTCGTTGGCACCGGCCTCAATCATGACGATCTTTTCCTCGCTGGCGGCCAGGGTCAGGACAGGTCACTGTGCTCGCGCTGCTCCTTGGTGGGGTTCAGGACGATTTCACCGTCCACCAGGCCGACGAAAACGCCGGCGATGGGGCCACCCACGGAATATCAGACATGGCGATGGCCAGGGACGCGCCATTCATGCCGGAGATTTCGGCAGAGCAGTCGGGATCCAGGCTCATGACGGTCATCGTCCCGCAGACATCGTTGCGCATATCCTTCGGGAACAGCGGGCGGATGGGGCGGTCAACGACGCGGGAGGACAGGATGGCGTGCTCGCCGGGGCGGCCCTCACGGCGCATGAAGCTGCCGGGGATGCGGCGGCGGCGTAGAGTTTTCCTCAAACTCGACGCTCATGGGGAAGAAGTCAACGCCGTCGCGCGGCTTGTCGCTCATCGTAACGTTGCACAGCACGCAGGTCTCGCCGTAGCGGATCATCGCGCTGCCGTTGGACAGACCGCACATTTGCCGGTCTCGACCACAAAGGGGCGGCCCGCAAAGGTCGTCTCGAACTTGCGGTACTTGGGGAAGGTTTCCAGTCTGGATGCGAATTCGTAAGCCATAGGGATTCTCCTTCTTTGGTAGATTTTACTTTCAGCGCTCCCCTGCCCCGATTCTGTACAATAAAGCCAGCAGCCAAGCCAGTTGCTTGGTGCTCGATTTACTGCACAAAATGGCGGCGGGGCGGCTGTAAAATACAGGTGCAGTGTGGTTTCAGGTGTGCATTGCCGGAAACAGGCACAGGCGGATATGGAATCCGCCCCTACAACCGTCCGCGAAATGGGCGGCTGCGCACTTATAAAAAGCAGGCAGAGTGCAAATGCACCCTGCCCGTTTTGCGAAATTACTTACGGATACCCAGCTTAGCGATCAGGGCACGGTAACGGTTGATGTCCTTCTTCTGCAGGTAAGCCAGCAGATTGCGGCGGCGGCCGACCATCTTGAACAGGCCGCGGCGGCTGTGGTTGTCATGCTTGTTGGTCTTAAGGTGCTCGGTCAGATGATTGATACGAGCGGTCAGCAGAGCAACCTGGACCTCCGGAGAACCGGTGTCACCCTCGTGGATGGCTGCCTTAGCGATGATGGGCTGCTTATCGATAGCGGATTTCTGGCTCATGGGTAAATACCTCTTTCAAAAAATATATCGGCCGTCGGCGCAGTAAGGGTAGTTGGAACCATTGAGGCATACGCCCCATACCGGGCCGCGGTAACATTAGTAGTATAGCACAACCTTTTGGGGAATACAAGTGCAAATCTGCTTTTCCGCAATTATTTTGCGCAGGGCCACAAAATATGCTTTACTCTCGTCGGCGGCGTGGTGGATGAGGGCCGCCAGCTCGATGAGGGAATTGAACTTGCGCACAGGGCAGAAATATTTGTAGAAATTCCAGTACCGGCTGCTGACCGAACATTGCCGGAAAAGTCCGGCACAAACGTCTCGCAGGTCACGGCGGCGTTACTGTGCCACCGTGGGGCGCTTGCCGATGCCGGTGCGGCCGCCACCGGCCGTCCAGATAAATGCGGGTCAGGTAGACGCCCGCGCAGGGCACAGAGCCGCGGCGGGATAGTTCTGGTTCAGCGTCGGCGTGCCAGCTTGCCGCTGCCGATGCCCTTGCCGTGGACGACCGGCCAATCAATAGCGTAAGGTGTGCCGAGCATGGCGTTGGCGTCG
>SCPP01000090.1_pt1 | contig 11498 bp, 12 predicted proteins | sample 6106811 | NCBI WGS metagenome assembly SCPP01 (sample SAMN10720449, study PRJNA508395) | human gut metagenome | isolation source: Participant 2 stool, 15 month | host: Homo sapiens | collected 2018
TTTAAATCCGTTAAAAATGGCGGCGCGGGTCACGGCACGGATAGCCGCGTTCATTCCTGAAGCATCCCCTCCGGAAGTCAGAATTCCAATATACTTGTTATCCATAATTTGTTTTTTATATTTTAATTAATCAGGCAAAATCAGAAAGCAACTGTTTTAGCCTTTTTCTGCTATAAAAGATACGGCTTTTTATCGTACCCAGTGACACTCTTATCTTTGCGGCTATTTCCCGATATTTGACTCCGGTACAACATAAAAACGACATAATGTGCTTTAGGCAATGTTTTAAGGGCTTCCCTTATCTCTTTTGCATCATGCCCGTTATCCACGAAAATGAAAGAGTCGTCCCTTAACAGGAAATGATATTTAGGTTCTGATAATACATATAAATTCCCTCGTATTTTCTTTGTCCGGCAATTATTGATAAATGCATTGCGCATGATGGTATACATCCAGCCTTTAAAATTCGTACCGGAATCAAACTTATCCTTATTATCCAACGTCCTCAACATTGTTTCCTGCAACAAGTCTTCTGCTTCATCCTTGTCAGCAGTCAGTTTATATGCAAAACAATGCAGTTCATTCTGAAGGGCTACCAGCGCTTTATCGAAATCAAATCCTCTCATTATATTTATTTTGGAATTCAAATATCCGGGTGAAGGCATTCCCTGATAATAAGAAATGCCTTCTGTAGAGTCTCATCAAGATATCTTATTTGACATCAATAGTTTTGGTGGTTTCCTGAACCTTCTTATCTACGACTTTGGGAATATCGATAAACAGGACCCCGTGTTCCACTTTGGCCGAAATTTTATCTTTTTCCACATTATCCGGCAGCAGGATACTCTGCTGGAATCGGGAATAGGAGAATTCACGGCGCAAGTATTTTCCGTCTTTCTTCTCCTCCTTTTTCTCGTCCTTTTTTTCCATGCAGATTACCAGATTGTTGCTTTCATCCACACTTACCTTAAAATCATTCTTGGTCATTCCCGGAGCTGCCAGTTCTACCTTGTAGTCCTTTTCATTCTCAATCACATTGATGGCTGGAGCCGTAGCGTTTGCTCTTGCCATCCATTCATTGTCAAAGGAATCGTTAAAAATACTCGGTAACCAATTCTGGTTTGTTTTTACAGGTACCATTTTTACCTCCTCTTTAAAAGTTAATAATTAAAACTTAAAAAAAAGCATCTGCTTGATAGACAGATTTTTATTTTTTAGCCATCCCTTGTTTGGCCACAGCTTCTGCCCGTTTCCGTATCTCTTCCGGGTTTCCAAGGTAGTAGTCCTTGACAAGAACCAGCCTGTCGTCAAATTCAAAGACATAAGGAACTGCCGTAGGCAGGTTCAGGTTGGAAATATCCGTATCGGAAATTCCTTTGAGATGCTTGATGATTCCGCGCAGGCTGTTACCATGGGCGACTACCAGCAGGCTGTCCTTATACATCAATGCGGGAAAGATGATGCATTTCCAGTAAGGCATGACACGCCCAATAGTATCTTTCAGGGATTCCGTACGGGGAAGTTCCCTATCTGGTACACCGGCATAGCGGATATCCATGCCCGGATTACGGGGATCATCTTTGCCTACCGGAGCGGGAGCCACGTCATAGCTTCTTCGCCAGATGTGTACTTGTTCTTCACCATATTGGACCGCTGTTTCACTCTTATTCAGTCCCTGAAGCATGCCGTAATGCTTCTCGTTCAGCCGCCAGGTCTTTTCAACCGGAATCCAGTCTTCATCCAGCCGGTCCAAGACACAGTTCAACGTTTTTACGGCACGTTTCAAGTAAGAAGTGTAAGCTGCCTCAAAAGAAAATCCAGCCTCCCGTAATGCATCGCCTGCCTTGCAGGCTTCTTCAACTCCTTTCTCGCTTAAATCCACGTCCGTCCATCCAGTAAAACGGTTTTCTTTGTTCCATAGGCTTTCGCCATGACGTAATAACACTATTCTTTTCATGGATACTTCTTCTTTATGCAATGGTTATTGAAGAATCCAGATATACGTCCTGAATGGTGTTCAGAAGTTGAACTCCGTCTTTCATCGGTTTCTGGAAAGCCTTACGACCGCTGATCAGCCCCATACCACCTGCACGCTTATTTACTACTGCCGTTACGACAGCATCATGCAGGTCGGATTCCCCATGGGATTCACCGCCCGAGTTAATCAATCCGACACGTCCCATATAGCCATTCGCCACCTGATAACGGCAAAGGTCTATCGGATGGTCAGTGGTCAGTTCCGAATACATACACTCGTTTGTCTTTCCGAATCCGATAGCCTTGAAACCGCCGTTATTGGATGGGAGCTTCTGCTTCACGATATCGGCTTTAATGGTAACCCCGATATGGTTGGCTTGTCCTGTCAAGTCGGCAGCGGCATGATAGTCGGTACCATCCTTTTTGAAGCTGCTGTTTCTCAAATAGCACCACAGAATAGTAGCCATTCCCAGTTCGTGGGCATATTCAAAAGCCTGTGACACTTCCACTATCTGGCGGCGGCTTTGTTCCGAACCGAAATAAATGGTAGCACCGACAGCTACGGCTCCCATGTTCCATGCCTCTTTCACCGTACCGAACATTACCTGGTCGTAGCTGTTCGGATAAGTCAGCAACTCATTATGGTTCAGCTTGACGATAAAAGGTATCTTGTGTGCATATTTGCGTGCCACGGCGCCCAACACACCGAATGTGGATGCCACGGCATTACACCCTCCTTCAATGGCCAGCTTTATGATGTTTTCGGGATCGAAATAAAGCGGATTGGGGGCGAAAGACGCTCCTGCAGAATGTTCTATGCCCTGGTCTACAGGCAGAATGGATACATAGCCCGTATTGGCCAGACGTCCATGTCCGTATAAAGCCTGCAAACTTTCCAATGTACGGATATTCCTGTCGGAATTCATCCATACCTTATCTATCATATCCGGTCCCGGAATATGGATAAGTTGTTTGTCTATCGTCTTACATGTATGGTTCAGGTAGTACTCAGCCTCTCCTCCCAATAAATCTACTATTTTCATACGTAAATATTAAGCGTCCTACACATAAAGTAGGACAGGTTTATACTAAAATTGATATAAAACCGAGTGGTTTGACAAAAGAAAGATTAGCATTCATGAAAACACAAATGCGGCTATTATACGATGACAAATAGCAACAGCTAAGAATTTAAAAGTTTCATACACGTGTACATAAGTCACAATCTTTGGCGCTTAGCTGTTGAGACCAATTTCATTTTCGGACTATGGTAATTCCAGTAAAAGTCGGCCTTTGGTCTGTATTGTTAATTTACTGCTTGTGGAACTTTAGTAAGCTTGTATCCAAGCTTTTAAGTTCAGAAGACAAATATACCTTGCGTTTCTGCTCTATCTTGATTGCATATATTGTGCTCCAAGTTCATGGTAACGGACCCTGTACTCAGTATCAGATAAACGGATATCAACTGAGAATGTCCCACTGCAATCAAGGCACGTTTCTTTCCTCTGCGGGCAGCTATACGATGGTATCTTTCACTAAAACGTATTCTTTGTACGGGTCGCAGCCCATGCGGCTTCTGTGATTACCGCCTTTACCTGTTTGTTTCCGTGAGTGATTCGTGCGCTTTTTTTTTACCCGCACTCGTTGTTGCCCGGAGAAAGACCGGCCCGGACGAAAGATGCTTTTCAGAAGGGAAGTGGGACATGTCAAGACCTATCTCAGAAACCAGATCCTCTACAACCTTGGTGCTAAAACCGGGAATCTCCTGAGAAGTTCAAGGACATTCTCGTACTTGGACAACAGTCTCTTTATACGTTCGGACAAATCATCAACCAAAGTCTGAGTCTGGTCTATATCCTTTCGGATCATCTGAAGAAGATAAATGTGATGCTCTTCAACAAAACCGGTACACGCCTCAAGCAATTCTTCAGGACTGGCTGACAGTTTACCGTGATAAACTGAATTTATATCATCAAGAGTAAGGACTTTACCTTCACAAAGCATATCAATAAGAGAAGTAGCTGTCGTACCGCTTGTATTACTTACTACACTTGAAAGCTTGATGTTGCAGTCTTCAAGAATACGCATCATACGGTTCTTCTCTGAAGCTATCTGCTGAATAAGCTTGTTCCGGTAACGCGTCAGGTCACGAAGCTGACGCTGCTCCTTGGGAGGAATATAGCTCGGTTTGAGAAGACCTGCCAGAAGAAGCTTGCAGATCCATTCGCTGTCCATCTTGTCTGTCTTGTGACCCGGAACATTCTTAATGTGACGGGCATTGACTATCCAAACATTGGGAATGGAATCTTCAAGAACCTTATAAACCGGCTTCCAGTAAACACCGGTACTCTCCATTCCCACATGCGTTACACCATTGGACAATAGCCATTCTTTCAATTCATTCAAAGAACTCGTGAAGGTTTTGAATGAGCGGGTCTCGCGTTGGATGCCTGCTCCGTCAATTGTCGCCACTACAACCTTCAGGTGGACGTCGATACCGCAAGCGCGCTGTATCAACTGAGGGAATGTCACTTCTGCCATAACTGATACATTTTAGGGTTACACTATACAAAGGTAACTTCAGCTTGACTATTTACATTCTCTTGGGCGTGATTTTTTATCTCATGGGAATTTCATTTTATTTATTTTTATTGATTATTCTGGTTTATGACTCCCGTTCACCCAGTTTTGCATCCATAAAAAGGATAGCACAGTCTCCGGCTTTCCTCAGATGACTAACAATATTGAGTACATTCGCTTCATCTTCTACTTGCTCACGAACAAATTGCCACAAGAAGTTCTGAGTGGCATTGTCTTTCTCTTCGGATGCTACCTGTACCAATTCATCAATCAGTTTGGAAACATGTTTTTCATGCTCCAAAGCATGCTCGAATACTTCAACAGGGTTACCCCAACCTTGTGGAACCACATCGACCTTGTCTACTTTCGGGGTTGCCTCACGCTTAATCATGTACCCGGCAATGGCATATGCATGCCCGATCTCTTCTGCAGATTGTTTCTGCATCCAGCGAGCCATTCCGGAAAAGCCCTCTCTTTCCAGATAAAAAGACATCGATAAATACAGGTTGGCAGACCATAATTCTGCTGTGATTTGCTCATTCAGAGCATTTTGCAATTTTTCAGTCATGATGAATCAAACTTTTAATGTTAATAATAAATCCAAATTATCTCTCTTCTTTAAGAACAAGCATGGGCTTGTTTCAAGATTTCAATTAATACCGGACGTATCCCGCTGATAAAACATTCCACGGCGATCACCATTAGAATAAGTCCCATCAGTCTCATCATCACATTGTTTCCCGTCTCTCCCAAGATTTTTAAAAGCTGGGTGGACGCGTACAGAATAAAGAAGGAAAGAATGCAGACCAAAGCGATTACGCCAAGCAATACTATTTTGAAAGTATATTCCGAAGCATCTTCCATCAATGTTATTCCACTGGAAATCGCTCCCGGACCGCATAACATCGGAATGGCAAGAGGTGTGATGGTTATATCTTTGGAATATTCTTTTCGTTCAGTTTCATTCAGTTTCACATGGGTAAAATGTGCCTGCAACATATCATATCCGATTTTAAAGATGATGATACCTCCCACAATCCGGAATCCGTTTGTTGAGATGCCGAAAAAATGAAACAGAAACCTGCCCGATAATGTAAAAAGGACTAATATGATAAATGCAATGGTACATGCTTTCAAGGCGATATATCTGCGTTCTTTCGTATCCATTCCATCAGTCATTTGCAGGAATACCGGCATCACTCCAAGAGGGTCCATCAAGGTGAATAGCGAAGTGAAACACAATGTTAAATATACAAATATATCCATGATGACATATAGTTTATTATCGATTATTATATCGCAAAAAACATACCAGATAGCATTCTGCAATATTAAATTTTGCATAACATCAATCTTAAATCCATACCGTCAAAAATAAGGTAGTTTCCGTTCGTTTTCCTTGGCGAGGATACGTAACAATTCCATAAATGCCGTACTTACATATATACGGTCTGCATACAGCCCGCTGATGAAAGAATGGAAGGACATGCTTACATTCCAGCATAATATGAGAAATGTGTTTACCTGACGTGATATGTACTGCTCATGTTCAAGCAATTCATTCAAGGCATTCAATGGCGTTGTCCATTCATGTGTATCCCGTTTCATTTCATTGATTACAACACATCCTCCATCATGGCATATCCGATTCATCATCTGATAAACCTTGTTCATATTGTCCTGTGCTTGGGAGTTCAGCCAGGAGCTAAGTATTGGAAGCCGTTCATCTTCAAAATAAACCTGCAATGACAGGTATAAACCGGTTGACCATATTTCTGTATTGATCAACTCATTCATGGCGTTTTCTATTCGTTTATCCATTATCACTCTGAATATTGAAAATCCATTACTAATATCATGTGTTATTCTCAGTATATAAAAATTCCATTCGATTGTGGGTAACCCATAAAACGGAATTCTTAAACGAGGCTTAAATAATAGGATAACTTATCGGCGTAGACAAATTGTCATAAAAAATAGCACTATGATGTCTTTTTGTCTTGCCTCCCTTGCAGAATATCCAATAAGACATCCAGTTCTCTTTCTATTCCTTCAATCTTATCGGAAATACAGTCCAAAGTATTATGGTGCAGACTAGCTTTACACTCCTGCAACTCTCTTGACAGAGAAAGTATCTGTAACCAAAGTTCTTCCTCTATGTGATAGGGGGAGTTACTATTATCTAGTACCATAGCAGGAGAAGGCAGAAAAGTGCTTTGGCATGTAATTTGTATGATAATGAACGGTATGTTCCGAAAGAGACAGGAATGGAAATGAAAGGATAGAATATTCCACAAAAGACAGTAACAAACAAAGGGGGAAAGTCGTTGGAGACAGTTGTCTCGCTTTTAAAACAAGTTGCTTTCATAATGTTTATTATAAGCCAACCCTGTTCCCTGGAGTTGTGTTTATATAAAGTTAAGCGTGGGAACTTTGGTATTACCGTTCAGAAGTATCCCCATACTCAACAACATATAATACACAAAGCCCCACGCCTATATATAACAAAAATCTATATAGATAGAACGTGGAGCGTCCAATGTATTATCCAATTGTTGTTTCGAAATTGGGGATTTCCTGAACTTGGATAATGCCTTAACGCTTTACTATAAATCTTCTATTTTCAAAAGACTAATACAAATGTAATAAAAGAAATGAATTCTTTGAAAGGAAATATCTCTTTTTTTTAAGGGGTAGCTTAATTTTTCTTTATTTAAAGTCTTAGAATTACTGCCCACCAAAGGTTGGAAAAGCCACTCAACTTTGACCCTTTTGGCCACGCAAGATTTGCCCACCTTTTTGTACTATATGATTGACCCTTTAAAGTCCTGGTGTTGGGGGGCAATATTATTTTACCCTTTTAAAAATTCTCGTTTTTCTTAGATTTTAATTTTCGCATACTTTCACCATATAATTCTATAGTATGGGCCGTATGTATGATGCGGTCAAGGATTGCATCGGCTATTGTTGGATCACCTACCATGTCATACCAGTTGGAAGATGGATACTGCGATGTGATGATGACAGATTTCCGTTCATGCCTATCCTCAATAATTTCAAGCAGTATGGGACGCTCTTTGGCGTCAAGTGGTACAATAAACAAGTCGTCAAGAATGAGTAGCTGGCAACGCTCAATCTTCTTGAGTTCCGCTTCAAGTGTACCTTTTACTTTGGCGACTTTCAGCGCACCGAGCAGTTTCGGAGCATTGGCATAGAAGGTACGGAATCCCTTTTGCATGCTTCGTGTCCAAGGGCACAGGCCAAATAGCTTTTCCCGTTCCGGAAGAACCAGTAATAAAAAGGTTCTGTGCCTTATGCACAAAATCAAGGGTGGCGAGACGTTCCATCTGATTGCGGTCCAGTCCCCGGTTCGTGGCATAGTCAATCTGCTCAATATAAGCCTTGTAGCGGAATGCCGCATTTTGGTGAGCCGTGCAATGGCGCCTGGGAGCGATAGTCCCATTCGCGTGCAAGGAGCATGGAAAGGAACGTGTCCGCAGTCATGGATTGCGGAGTGGTGCCGGCAAGACTTTCCCTGAAAGCCTCTGCCATACCATGCAATTTCATACGGTTCATTAAATCCAGTGATATGGTATTCTGGTCTTGTTGTCCCGTAACGGGAGCTGTTTTATTGTTTACTTCCATAAATAATAGTTTTATTGTTTGTCTTTTTTGTAATATTCACGTCCACGTATATTTTTGTGGGTCAATGGAATCTGGGAAGTCACGTTGGACTGTACTTTTCCGTCCTCATCAGGAAGGAAATCCACATCTTCTCCCAGTTCAAGCACCTCGCGCAAGGCTTGGTATCCGTATTGCAATTTCTGATCCGCACATGCGCAAGCCGCAACTAGACGGTCACGGCCGTATTTCTTCTCCAGTGTCATGATGCCACGGCATGACCTGAACGCTTTGGGTGGATATTGCATGACACGCTCCACTTCCTGAAGATAGTTCAATACGATGTTGTCTATTTCCGAGGCACGTTGAAAGAGTTCCTCCAAGTCCTTGTCATAGGGACCATAATGACCAGGCAGGTTGTGCTCCTTTTTCCAAGAATAAGTGAAAGGAATGTCACAGCGGTCGTGGGTGGCGACAAGGTTCATTCCACAATAGATTTCCACCGTGTCGGCATCATAGAGAATCGTCATGCGCCTGCCTACATACTCTTTTCGGAACACTGTAATGGTGCTTGAACAAGGAAACGTAAGAGTTCTTTCCCACGGTCATCAGTTTCCTTTCTTTCATTACGTAGCGTTTCACGGGAAAGCGGACGAAGATAATCCTTCTCTCCATGAAGGAATATTTCCTTGCGTGACATCTCCCGTCCGGCCATCACCTTTTCATTGAAATCAAGCAAGGAAATATGGATGGCGGTATTGAGTTCCTCAAACTGGAAAATGTCATTCCCTCTATATCAAGGTAAATGGAACGGTAGAGGAGCTTTACGGCATTTTCTACCAAAGCCTTGTCCTTGGGGTGACGCACACGAGCAGGATAGACCACACAGCCGTAATATTCGGCAAAGCGGCGAAATCATCATTGATGACAGGTTCGTTGCGGTCGCTTCGTGTGACGCGACCTTCAGATTGTCGGGGACGATAGCCGCAGGAACACCTTCAAAATATTGAATGGCATTCTCGCATGCCTTTATCAGGTCTTCCTTGCGTTGCGACCATACGGCTTCGCAGTAGGTATAATGGCTGAACGGAAGGATGGCAACAAATACCTCGGCTTTCTTCGTCTCGCCCGTCATTTCATCAACAACTTCAAGTCTGTCACCGGCAAAGTCAATATACATCTGCTCTGCGGCATAGTGCTCTACATGACCGACAACCTTAATGTGAAACCTGTATTCGCTGACAATCCGTTTGAAGGAAGACAACTGATAGCCGTCCGGATATTCGGTATGGTACTCCTTGAACAGTTTTCGGACACTCATACCTTTGCGTGACAGACGAGATACATATCCGGGAAGCAAGGCCTCCAATTCAATCCTTTTGGATGAAGGCTCCCGATGCCGGGTATCCGTGCAGCCGAACAGTTCATCCAACTGTCCATTGGGCAGGGAAAGAAGCTGTTCAATACTCTTGCCGCTTGAAAGGAATAAGCGGACATATTTGCGGACTGTATTACGGGAAATATGAAACGTAGATGCCGTTTCCTTGATTCCTATGCCAGCCGCATAACATCTTAAAATGTTTTTGATTCGTTTATTCATTTGTATAGATTTTATTTTCTCCCCCGTTACACCAGGACAAGGGTACTCAAATCTACACAAAAAAACTATAATTATAGGTGAAGCAAGTGGGCAACACTATTTTAGCCAAAGGGGTCAATCATATTTTAGCCAAAAGGGATAATTCTGCGTGGCCAAAAGGGGCAAAGTTGAGTGGCTTTTCCATAAGCCATCAATTTTCGTTTTTTTGTTGGGGTTCTCTTAGTAAGAGAACCCCAAGTTTACTTAAATGCCTGATAGTGTCCTATAGTTATAACCTTTCATATTATTTTTGCAAACAATTGTCATTTATAAGCATACTTTGGAATACTTTTTTAATGCGGAATTTTCTGTATTAAGGAATTATAGCTATCTTTGCAGCAAAATGGGGTTCTCTTACTAAGAGAACTCCATTTTTTATTAAAGGCTTAAAAAGGGAAAAATCTTATTTTCAACACATTATATTATTTATGCAATCAGAATCAATTTTCCTCTCACAATAATTATGGTGAACTAAAAATGCTCAAAAAGAAAGAGGCTTCCGTTTCCGGTCGCCTCTCTTTTCTTTTCGGATAAACGCTTTTATCCGTAAGTGTACTGACTTTCACAAGCAAATACTAACTATTAATCTTAAATCTATTACTATGAAAACACATTATATTAACATTTGAATCGCGTAGATTTTTCAACAAAATGAGATTAAAAGAGTGTTAAATATATAACAAAGGGAGGTCCAATTGTTTTTTAATGCAAGAAAAACGATTAAGTCTGATAAAAGTAAAAGAAACGGAAATACAAAAGATGTATCGTGATTTCACATAATCGTGACATAAGTAAAATACAATATAAATTATACAAAAACATTATAAAGAGAAAGGATGCCACCAAGGCACCCCTTCTCATCGCTCATTTGTAACTATAGAGAGTTAGACTCTTAAAAACGCTGTAAAATTAATCATTTTAGACGCAAAATTAGTTTTGTAGAAAATTCAAAAGGTTTTCAAAGTTTATCAGTATTGATCTGCCATAATGAACTGGTACGATAATTTATATTGGTTTTAAATGATATTCCTTGTAAAATGAATTACTAACCACGGATATCTTATATTCCATTATTCATATTTCAATGACCGAGCGGGTTTACTATAAACAACCTTTATGGTTTGTCCCTACAGTCAGAAAAGAAATCAACAACATCAAGACCACAGGAAGCAGAAAGAACCACACTTTCAATTCTGTTCGGAACGGATAATGAGCCAACCATGCATTCATGCTCCCCATGCCACAGGCAACGCAATCAGAATAGCGATAATAATAGGAATAAAGAAACCTTTACCCAACTGATAAAACAGATTCCAACGAGATGCCCCCAATACTTTCCGGATACCCATCTCCTTGGTACGGACGGCACAAGAGAACATAACCAACACCCATAAACCTAAGAGATAAAATAGCCAATCCGGTAAAACCTCCCATCAATACGCCGAAAGCCTCATCCTGACGGTACTGCCGGTCATAGAACTGGTCGAGGAAGAAATAATCAAAACTAGAATCCGCAAAATAATTATTCCATATTCTATCTGTGATACTAATTCCGAAGGATCACCCGGTTTCATCACAACCGAAATATAACGCTGAGGAATCCAGTCAATCTTATCTCTTTATGGAAGCATTTCACCCCTGTATAACCTTTTATTCAACGCTTGCTGATGATAATCCTTCA
>SCPP01000375.1_pt1 | contig 11495 bp, 13 predicted proteins | sample 6106811 | NCBI WGS metagenome assembly SCPP01 (sample SAMN10720449, study PRJNA508395) | human gut metagenome | isolation source: Participant 2 stool, 15 month | host: Homo sapiens | collected 2018
TCCTGTTTTGATGTAATCTGCCGGGGTAAAGAATGACAGCAGCAGGCTTAACCAAAACATCTCCGCTTTCTCTCCCACTGACAAAAAAATCCCGGCTGATCTTGGATCCTCCGGGATAAAATACGCATTTTATACAGCAAATCTGCATCCAGGTCTGCTCTGCCCATCTTCTCTCATCCAGACTGTAACTGTCGGTTCCGGAATCACACCGGATCAACCGCATATGCGGGTCGCGGACTCTACCGCCGGTAGATCTCACCCTGCCCCGAAGAATGTACCTGATGTCAGTATACTCCCGTCAGGGCATTTAGTCAAGCTGTTTTTAGGCACAAAAAAAGCAGGTGATGGGAATCGAACCCACGTATCTAGCTTGGAAGGCTAGTGTTCTACCATTGAACTACACCTGCACGAACAAGAGGTATTATAAAACAGGATGAGGGAATTGTCAACTGTTTTTTCAAAATTCCCTCATCTTTACCAGAAATAAACCAAAAAGAAAAAATCTTTTTTCAATTTCTCACGTTTATCTATGGCTAGTCTGAACTGTTACTAAATTCGCAAAAACAGGCGGGTAAGGTCTGCGGCCCTTTCCCGCCTGTTTTTGCAGTGCTGCAACTGAACTATAAATTTATGTATCTTACAGCATAATGTACTTCCCGATAAACAGCACCGCCAGCACATACATCAGCGGGCTGATCTTCTTTTCCTTCATTTTTCCGGTCACTACATTGATTACAACGTAGGAGATAACGCCCATAGCGATACCTTCTGAAATACTGTACATGAACGGCATTGCGATGATGGCAACGTATGCGGGAATAGCTTCTGTGAAGTCATCAAAGTTAATCTTTGTAATAGAGGTCAGCATCAGAAAGCCTACTACTACCAGAGCCGGAGCCGTTGCAAAGGACGGGATGGCCAGGAAGATCGGGGACAGGAACAGGGACAGTCCAAAAAGGATTGCAGCTACAACTGCGGTAAGTCCCGTACGTCCGCCTTCTGCCACGCCAGACGCACTCTCTACAAAGGTGGTAGTGGTGGAGGTACCAAGCATAGCGCCTACAGAGGTTCCGATGGCGTCGGATAACAGGGCGCCGCGGATCCTTGGGAGCTTTCCATCCTTATCCAGCATATCTGCCTTGGAAGCCACGCCAATGAGGGTTCCAAGGGTATCAAACAGGTCTACGAACAGGAATGCAAACATGACTACAAAGAAATCCAGGGATAAAATACCGGAAAAGTCCATCTGCATTAAGGTAGGCGCCAGACTGGGAACGCTGATTCCATTGGAAAAATCAGGCAGCAGACTGTACATGCCAATCTCAGGATTTACCTGATAGATTCCAAGAAGCTGGCAGAGAATGCCAAGGCCCCATGTGATCAGAATACCCCAGAGGATGTTTCCTTTTACGCCCTTTACAACCAGAATACCTGTAACCAGAATACCCACCAGAGCCAGAACGACTGTGATCCCTTCACTGTTAAACAGACCATTTGCTACGGAGCTTTTAAAAGAATACACGCCTACCAAAGTCGCGCTGTCTACTACAATATGCGCATTCTGCAGGCCGATAAATGCAATGAAAAGTCCGATACCCACAGATACCGCATGTTTTAAATTCATAGGGATGGCATTGAAAATCGCCTCGCGTACATTTGTCAAAGACAGAAGAATAAATACGATACCTTCAATAAATACGGCTGCCAGAGCGGTCTGCCAGCTATACCCCATCTGCAAAACAACAGTATAGGAAAAATACGCATTTAAGCCCATACCGGGAGCAAGTACAAAGGGATAGTTGGAAAATGCCGCCATTAAGAGCGTCGCGATCAGGGCTGCCAGAGCGGTAGCGGTAAATACAGCGCCGCTGTCCATTCCACAGGCGCTCAGCACGCTGGGATTAACTGCCAGAATGTAGGCCATTGTCATAAAAGTGGTAATTCCTGCGATGACCTCTGTTTTTACATCTGTCTTATTTTCCTTCAGGTGAAATATTTTCTCCAGATCCATACAAGTTTCCTCCTACTTTTTCATTCCATGTTCCGTTTTGCCGCTCTTTTATGAAAAACAGCCCGGATTTCCTGCAGCTGTGTATCTATCAGGCCACAGGTATTTAAACGCAGCTTTGGAATTACAGGAAGGCTTACAAATGCCAGAGTCATAAAGGGATCGATCCCCTCTCTGACACCCAGACCGGCCGCCAGTCTCTTAAGCTCCTCCAGCTTTTCATCTACTGCTTCTGCTGCCATTGGGTTCATCAGTCCGCCGATTGGAAGAGGAAGAAGCCCCAGTACCGCTCCGTCCTTTACTACGGCAATCCCTCCCTGCGCCTTTCTCACCGTCTCCGCGGCCAGAGCCATATCCCGGTCACTGACGCCGGCTGCAATGAGGTTATGGGAATCATGCGCTACACTGGTCGCCACTGCTCCGGCCTTTAAGCCATAGCCTCCCAGAAATCCAATCTTATGTCCGGTTCCTTTATGGCGTTCCAGAACAGCCAGCTTTATAATATCCTCCTGAGGATTTACCCCGGGAGCAAAGCCAGGAAGCTGTACCCAGGCTGCATTCCGCTCCTTTGTCAAAAGTTCTCCTGGTGTAAGCTCAATCACCCGACAGTAAGCCCCCTCCGGCTCCAGCCTGAAATCCTGCTCACAAACTTCCTTCATATGGAAGGAATGATGCACGCGGTCAAAGGACGGGCTTTCGGATTTCTCTCTGCGCTTCTCTTGTGAGATCAGCTCTCCCATCTGCGCCGCCAGCTTCCCGTTTTTATAGACCTGCACTGCTTTTATCTGCTCCAGATCCTCTAAAACCACCAGATCTGCCCGATAGCCCGGCGCTACTGCCCCATTTTCACGAAGACCAAAATACCGGGCCGGATGAAGCGTTGCCATCTGAATCGCTGTCACCGGATCTGCTCCCAGCCGGACTGCTTTTCGGATGATCCCATCCATATGGCCCTTTCTCTGCAGATCTCCCGGATGCTTATCATCCGTAACAAACATACATCGGTTTGCATAAGGCTGCTTGCATAATGAAATAAGTCCTTCCAGATTTCTGGCTGCTGTTCCCTCGCGGATCATGATCCACTGTCCCCGCCGCAGCTTTTCCAGCGCTTCCTCTGCTTCGGAGCATTCGTGATCCGAAGCCACTCCCGCAGCGCAGTAAGCATTTAACTGATATCCTGAAAGTCCGGGAGCATGGCCGTCAATCCGTTTTCCCCTGTCCGAACAGTCCTTAAGCTTAGCCAGAACGCCTTCCTCTGCCTTTACAGTACCGGGAGCATTCATCATCTCTGCCAGCCCCAGCACCCTGGGATTTTCATAGTAGGCTCTCAGATCCTCTGCACGGAGCACAGCCCCGGACTCCTCTAAATCGGCTGCCGGTACGCAGGATGGAAGCATAAAAAACACATCCAGCATCAGATTTTCTGTTTCATAAAGCATGTAATCGATTCCCTCTGTGCCTGCTACATTGGCAATCTCATGGGGATCTGTAATCACTGCCGTGGTACCGTGGGGCAGAACCGCCCGTTCAAACTCAGCCGGCCTTACCATAGAACTTTCCAAATGAATGTGGCCGTCTATAAAGCCCGGGCAGATAATCTTTCCTGACAGATCCACCTCCGTTTCTCCCTCATAGGAACCGACTCCTGCGATGTATCCAGCTTCTATTGCCACATCGGCTTCCTCCAGCTCCCCGGTAAATACATTCACTACCCTGGCGCCCTTTAACACCAGACCTGCCCTTTTTTCACCCGAAGCCGCCAGAATCCGCTCTCTTAAGGAGCTGCTGTCCTGTCTGCTGCTCTTTCCTTCCATGAAGCTCTGTGCCTCCTTTCTGCGCTCTGAAACACCATTTTCCAGATTTTTACTCTCTATCCGCACAAAACCACCGCAGCCTTCATGCTTTCACAGACACTCCCGCTGTGAAAACTTATAGACAACTATTTGCGGTAGTTGGTAGAAACGCTCAACCAATTATGAGCATATATAAGCCTTGTCAAAATTCAACTATTCACGTTCCATTTCTTTTATTTTTTTAATCATATCACACAAGTATTGTATCGTCAACTCTTAAAATATTCCTTTTTCAGACGCTGTTCCCCTGACTGCAAGCAAATACCTGTTCGTGTGGAAGCAGCCGCCCTTACTATCATTTCTACAAAAAAGAACCGCTCCCTAAAAAGCAGTTCTCTCCTGTTTACAGATAATAGTGGTTAAATGCCGCCTCTCCGTCCTCCCCGATCTCCATGATCATATAGGACGGCCGCCTGCCCTCCTGCCTGGGGTAAGACAGGCTTCCGGGATTAAGCACGATCAGATCTTTTTGTCCCTTCTTCCGGTCAATCTCAAAAAAAGGCCGGTGGGTGTGACCGAACATAGCGATATCAAAATCTCTTGACCTTGCCTCTTCTTTTAAATACTCTGTGCTTAAAGACACATGATAGTAATGGCCATGGGTTAAAAGCGTTTTGTATTTTCCGATCATAAGATCCCGTTCCCGCTCCAGATGGGAAAAGAAGTCATTGTTTCCCAGAACCATCTCCAGTTCACAACCCGGTTCGGCCCAATGAGCGATGTACTGTTCGCTTCCCTCTGCATCTCCGAGATGGATCAGCATGTCAAAGGGCTTTTCCTTTCCATGACCCACTGGAGATTTCCATCTTTTCTGTGCGTATCACTGACAATAAGTATTTTCATCCCCTGTTTCCTTCCTTTATCTTACGCCATTCTCCCACCTGTCACCGCAATCTCCTGCTTCAGCGCGCTCTTCATGGCCTCTAATGCCTTTCCTCTGTGGCTGATCCTGTTTTTCTCCTCCATGGTAAGTTCCGCAGAGGTTTTTCCAAATTCAGGAAGATACAGGATAGGATCATAACCAAAGCCGCCCGTTCCGGCAGGTTCCTTTGCGATCACACCTTCCATATATGCCTCTGTCTGGATCACTCGTCCATCGGGCAGCACAGCTGCAATATTGCAGACAAAGCGGGCGCTCCGCTCCCCTCTGCCTCAAAAAGCCGGTCTATGATATTTCTGTTTTTAATCTCATAGGAGGTATCCTCTCCATATACCGCGCAGAATAAACGCCCGGCTCGCCGCCGATATAATCCACTGCCAGACCGGAATCATCTGCCAATACGATCCCGCCTGTATGCTCCCAGACAGCTCTGGCCTTGATACGGGCATTTTCGGCAAAAGACGTTCCATCTTCTGTAATATCCAGAGAAACTCCTGCCTCCTTCATGGACAGCACAGGAAGCCCCAGATCGGACAAAATGGCCCGGATCTCCCTCATTTTTCCCTGATTCCCTGTTGCAAAATGATCTTCTGTTCCATAATCCTCTATCCTTTGTATTGGTATATGCCTTCAGGCAGAGGTTGCATTTCTGAGTTTCCTCCACACGCTCCCAGAGACTGCCGTCATGGCTCAGATATCCTTCTCCGTCTGTAAGATCGACTCTGGCGATCCCGTCTCCGGCATCATATTCGATCGCTGCCGGATGAACGGTATCCGGAGTTTTATTTTAACTATTATAGCAAATTTTTCTCCTGCATCCAATAGTATTTTTTCATCAAAAGGAACCGTATAATAGCCGGAATACATCAGTTTTCCACTGGCTATGGGCCTTCGGTCATTCAAAGCCCGATCCATACGGGCGCTCTGGCTTTCCTTTTCAGCCCCGGAAATCCCCTCCTGTACTTCCGGCAGATATCTGGCCAGATACATTTCATACTCCGTATCGGGTCCGGTCGCATAAAATCCGGCGGCTTCCAGTTCTTCCTTCTCACCTGCCCGGAAGGTATTGGTCGCCCAGACGGTATCCTGACCATAGCCGATCTGCCCTACCCAGCCGCACAGGTCGCTCTGATAGATCTTTTCATAAAGCCCGGCGGACTCTGCCCCGGTGTATACAATGTTGTGAACGCCGATATTGGTATCGTAATAGGACACATAAAAATAGCCTTCATCGCCAAAGTTTTCTCCCCAGCTGTTGGTACAGATAAATGCTCCGTCACCCTCCAGATCCATATTGAAATTTTCTTTTGGATAATCATCATCCCAGCCAATGATAACAGAATCATGGTTCGGCTCGTTCGTTCCCACATAGCAGTAGGAATTCGTATCCCGGTTGTAATACACGGATTCACTGTCATAATCCTGCATGGAAGTATAAAGGGAACTTTGAACTCCTCCCTCCAGATATACAGCCCTCTTGATCGCCTCATAATCCTTAGACGGAAGGATCTGGATTTCCTGTACATGAAGCCTGGGCTTCAGGCCGCAGGGGGAAACGCCGTCTCCATAAGGGTCCTCGGATTCCCACACGGGTCCCTGCCAGCCCAGAAGATATGCCATGGACATGGTATATTCTCCGCCTTCATCCTGTCCCAGCGTATAATTATTATGCATGGACATATGATCCACTGAAAATGACTCATTCTTCTCAGGAAGAAGCGACGATTCCAGTGCCGTCAGGGAGGCAAAGGCCCAGCAGGTTCCAAGAGAGCCCTGATTTCCAATCTGGGGCGCACGTCCTTCCTCCCTGTAATCATAGGAACGGGGCAGAATTGTATCCTCAGGAAGCCCCCGGTTCCAAATCTGGCAGGAAGCATCCTTCTCTCCCACCTCCGGAAGGGCAGAAAGGCTCTGCTCCGTTTGTTCTGTTTCCTGCCCGCGGACATCTTCATATCCGAACGAACTATCTGGACTCCTTTTATCTGCCAAAACAGCGCAGCCTGCCGTCATAACAGCTATGCAAACGGCCAAAACAGCCCCCAAAGCCCTCCTATTCCTGTTTATCAATTTTCTTCTCCTGACTGCGTCTGGGAGGCTTCGGCCCCATAAACTGATAGAAATAGGTTTTCAGCATGCCGTTATAGATCTTTCGGTTCTTATCCGCCTTGCGCCCAATGCATTTTTCCGTATCCTCATAGGATGTGATCAGGTACATAGACCAGGCGTCCAGAGCGGCAAACCGCTCTCCGATTTCCCTGTAGAGAACCGGAAGATTCTTCTTCTCTTCAATCCGCTCTCCGTAAGGAGGATTAGAAATAATAAAGCCATATTTTTTCGGATGGCTTAAAGCGCTTACAGGCCGCTGCTGGAAATGGATCATATGGTCCACGCCTGCAGACTGGGCATTTAAGCGGGCGGCCTTTACGATATCCCCGTCAATATCATAGCCCTGAATATCGACCTGCACGCTGTCATCCACCAGATCGTTTGCCTCATCCATAGCCTCATACCAGCATTTGCGCCCGATAATATTTTTCCAGTCCTCTGCCAGGAAAGACCGGTTCATGCCCGGAGCTATATTGGCGGCGATCATGGCTGCCTCAATAGGGAAGGTGCCGCTTCCGCAGAAGGGATCCACCAGGATCCGATCCTTATTCCAGGGTGTTAAAGGATCAGGGCCGACGCCAGTGTTTCCGTAATTGGTGCCTTGCTGGTAAGAGTACGATACCCCCTTTTGTGAAGGGAATCTCCGCTGGTGTCAATTCCAATGGTTACAATATCCTTGTACAGAAAAACCCTCAGAGGGAAGCTGGCTCCATTTTCCGGGAACCAAGTCACCTTATAATGGCTCTTCATCCGCTCTACCATCGCTTTTCTTCATAATTGACTGAATGTCCGAAGGGCTGAACAGCTTACTCTTGATGGAAGACGCCTTTGCCACCCAGAATTTTCCATCTTCCGGAATCAGTTCCTCCCATGCAATGGCTCTGGTGCCCTGAAACAGTTCTTCAAAGGTTTCTGCCTTAAAGCTGCCTGCTTTCAATAAAATGCGTTCTGCTGTCCTTAAAAATACATTGGCTCTGTAGATTGCCTCGTCATCTCCGATAAAGGTTACTCTTCCATCTTCTACAGAAGCGATCTCATATCCCAGATCCAGGATTTCTTTTTTTAGTACTGCCTCCAGGCCGAAATGGCAGGGGGCGATCAGTTCATAGGTCTGCTTCAACTGGTTCTCCTCTCTTTTACAATTTCATTTCCTTAACCGCTTCACCGTCCAGTGTACGGATGGTAAATACGCCGTCCTCCAAAATACCATATGTATGCGGATTTCCTCCCTTGGGAATGGACACGGAACCGGGATTTAACACCCTGATCCTGCCGCAGTCTCCCTCTGTCTCCTCAGCCTTTAACAGATGGGTATGGCCGTGTATGAGAATATCACCTTCCTGCATAGGCGGAAGATTGTCCTGATTAAAAATGTGTCCGTGGGTAGCATAAAGGGTCTTTCCCTCCACAGAAAAGGGCATAATCTGCCAGAATGGGGAATTCCAGAACCATCTGATCAACCTCCGTATCACAGTTTCCCCGAACAGCATAGATCTGGTTCTTTAATGGATTCAGCATGGCAATGACTTCTTTGGGAGCATATTCCTTTGGAAGGTCATTTCTTGGGCCATGATACAGAATGTCTCCCAGCAGCACCAGCCGGGAGGCACCGGATTCTTTATAAATATCTAACAGTCTCCTGCAGTAAAAGCAGAGCCGTGAATATCAGATGCGAATAATAATTTCATGAGATGATGGTTCCTTTCTTTTTTAGTAATAAGGTGAGGCATTTCAGGATGGGGCTTCTTGTCCGTGTGGGCCGGACAAGAAGCATCGAATTTCATCCGATGTGAAACAGGCGGGAACCCGTGCTTACAAGCGAGCTTGACGCGGGCTCCCGCCTGTTTCACGCCGTCTGAAGTGTTTCCTCTATTTTAAATCCACAGAGGTCTTCTGTCAACGTATTTCCCCTGTAATCCAACATTCCTCCTGCCAGATCAGACACCTCATATCCCAGGCGCCAGAGGTCTCTGCAGACCACCATGCTCTTGGCGCCGCGGTCGCAGTAACATACGATCATGCCCTGTCTGGGAAACTCTTCCAAACGTTCTCTTACCTCTTCATATGGTATATTCACACTGCCCAAAATGCGGTTCTCACCATACATCCACGGTTCTCTCACATCTGCCAGGAGGCGGACGTTTCCCTGCTCCAGCCATTGATCAAGCTGTTTGTACGAGATCATCGGAAAATCATTCATCACTCCACCCCGCTTTCTGTTTTCCTTCTGTCTGTGGCGTGTCCTACTGTAGTATATGCGTCTGCTCCGGACAGGTTCCTCACGAAGAAGCCTAAAAAAACGGCATCTGCAAAAAGAGTTCTCTCTGCAGATGCCATTTTTATGCGGATGCCTATCTTTCTGATCTCAAAGATCAGTCGTTAGAATCGTTTCTTGCGTTGTTTCTTCCGCAGTTCTCGTACTTATTCTCAGCGGAATTCTTCATGTTATTTTTAGAACGGCCGTTTGATGCGTTGTTTGAAGAGTTATTTCGGCTGTTGTTCTGTGCGTTATTCTGGCTGTTGCTGTAGCTGTTCATGTTGTCATTTCTGCTTGACATTGCAAATACCTCCTGAAATGGTTTCCCTGACAGGCGAAACAGTTTCTGCCGCCGGGATGGTTTACGATACACCTTCTAGTATGGCGGAAAACTGTGGTTTTATACAAATTCCTCAAAGCGGTTGCTTTTTTGAAATTTTTGTATTATAAATGAGTATGAGGTAATGCAGTTTCCCTTAAGCTGCACCCTCATCCTTATTAATTATTTATACTCCCCTTTGAGAAAAGGCCAGGATAGCTCCCCTATCCCGGCCTTTCTCTCTATCTTTTTATCCTAATCCTTTGCACGGAATCCGAACCGTGCGTGGGTTTCCCCCGTAATCTACTCCATAATACTTCTGATCTTTACCGGATTTCTGTAATTCCAGTTGGAAATCGTAATGCCTGTGCGCTCCGTAGAAGCGTGGACGATCTTTCCTTCTCCAATATACATGGCAACATGGTCAATGTTGCTTTTGCTTCCGTAAAACAAAAGATCTCCCGGACGCATCTGATCTGCACTGATTTCTTTTCCCTGAAGAGCCTGTCCTCTGGAAGAACGGTTTAATGTAATGCCTGCACCGTGCTGATACACATATCTGGTAAAGCCGGAGCAGTCCACACCTGTATGAGGATCGCTCCCGCCGTATTGATAGGGGCCTCCTACAAACTGCAGGGCATAGTCTGCAAGCTGCTGTCTCTTATAGGAAGCGGATGACTCCCTGGCCTCCTTCTGGATCATGGCGATCTCGCCTTCCTCTGCCTCTTCCACCACTGCATTTTCAGAAACCGGAAGATATCCTTCTGTATCGTGAACCCGAACCTTCATCCAGCCGTCTCCGCAGTCCTCTAATACTTCATATGTACTGCCGGCCTTCGCTGTAAAAAGAACCTCCTCGCTGTCGCGGTTCTTATTGATATTTACGCTTTCCGCTGTCACGGTCGCCACATACGTACCTGCTGCAAACCCCGGCCCAATGGCTGCCATAGAAGTAAGAGGAGCCGCAAATACCAGCATCCCGCACACAACACCTGTTCCAACCAGTTTCCTGAAAAAATTATGCATGTTCTTCATCATCCCCGTTTATTACAAATCCGATTTGAATTGTTACATATTTGTTACGTTCATTACGATTTTATTATAACATACATAAGATTTTCGTCAACCTGTTTATATTTTTTTAAGATTTACTCCAAAACACTTACAATCTTCACAGGCTCCCGGTAATTATAAGGAGACAGCTTAATGCCTGTTTCTTCTGTAGAAGCATGAACAACCTGCCCATTTCCCGCATACATAGCCACATGATTGATCCTGCCAAAGGGACTACTGTAAAAGATCAGGTCTCCCGGCTGCATCTCTTCTTCGGAAACTTCCGTTCCGCAGGCAGCCTGTCCTGTGGAAGAATGAGGAATCTCCACAGAAGCGCCATACTTCATGACATATCGTGTAAAACCGGAGCAGTCTACTCCCTTGTTCGGATCGGTTCCGCCGTATTTATATTCGCCTCCCAGAAACTGAAGAGCAAATTCCACTACTTCCCGCCGCTGTCTGGCCCCGCTGTCCACAGTCTGACGGTTTTCTACCAGAGAGGCATTTCCTGCCGCAGAAATGTATCCCTCCCGGTTTTCCATGCGGATCTGTACCCAGCCGTCCTGTTCCTTTTTAAGCACCTCATAAGTCTGTCCTCTTTTTACCTGACCTACGGTTTTGGAATCCTTGCTTTTATATGTATATACATCCACAGATGGAGCCTCAATGGTCACCATATAAGAGGATCGGGTCTGCACCTCTGTCCTGGCCGCCGCCATGCTCTCCTGCGGATCCATCATCATAAGTCCTGCGAAAATAAATGCTCCAGCTGCAGCCTTCACTGCAAGCCTGCGAAATACATCCAGCTTCAAATCTTAACTCCTGACTTTTTAGAATACCTGAATCGGCTGTAATTGTTACAAAATTGTTACACAACGTAATAAAGTATATTCTTTCTGTCAGGATTTGTCAATGGAAAATGGTGGAATTACCTCACATCATACACATTATTCTCATCCTGGTTTCTTCCCTCCACAGAAATGTTTACATCCTTCCACTGCCAGTTCTTAATTCCCGCA
>SCPP01001358.1_pt1 | contig 11489 bp, 10 predicted proteins | sample 6106811 | NCBI WGS metagenome assembly SCPP01 (sample SAMN10720449, study PRJNA508395) | human gut metagenome | isolation source: Participant 2 stool, 15 month | host: Homo sapiens | collected 2018
GGTGACAAAGAATGATTCGACTGACAAAACTCGCACTGCGGCGTCCGGTTACCATCATTCTCTGTCTGATCACCATCGCGTACTTCGGTTTTCAGTCCGTCATGGGCATGAAGCTGGAACTGACGCCAGAGATGGAGATGCCGATGTTAATCATCGCCACGGTGTATCCGCCAGCCCGGAGGACGTAACCGATCTGGTTACCAAGAAAGAAGAAGATGCGATCACGTCATTGACTCGGTAGATAAGGTACAGTCCATTTCCCGTGAAAATGTATCGATCGTCATTGTCCAGTATGAGTACGGCACCAACATGGATACCGCATACATTAACCTGAAAAAGGCGATAGACGGCATTCAGGGCGATCTGCCGGACGATGCCAATGACCCGAATATCATGGAGCTGGATATCAACTCGATGGCGACGGTTACGCTGGCAGTCAGCGGCGACGTTGATCAGAACCTTTATACATATGTAGATGACAAAATTGTTCCTGAGTTTGAGAAATTAAGCTCGGTTGGCGAGGTTTCGATTGCCGGCGGTCAGGAGAGCTACACCCGCGTGGAACTGATTCCGGAAAAACTGGCACAGTACCACCTGAATATGAATACGGTCGCACAGTTAGTCGGTGCCGCCGATTTCACGATCCCGGCGGGCGATGTCCGGGTTGGAAAACAGGATCTCGACGTCAGTGTCGGCAACGAATTTAAGAGCACGGAAAGTCTGAAAAATGTCGTGCTTCCGCTGGCAAACGGTGAGACGATCCATCTTTCTGATATCGCGAATGTCTATGAGGCGCTGGAGGATGCAAACTCGATCGGACGCTATAATGGCGAAGATGTTATCTCCCTGGGAATCAAGAAACAGCAGAGTTCCACCGCGATCGAGGTTTCCAACCAGGTAACCAAGAAGGTGCAGGAAATTGAACAGCAGTATCCGGGTCTTAAAATCACCGTGGTAGATGATGCCAGTGACACGCTGAAACGGTCTTTAAGCAGCGTAATCCAAACGCTGCTCCTGGCGATCCTCCTGTCCATGATCATTCTGTTCTTATTCTATGGCGATCTGCGTGCATCGGTCATCGTAGGTACGTCCATTCCGATCTCCGTTGTGTTGGCGATCATTTGTATGGCGGCGATGGGATTCTCAATGAACATTATTTCCCTGACGTCGCTCGTTCTCGGCGTTGGTATGATGGTTGATAACTCGATCAACGTCCTCGACGGATGTTTCCGGGCGAAGGAAAACTGGATTTCTACGACGCGGCGCTGGAAGGTACGCGCACGATGATCGGCTCGATCACCGGCGGTACGCTGACAACCTGTGTTGTATTTATTCCGCTTCTGATGTTAAACGGTATGTCTGGACAGCTCTTTACACAGCTCGGCTACACGATCATCTTCTGTATGACGGCTTCCTTATTCTCGGCAGTCATCATCGTGCCGCTCTGCTATATGTTCTGGCATCCGGTGGAGAAGGATCATGCGCCGGCAGGACGCATCATCAAAGGCATCCGGCCTGGTACCGCAAGCATATGCCGCAGGTCATTAAGCGCTATGCGCTGGTATTTGGAACGACGGCGGTGCTGGTTGTGCTGGCCCTCCTCATGGCGTCCAGACTGAACCTGGAGCTGATGTCCTCGATCGATGAGGGTATCGTCACGATGACGATCAAGACGAAGCCGGGTTATTCGGTATCGGCGATCCGTGACACTGTGCTTGATTTGGAAAATATGGTAGAGGCAGACGAGGATGTGGATCATTACCTGATGACATATGGAAACAGTGGCGTCAGCATGACTTCTGGAAGTGATGTGACACTGAATGCCTACTAAAAGATAAGAGAAAGCTTTCCACGGACGAGGTTATCGAGAAGTGGAGATATGCGACACAGAACTACGTTAATGCGACCATTACCCTGGAACAGGGCAGCAGCAGTATGAGCAGCAGCATGAGCAGCGGTGATTCGATTGAGGTGGATCTGCAGAGTACCGATTATGATACATTAAAGAAGTCAGCGGATGATCTGGTAACGGAGCTTCGCAAGCGCGAGGATGTTATGCAGGTACATTCTTCGGTTGAGAATGCGGCGCCGGTTATCAAGGTAAAAGTGGATCCGGTCAAGGCGGAGGCAGAGGGACTGACCCCGGCAAGCATCGGTTCCGGTTGTATACAGCAATTTAAGCGGTGTGAAAGCGGCGACGATCTCCGTCAACGGCGAGGATCAGGATGTGAAAGTAGAATTTGCGCCGGATCGTTACGATTCCATCGCGAAACTGCAGGGCATGATGATCACGACAGCGGCGGGCAATACGCTTCCGCTGGAGGATCTGGCAGAGATTTACTACCAGGACAGCCCACAGGAGATTTCGCGAAAAGAGAAACAGTACCAGGTATCGATCACGATGCAGGCACAGGCAGATTATAAGAAGACGGCTGAAAAAGATGTCAAGAGCTTCGTGCAGAACTGGGAGTTCCCGTACGGCGTTGAGATGGCGACCAACAGCCAGGATGAGTCGATGGGCGAGGAGCTTTCCGCGCTGGGAGTGGCGCTTGTCACAGCGATCTTTCTGATTTTCATTGTCATGGCGATTCAGTTTGAGTCCCCGAAATTCTCCCTGATGGTTATGGCAACGATACCGTTCAGTTTGATCGGTTCCTTTGGCTTCCTGTTCCTGGCGGACTGCCCGATCAGTATGACCTCCATGCTTGGTTTCCTGATGCTGGTCGGTACGGTTGTAAACAACGGTATTTTGTACGTGGATACGGTCAACCAGCTGCGGGTGGAGATGCCGTTAGACGAGGCGCTGGTAGAGGCAGGTGCGATCCGTGTACGCCCAATCTGCATGACGACACTGACGACCATCATTGCGATGATCCCGAACTGTCTGGCATTTGGTAAGGCGGGCAAGATGATGCAGGGCTTAGCGCTTGTAAACGTCGGCGGTCTGGTTGCGGCGACGATCCTGACGCTGGTACTGCTTCCGTCCTTCTACCGAGTGGTTTATAACATGGGAAAAGGCAAAGAAGATGAGTATTATAAGCTGGACTGCGACTAAGGAAAAGCAGGTTAAGCAGTGAATCTGTCAGGCGGCGGACCCGGGACGGGGAAGCTGCCTGTACTGATAGAAAAAGGGGGAGAAGAAGATGCCGTCGGAACGATTTAAGCGGCTGCCAGAGGAAAAACAGAAGAAAATCCGGGACGCGTGTATGGCTGAATATACGCGGACGACGATAGAAAAAGCATCGCTCAACCGTATGATAGAAGATGCCGGGATCTCCCGGGGGAGTTTTTATACGTATTTTGACAGTAAATGGGATGTTTTAGGATATCTGTGTGAGAGTTTTATCAATGAATTTTATGAGTGCGGCGTGCGCTGCCTTGAAGAGGCGCAGGGGGACATCTGGGAGATGTTAGAGCAGTTTTTAAACGGTTCGCTTGCCCTGTGCCGCGATGAGAGACGCGCCGATTTCATCCGCAACATCATGGAGTGCAGCAGCCGTGAGGCGCTGACCTTTGATATATTCAGCTCCGATCCGGACAGTCCACGCGTCGTGCGTGGACGGAAGCTGGAACGTGCCGCCTATGAGTCGTGCGTGGGAAAATCCTTGCGGAAGATGGGCTGGGAGGAATATATGAGTTTTTTCCGCATGGCGATGATGTCGATCGCGATGGAGATCAAGAGCTTTCACGACGGAGTTCCGGAAAACCGTATCCGGGAACGGTTTGCCCTGACACTCGGCATCCTGAAACGGGGCGCTGGGATAGAATCGGGAGCGGGCGCGCAGAGCGCCGAAAGGAAATGAAGATGAGTAAGATGAAGAAAAACAGGAAAAAACTGTTTGCCATTCTTTTACAGGCGGCGTTAGTCAGCACGGCTATGACGATGCCGGCATATGCGGCTAAAACGCCGGGGATCGGCTCAGATGCGCTGATCGGCGACGATGCGACCGGTCCGGTGCTGACGGGCGGCAATACCGAGGTGGAGGAGAAACTTCCCGTACACCAAAGAACAGCTAGAGGATGGGACGCTGGAATATGGCGAGATAGCATGGCGAATCGAGGGGTACAACAGCACGTACTTAAACCTGCGTTCCCAGCTCTACAGCAAGACGACCAGCCAGTCGGCGGGAACTGCCCTGGCGGCAGAGGCGAGCGCCCTCATGGAAGATGCGATGGACCTGAAGTCCGACGATATGGATGCGGAGACGAGAGAGCTGTTTGAGGGCTACAAGGCGGCAGCGAGAGAGCTGCGCAAACAGGGGGCAAAGCTCACGAACAAGGAGCTTTCCGGCACCTATGCCCGGACCCTGCGTCAGACAAAGAATAAGTTAGTCAAGGCGGTGCAGAACCTGATCATCCAGTATGAGGAACTGCTCCCGCAGGTGGAAACAGCGAAAAAGAATGTGGAAATGTGCCAGGTAAATGCGGATGCCGCACAGAAGATGCAGGCGCTCGGCCGTGCTTCCGCGCAGGAGGTCCTGACGGCGCAGAAGGCGCTGCAGCAGGCCAATTCCAGCGCCCAGCAGGCAGAGAATGGGGCACTGCAGCTCAAGCAGAATATTTTGATGCTGCTTGGATTTGACGCGGATGCGCCGGTGACATTTGCGGATGTGCCGGTTCCGGATGCCACCCGCCTTGCGGCGATGGATCTGGCAGCCGATACACAGGCGGCGGTCAGCGCAAATTATGATTTGATGTCTGTGCGTGCAGCGAAAGCGGAAGGGTCTTCCAACCGCACAGTCAAGAAGCGAAACGTCGCCTATACCGAGGATTCGGTGACGATCACGGTTCAGAACCTCTATGCGGCGGTGGTATCAAAGAAACAGGCGTATGACAGTGCGACGGCTGGATATCAGGCGGCAGCGCAGAGCTACGAGGCGGCAAAGCGCCAGAACGCACTGGGAATGCTCTCAAGAGCCAATTATTTAGGGCTTGAGTGCTCCTGGCTCAGCAGTGTGGCGTCGTATAAGAGCGCGGAATTGGAATATACCAAAGCTGTGGAAAACTACGAGTGGGCTGTGAAAGGTCTGATTGTGACGAATTAATCCGTCAGGAATGGCAGTTTACTTAAGGTGTGAACAGGTTACTATTCACGGGTAGGCACTTTTGGAACAGAAAGTGCCGTAAGATAACATGGTGGTAACAGAAAGGAAGTAGGAACCAGAAATGAAACATAGAAGAAGGAAAACGGCGCTTCTGACCGCAGCGGCAGCAGCGGTTCTGGCATTGCAGGGACCGTTTGCGGCGCTGGCAGCCAGCCCGCAGTTTGCTTATGACGCAGATACATGGGCGAAGCTTCAGGACAATGTGATGGAATACAGCGAACTGCCGTATCTGGTACAGGAGTACAACCCGACGTATTTAAACAATCAGACGACCTATCAGGCAGGGCGCGACACAAAGAATGCGAAGGAAGTGCAGGATAAGCAGTACAATCAGGCGAATGATCTGTACGACAGTGCGGATAACCTGCGGGATCAGGCGGATCAGATTGAGGATTTTCTGGCGGTGCCGGGCATGGCGAGTGCTTACACAAGCGATGTCAGCGTCCGTCATGGTAGAGCAGAATGCGTTAAAACCCAGCAGTCTGCCGATGCTTCTTACCGCGACAGCGAGATGGACCGTCTGGACTATATCAACAGCCGATGCGGTTGTCGCGCAGGTGCAGTCGGCGTTTGCTGCTTATAATCAGGTCAAAAAGACAATTCCGTTGATGGAGAAATCAGTGGAATTGCAGGAACTTTCCATGCAGCTGACCCAGAAGCGCCAGCAGCTAGGTCAGGCGACCCAGATTGATGTGTTAAATGCACAGAAGTCGCTGCAGTCGCTCCAGTCCACGCTGACCCAGACAAAAGCGGGACTTCAGGCCCAGCATCAGCAGCTCTGCGTCCAGACCGGATGGTCCTATGACGCGGAACCGGATATCCAGGATCTGCCGCAGGCGGATCCACCGGATCGCGGCGATGAACCTGGCGGCGGACACGCAGACGGCACTCGAGCAGAACCTGTCGCTTACAGTCCAACAAGCGCGGTTATGCCAATATGGCAGAAGGTTCAGCCGATAAGAAAAACATGGACCGCACCATCAAGAACCAGGAACAGACGATCCGCTCCGGTATGCAGACACTCTACAACGACATCATGCAGAAGCAGACAGCCCTGCAGCTTGCCGATGCGTCCCTGGCAGCAGAGACGCAGACGATGAATGCGATGCAGAAGAAGCTGGAGCTTGGCATGGCGACCCAGCTGGAGTACAAGAGCGAGGAAGTTTCCTTCCTGGAGAAACAGATCGACAAAGAGACAGCTAACATGAACCTGCAGCAGGCGATCGAGACGTATGAGTGGGCGCTGAAAGGTTACATGAAGTAGGGACAGAAGTTAAGTCTCGGCACTTCCTCTGCGCGGGGGTTAACGTGGCGCTGGAAGAGGTGTATATATCGAAAATGATATAATAAAATGCTTATAAAATAAGGGGCATAAAATCCTCATGGATCGGCATTTGCCCGGTAAAAAATGGATTTTTAGACAAAAAGTGTATTTCTGTCACGGACGATACGGCAGTTCACAGACCGTATGTTTTTGTGACACGTACAAAAAGAGGAAAAAAAAGCGGCGATTCGGAACGGAACGCCGCTTTTTTTGCGAAGGAAATAGGTATATATTGTGAGACTTTAACAAAAAATATGCACAAACAACAGAATACTACCAAATCCGACTGGAAAATACTGGGGTAATAAAAAATACTTTTGACAATTAACGCGGCATATGAGAAAATAAAAAAGATACTGGCAGTAAGGAGAGAAAATAAGATATGAACAAGTCACAAAACAAAATCAAGTGGTATATGCTTTCCTTTATGTGTTTCTCCACCCTCTGGGCATTTGGAAACGTTTTAAATGGTTTCATATACTTCAATGGAACACAGGTTATCTTCTCCTGGATTCTGATGTTTGCACTGTACTTTGTACCGTACGCACTGATGGTCGGAGAGCTTGGTTCCGCATTTAAGAATTCGGGCGGTGGTGTCAGTTCCTGGATTCATGAGACAACCGGTGCGAAGGCTGCATACTACGCAGGCTGGACCTACTGGGCGTGTCATGTCACCTACATCGCATCCAAAGGTTCTGGCGGTCAAAGCGCTCAGCTGGATGGTGTTCCAGAATGCGGAGAAGTATGCATCTTTTAACACAAAGGCAGTACAGCTCGTTACTTTTGCCGTTCTGCTGTTCTTCTGCTGGGTAGCAAGCCGCGGTTTAAATCCGCTGAAAAAGATGGCAACCTTAGCAGGAACCAGTATGTTCGTTATGAGTATCCTGTACATTCTGCTGATGTTCGCTGCACCGGCAATCAACCCGAACGGCGGTTACCTGTCTGTTGATTTCAGCATGAAGAATCTGATCCCGCATTTTGATTGGAAGTACTTCAGTAGCCTGTCCATTCTTGTATTTGCGGTAGGCGGCTGTGAGAAGATCTCCCCGTATGTAAACAAGGTAGAGGATCCGGCAAAGGGATTTCCGAAGAGCATGATCTTTGCAGCAATCATGGTTATTGTCTGCGCGATCTTCGGTACCATCGCAATGGGCATGATGTTTGATCCGGTACTGATTGAGGAGAATTTTGACTCCTACAACGCAAACGGTTCTTACTGGGCATTCCAGAAACTGGGTGAGTACTACGGTGTCGGCAATCTGCTCATGATTATCTACGCAGCCTGCAACGCGATCGGACAGTTCTCGACGCTGGTAGTCAGCATCGACGCACCGCTGCGTATGCTGCTTGACAACGAGGATGCGCGTCAGTTCATCCCGACCAAGCTGTTAAAGAAGAACAAATTCGGCGCTTACATCAATGGTATCTGGATGGTTGTTATCCTGTCCGGTTCCATTATCCTGGCTCAGGTCCTGGTTCCGAACGCAGATACTGTACTGCGTCAGCTGACCCAGTTAAACTCGGTTACTATGCCGATGCGCTATCTGTGGGTATTCTTCGCTTACTTCATGCTTCGTAAACACACGAACAAGTTTGAACGTGAGTACCGCTTTGTAAAGAATAACGGAGTCGCTCTTGGCTTCGGTGCATGGTGCTTCTTCGTAACAGCAGCCTGCTGTATCTTAGGTATGTACAAGCAGGGCGATATGTATACAACTGTGCTGAATGTCATTACGCCGATTGTTCTGGTAACACTGGGACTTATCTTACCGGCGATTAAGAAGAGAGAAGGGAAGTCTGCATAATGAATGCTGCAAACGAATTACTGACTTTTATTGAGAACAGCCCAAGTATGTTTCATTCCATCGAGACAATCAAGGGTATGCTGGACGAGGCAGGTTTTACATACCTGCCGGAGTCGGCTCGTTGGGACGTGAAACAGGGCGGAGATTACTATACAATCCGCAACCATTCCAGTATCATTGCGTTTCGCGTAGGAGAGAAGCTGACTGATTATCACTTCCAGATGTGTGCCTCCCACAGTGATTCACCGACTTACAAGATCAAGAGTGTGCCGGAGTTAAATGGTCCGGGCGAGTATCTGCGCCTCGATGTGGAAGCATACGGCGGCATGATCGACAACACCTGGTTTGACCGCCCTCTGACCATTGCAGGCCGTGTACTGGTAAAAGACGGTCAGGGCGTGAGCGCGAGACTTCTGTACATCGATAAAGACCTGCTCATCATTCCGAACGTAGCGATTCATTTCAACCGTGAGGTGAACGATGGATACAAATACAACCGTCAGGTTGATTTATGCCCGCTGTTCTCTGCCGGTGAGCTGAAAAAAGGCGCGTTTGACGCGATGATTGCGAAAGAGCTTGGTGTGGCAGCGGAGGACATTTTAGGGAAGGATCTCTTCCTTGTAAACCGCCAGCCGGGTACGATCTGGGGGTATGCGGACGAGTTCGTTTCCAGCCCGAAACTGGACGACTTACAGTGCGCTTACGTTTCCCTGAAAGCATTCCTGGCGGCGAAGAATGAGCGCGATGTCAGCGTATACTGCTGCTTCGACAATGAGGAGGTTGGTTCCAATACGAAGCAGGGGGCGATGTCCACCTTCTTACAGGATGTCCTGCACCGCATCAACGGCGCACTTGGCAAGACACCGGAGGACTACTATCAGGCAGTTGCCGGTTCTTTCCTCGTGCTGCGACAACGCACACGCCGTTCACCCGAACCACGGGGAGAAGACGGATGCAGTCAACTGCTCCTGGATGAACAAAGGTATCGTCATCAAGGAGAGCGCGAACCAGAAATACACCACGGACGCATTCAGCCGTGCGGTATTTACGAATGTCTGCAATGAGGCAGGTGTTCCGGTTCAGGTGTTTGCAAACCGCAGTGATATTTTAGGCGGTTCCACCCTTGGAAACCTTTCCAACACGCAGGTCAGCGTCCATGCCGTCGATATCGGTCTGCCGCAGCTTGCGATGCATTCCTGCTACGAAACGGCAGGTGTGAAGGACGTTGAGTACGCAATCCGCGCACTGACGAAATTCTACCAGACCACTCTTCAGATTGAAGGGGCAGAGCGGGTTTGCTTTGAGTAAATATAGTTAAAAGAGCAGCCGCTCCGCGAACGATGAAATGAATCGCGGGGCGGCTGTTTTGATAGATTGAAAAAAGCTTTTTAAGAAAATTACCTCCGCAACAGCTCCGGCGCCATCTCCTGAAACAGCTTCGCGAGCGCCATCGCCGCCCGCGAGCGGTATTTTCCAGCGGGCCAGGCGAGCGCCAGATCGAGGAAAATACCATCTTTCCCGATCCGCAGATAGCGGAACTCATCCCGCATGATGCGGCAGGAACGGTAGGTGAATGCGAGTCCGACTCCCTCCCGCGCCATCGCCGCAGCGAAGGAGGCGGAGAGGTAGGTGTCGAGTCCCAGCGGTTCCACGCCAGCCTCTCGCAGGGAGTGGCGGCCAGTCCGTCCGAGGACGGTGCTGGGCGGTCCCAGAATATACTCAAATGGTGCGGTGTCCTTTAGGTCGATCCACATCTGTTCCGGCTCCGATTCACATGGCTTCGCAAACGCCATGACCGGGTGGTCGGCGGTGGTGGCGATCATGATCTCATCCCGCATCAGAAAATCCACACCGTGTTTGATCCGAACCGGCGGCGCAGCTATCAGCGCCAGATCTAAAAGTCCCTCTAAAATCTTATTTTCCAGATCAATACTGTCCATCTCACAGATCTCCACATGAACCCGTGGATACAGGGCATGGAATTTTTTCAGGACCGGCGGCAGCAGTTAGGTTCCCCGGTAGGTACTGATGCCGAAAATGACAGTGCCGCCCTTTAAATTTTCAATATCCGAAGCCTAGCTGCGTGCCTCCTGGTACTGCTGTAAAATCTGTCTGGCATGGAAAATAAATGCCTCCCCGGCAGAGGTTGGACGGACTCCGCGGGCAGTACGGACGAAAATCGGCGTCCCCAGATCCTGCTCAAACAGGCGGACCGCGGCTTAAGCTCGACTGCGCCATAAACAGTTTTTCAGCTGCGCGGGAGATGCTTCCCTCGTTAGCGACGGTTACGATATAGTCTAGTTCCTTTAAATCCATGAAAATCTCCCTTACGAGGTATCGGAATTTCCGATATCTGGTATAACAAATCTTGTCTTTCTCCTATAACAAAAATAGTATAAGATAAAACAAGCAAAAATCAATGGCAGAGACTGAAGCAGCGGCTGGAAAATCGAATAGAAACCGGCGAGGGAACGCAGCTTTGAAAAAGCCTCTGTGGACGATTATAAATAGGAGGAATAAGCAAGATGAAACAGGATTTAATGAAGGGTGTTATCGACATGCACGTTCACACGAATCCAGATCTGCGTCTGCGGGCGTATGATGATTTCGAACTGATGGAGGCGGCGATCCGGGTTGGGGCACGCGCTATCGTCATCAAGACGCATCAGGGAACCACGATGGATCGGGCGTATCTGTGCAACCGCCACAACGAGATTGTACACGGGAAAACGAACAATTTTACGATGTTTGGCAGTATTACCTTAAATAAGGTAGTCGGCGGCATCAATCCGAAGGCAGTCGATGTGGCACTTCGCCTGGGAGCAAAGGTGGTATGGCTTCCGACCCAGTCGGCGAAGAACCATATGCAGAAGATGAACCAGGATCTGAGCCAGAGCGTGGAGGTCGTAAAAGATGGAAAGATCGTGCCGGAGCTTCGTTCCGTGCTGGAACTGATCCGCGACCACAATGCGGTACTGGGAACCGCTCACATCGCACCGGAGGAGATTTTCACTGTTGTGGAAGCTGCACGGGATATGGGAGTAAAAAACATCGTTGTAACCCATCCTGAATGGTGGATTGTAGGCATGAGCCATGAGGATCAGCTTCGCCTGGTAAAGGATTATGACGTTATCTTAGAGCGCTGCTATGCACAGAATATGGGCGGCGGAAAGTATAAGAGCAATCTGGCAGACAACCTGGAACTCATCAAAGAGGTTGGCTATAAAAATGTCATGGTTGATACCGATGGCGGCC
>SCPP01000701.1_pt1 | contig 11478 bp, 26 predicted proteins | sample 6106811 | NCBI WGS metagenome assembly SCPP01 (sample SAMN10720449, study PRJNA508395) | human gut metagenome | isolation source: Participant 2 stool, 15 month | host: Homo sapiens | collected 2018
AAGCAGGATTGGAACGCCGAGAAAAATGAGCCGCGATCGCGGTCATTAAGGTCAAGCTGAATATGATTGACAGATTGCAGGAAAAGACGCTGTATGACGGCCAGTCGGAATACTATCGCAACTCTTCAATAAAAAAAATCCACCCGCAGGAAGCAAATAATGCTTCCTATGGGTGGGATTTTATCGATGATGGATTGCGCCATTTTATGGTAAGTGTGGCGCTCACCGCGAATGGCAATCGAATACGCCATGATATTTTGCGGCAAGGCCATACCAGGCACGCCGGTGTCACCGATGTGGTGGATATCCGCACCGACCATCTTGCATCAGCGCAATTTGACGGATTGTGGCGACGTCCGCGCCTTCCTGCGAAGTGCCGATGGCGGTCAGCGCCAATTTGCCGTGGCTGTGTACCACTTTGATCAAATCATGCGCGTAATTCTGCGTGATGCCGGGCACGGTACCCGGTGCCGGCAGCAGAATGATATCCGCACCAGCGGCCATAAATGCCTCGGCGTCGGCGGGCGTCATGATCTGCTCCCCGCCTTCCCCTGCTACGCCGGATGCGTGCATCTTCGGCGGCCAGCATCACGCGGTCGCCAACGGCGGCAGAAATATCTTTAACGATTCAACGATCAATTCGTTGCTGACACCGTTGCCAGGGTTGCCGGTCAGCACGATAAGATCAACGCCCATATCGGCAGCACGGCTGGCGTTTTCTGCGGTGGCAAGGCGGCCGCTGCTCATCTTCCACAGCGTACCATCGTTGCTTTTGCGGCTTGTGGGTCGCAGGGCTCCAGATTGATGCCGACCACGCGGCCCGTCAGGCGCTTGATTTCCCGCACAGTCTCTTCCTCGGGTACTTTGGGCAGTGCATTGATGACCGGGTGCTGCACATCAAACATATTCAAAAGCAGAATGTCCGCACTCAAAGAAGCCGCATACTCGGCGTTCGTCACGTCCACCAGCAGCGGCGGCGTCAGGCCAATGGTCTCTCAGGCCAGCATCGCGGCCTTCGCTGCCTGCGATGGCCGCCAGCAGGTCGGTTTTGCTGTACGCAGCTAGGTCACTGGGCGTGCAGTCCAGCAGGCGCTTCACGCTCATTCGTCGTCGTCCTCCTCAATCACGCGGCCGATGCCTTTGCGGTAGAATGGCTCACTGCCGCGCATACCCTGCTGGCCCAGCGGAGAAACAGACGTTGTAATGTTCAAGTCCATCTTCTTCTCACGGCTGGCCAGGTATGGGCGGGCAGCCTGCGCCACGGCGGCGAACAGCTTGTCGTCCTTGGGACCATCCAGGACCAGTAAGTAGCTGCGAGCCTCGCCATTGACAATCATGACCTGCAGATAGGCAGAACCAACGCCGGGCGCACCGGCCAGCACCTCGCAGACCGGGTCGATCATGGCATCAGGCAGCACGCTGGGCTCCACCAGCGTAACCTTGTCGCCGGGATGGATGCGGTGCGCTTCCTGCTGGGCCTTCTGTTCGGCCATTTTTTCCACAATTTTCTTAGCGACTTCGTCCTTCTGCTTCTTGACGGACTCAATGAGCGGGCGTTCCAGACGCAGGCTGTTGTCGCCGGGGTTGACGACCAGACCGGAGGCGTCGGTGTTCTTGGCAATCATGTTGGCGTAGTCGTCAAAGCGCAGCAGGATAATCTGCTGCGCAGCCTTGGGCTGCTTGGCCTGCCACTCGTGTACGGCGTCCCAATCGCTGAAAGCCAGGTAGTAGTGCTTGCCCTCGGGGCTGTTGACCATGACCAGGCTGATTTTGGTATTCTTGGGCAGCTGCACACGGCCATCCGCATCGGGCTTGGGCGCAGGCTGGCCCTGTAAATCAAACACGGCAGGGGCCAGCAGCGGCGAGCGCACCAGCTCGTTTAAAATATTGTTCAGATTTTTTGGGGCTGTTGTCCTCTTTGAAGGCCGCAATCGTCTCCTTGACCTTCGGGTTGAAAGTCGGTGCCTGGGGCTTTTTCTGTTCATTCTGTTCGGGCATGGGTCGATTCCTCACTTTAATTTTATTGCGTTGATGGCTTCCCGCAGGTAGGACACCCCACCAGCTTCAAGCCGGGAAATTGCGAAGGGTCAATCATTTTCAGGTTGTGCTTCGGCACAATGGCTGTGTCAAAACCGACGCGCTGCGCCTCGCGCAGCCGCGTTTCCAGGTGGGTCACGCTGCGCACCTCGCCGCCAAGGCCGACCTCACCGATAGCAAGGGTCTTTTCTCCCACCGGCAGGTCCAGCAGACTGGACGCCAGCGCAATGCAGACCGGCAGGTCACAGGCGGTCTCGTCCAATTTCAGGCCGCCGATGATGTTGACATAGACGTCTTGGTTATAAAGGCATACCCGGCGCGCTTTTCCAGCACGGCTAGCAGCAGGTACATACGGTTATAGTCAAAACCGCTGGCGGTGCGCCGCGGGCTGGGAAAACTCGTCTTGGTGGCAAGGGCCTGTATCTCGCTCAGCACCGGGCGGGTGCCCTCCATCACGCAGGCCACGCAGGTGCCGCTGATGCCCAAGGGCCGCCCTTCCAGCATGACCTGGGAGGGATTCTCGATTTGCGCCAGCCCTCGGCCGGTCATATCGAACATACCGATTTCGTTCGTGGAGCCGTAACGGTTCTTGACGGCCCGCAGCACGCGGTATGGCAGGGTCTTGTCACCCTCAAAGTAAAGCACCGTATCAACGATGTGCTCCATGACCTTGGGGCCTGCAATCGCACCGTCCTTGTTGACATGGCCGACGATGAAGGTGGGGATTTCCAGCGTTTTCGCTACACTTAAAAGCGGGCGGAACTCTCCTTCACCTGGCTGACCGTGCCGGACGACGACGAAATATCGGTGCAGCGCATCGTCTGGATGGAGTCGATGACGACCAAGTCGGGCTTCATCGATTCGATCAGGCCGCATATCTCATCCACGTCGCTCTCGGCGACCAGCGAGATATTATCCTCGGCACATTCAGGCGCACAGCACGCAGTTTGATCTGCCGCACCGATTCCTCGCCGGTGACATAGAGCACATTGCGGGTCTTGCTGACCTCGCCGCAGAGCTGCAGAAGAATCGTTGACTTGCCGATGCCCGGCTCGCCGCCGATGAGCGTCACACTGCCGATGACGATGCCACCACCCAGAACGCGATCCAGCTCGCTGATGCCGGTGACGATGCGGCTTTTTTCCTCGGTCGTGCTGATGTTTTAATTTCTGTGCCACCAGGCTTGTCTGCCCGGTCACGCGCGGCGCGGCAGCGGCCTTGCCGCTGGATGCCTTGGCGGGTTCTGCCACCACATCCTCGGTCATAGTGTTCCACGCCCCGCAGGGGCAGCGCCCCACCAGCGGGGCTGGTCTCGCCGCATTGGGTGCAGACATAGATGGTTTTGAGTTTATCTTTGGGCATGGACGCCTCCCTGAACTATACTTTACCTATTATAGCCCAAAATGGGCGCGGGGCAAGTATCCACTGAACAAAACATTTGTAGCTGTAAAATGTACTTTTCTCTTGCTATTTTTTGAACAATGTGTTAAAGTTAAAAACGCTTTAAAGCTATAAAGCAAAAGAAAAGGTGTGGTGTTATGGACTTCAACGTGAACGCGCCGATCCTGTTTGTGCTGGTCGGCATCATTGTGGCGTTCGTGCTGGCACAGTCGGCGTTTTTCTGTGGCGTGCGGTCAACCGCGCAAGGGAAATCGGTCTGCCGCAGGAAACCATACGCAAGACCATTTCGGCGGCGGCCGTCTTTACGGTAGCACCAGCAGTGGCCATTCTGGTGGGCGTTATCTCCCTGAGCAAGAGCCTGGGTATCGCCCTGCCGTGGCTGCGCCTATCGGTCGTAGGATCCCTGACCTATGAGACCGTCGCGGCGGGGACCTCACTGACGGAGCTGGGGCTGGACACCAATACCCCATCCCTACGGCGTCGGACTATGTCACGGTGGCCGCCGTTATGACGGTGGGCATCATGGTCGGCCTGGTCTTGGTGCCGCTGCTGACCAAGCGTATCCAGGGTGGTATGATGAAACTGGGCGCAAAGGATCACCGCTGGGCAGATATTTTTAATAATGCCATGTTCCTCGGTATGATCAGCGCCTTCCTCGGCTATGTGTTCAGCGACGTGATGAATGTGACCCACGGCGATTTCTCGGGTCTTATCCCGGTGCTCGTCATGCTGACGTCGGCGGTCGTGATGGTTATTTGCGGCGTGGCGGCCATGCGCACGAAAAAGCGCTGGATACAGGACTATGCGCTGCCAATCAGTATGCTGTGCGGCATGGCAGTGTCCATCCCGCTGACAAGCTGGCTGAGCTGAAAGGAGCGGTACTCATGGAAAGACAGTTCTGGAACAGAAAGAAACCTATGTCGACAGTGTGCACCGCTGGGGCCGCATTTGGGGCCTGACGCTTTTGGTGCTGATTGTGGCATACCCGATCGCAGTGTCGCTCATCTTCCACGCACAGGTCAACTGGCCCGCGTTCATTAAGGGCTTTATCGCCATCGGGCCTATGTACTGGGCCGTCGGCATTGTGGAAATTTTTACCTATGTGCCGATGCTCGGCGCGGGCGGCAGCTACCTGTCCTTCGTCACCGGTAACATCTCCAACCTAAAACTCCCCTGCGCCCTTGACGCCATGGAGCGGGCGGGCGTCAAGTCCAACAGTGAGGAAGGTGAGGTCATTTCTACAATCGCCATTGCCGTGTCAAGCATCGTGACGACGCTGATTATTTTAGTGGGCGTGGTGCTCATCATCCCGCTGACACCGCTGCTCTCCCCCCCATCCTAGCCCCGGCGTTCTCGCAGATTTTACCCGCACTGTTCGGCGGTCTGGCGGTGGTGTTTGTCTCAAAACTTCCGCCTGGCGCTGGCCCACTGCTGCTGATGCTGGTGCTGTTCATCTTTGTACCCGCGCTCAATGCGTCCACGGTAGGTATCATGGTGCCGGTCGGTGTCATTTTCAGCCTGGTAGTGGCGCGTATCCTGTACAAAAGGGCCTTGTCTAAGCCCATAAGGAGGAATACAAAATGATCGTTTTATGGTTGATTCTGGCGGTTGTCGTCGTGATGGCCGCCGTGGTGCTGGTGCGCACGGCCCGCTTTACGCCGGGCACTGCCCCGCTGTGCCCGAGGGCGAAAAGCATCGACCGTGACAAGGCCGTGGAAAATCTGCGCACCCTCATCCGCTGCCGTACCGTCTCCAACACGAACCACGCGCTGGAAGACGATGTCGAGTTTGAAAGCTCATCAATACCCTGCCGACGCTCTACCCCAACGTTTTCAAGACCTGCAAGTTTGAGCGCCTTGAGGACCGTGGCATGCTGTTCACCTGGTCCGGCAAGGAGCACACCGAGCCGACCGTATTGATGGCTCACTATGACGTCGTCGACGTTGACGAGGCAGGCTGGAAGAAGCCGCCGTTTGAGGGCGTGCTGGAAGATGGCGTGCTCTGGGGCCGCGGTGCGCTGGACACGAAAGTTACTTTAACGGCGTGCTGACCGCTGCTGACAAACTGATTGGCGAGGGCTACACCCCCGCGCAGGATATCTACTTTGCATTCAGCGGCGGCGAGGAAGTCAACGGCCTGGGCGCGGTACACATTGTAGATTGGTTTGAAGCCAACCACATTACCCCGGCGCTGGTTGTGGATGAGGGCGGCGCGGTCGTCGAGGATGTGTTCCCCGGCGTCAAGCAGCCCTGCGGACTGATCGGCATTGCGGAAAAGGTATGCTGAACGTGGAGTACAAGGTCAGGTCCGGCGGCGGCCACGCCAGCGCGCCCAAGCCCCACAGCCCGCTTGTGGCCCTGAGCGAAGCCTGCACCAAGATCGAGAGCCATCCCTTCAAGCGCACGTCACAAAGCCAGTGGCCGAAATGTTCGATACGCTGGGCCGTTACTCAACGTTACCTATCGCATGATCTTTGCCAACCTCTGGCTGTTCGGCGGCGTGCTGGATTCCATCTGCCGTAAGAGCGGCGGCGAGCTGAACGCCCTGATGCGCACGACGGCGGCCTGTACCCAGGCCAAAGGCAGTGCGGGCCGCAACGGCATCCCGCCCGAGGCAACGCTCATCAGCAACCTGCGCCTGAACCCCGAGGACACGATGGACAGTGCTCTTGCCTACCTGAAAGAGACCATCAACGACCCGGCAGTCGAGATCACCAAGTTGGAGGGCATGAACCCGAGCCGTATCAGCGAGACGAACTGCCCTGCCTGGGACAAAGGTCGCCAGTGCCGTGGCAGGCACCTGGAAGGGCTGTCTTGTCTCGCCCTATTTGATGGTGCAGTGCTCCGACAGCCGCCACTATGGCCGTATCAGCGACCATGTGTACCGCTTCTCCGCCATGGATCTGACCGCCGAGGAGCGCGGTACCCTGCATGGCAACAACGAGCGTATCCGCGTCGAGACCGTCGGTCGTGCCGTGGAGTTCTATGTTCGCCTGATGCGTCAGTGCTGAAAATAAGCATACAAGAGGTGCAGCCCGTTTGAAGTGCTACACCTTTTATTGTTTATATCCCGAAATGTATAGAGGGCGGCATTCTCGATGCCCAATCATACAAACTGGAATTTCACTTACTTAGATAATGGCAATGTCAATTTTCCTGATAATAAAAATACAGCAGAAGTAAACCAACTATAATTAGAGTACCGCCAACCACTTTTATGCCAATTCGATTAACCTTGTTATTTTTATAATTTTATTTGCAAAACCAATAGTAGCGCACCAACTACTATAATAAAACAGATATTAACGGATACATGAGTTTTCTCCTTTCAAATTCCGATTTGTTCCATTATACTACACCAAAAGCCCCCTGTCCAACAACATTTGCCGTGCGGACAGGGGGCTTGTTTGCTATAGTGTGATGAAATTGACTGTGAAGCAACTTTGCTTTACAGCGTGACCTTAATGGTAAACCTTCTTGCCCTTCTTGATGACGACGCCCTTGCTCAGCGCGTCAACGGTCAGAACAGCCTTCGGGTCGGTGACCTTCTCGCCGTCAACAAGGACGCCGCCCTGCTGAACCAACTGGCGGGCCTCGCGGTTGGAGCCGCACAGACCGGCAGCTACCATGGCAGCCAGCGGCCGACAGCGCCGTCCTTGACAAGCGCTGCATCCAGCGCCGTGCTGGGCATATGCTCATGATCGGCGGCACCGCTGAAGAGGCCGCGGGCGGCAGCCTGCGCCTTCTCGGCCTCCTCCTTGCCGTGGACCATCTTCGTCAGCTCGTAGGCCAGAATCTCCTTGGCCTTGTTCAGCTGCTCGCCCAGTGGTCCATCTCGTCGATCTGCTCCAGCGGCAGGAAAGTCAGCATACGGATGCGAGAACGTCCGCGTCGCCGACGTTGCGCCAGTACTGGTAGAACTCGAACGGGCTGGTCTTGTTCGGGTCAAGCCATACAGCGTTTCCTGCGGTTTTACCCATCTTCTTGCCCTGAGAGTCGGTCAGAAGGGTGATGGTCATTGCATAGGCATCTTTTCCAAGTTTACGGCGGATCAGTTCGGTTCCTCCCAGCATGTTGCTCCACTGGTCATCGCCGCCAAATTCCATGTTGCAGCCGTAATTCTGGAACAGATGGAAGAAGTCGTAGCTCTGCATGATCATGTAGTTGAACTCCAGGAAGGACAGGCCCTTTTCCATACGCTGTTTGAAGCACTCTGCACGGAGCATGTTGTTGACGCTGAAGCAGGGGCCGACCTCGCGCAGCAGCTCGATGTAGTTGAGATCCAGCAGCCAGTCTGCGTTGTTGAGCATCATAGCTTTTCCCTCGCCGAACTCGATGAAACGCTCCATCTGACGCTTGAAGCACTCGGCGTTGTGGTCGATGTCCTCCTTCGTCAGCATCTTGCGCATATCAGTACGACCGGAGGGATCGCCGATCATCGTTGTGCCGCCGCCGATCAGGGCAATCGGGCGGTTGCCGGCCTGCTGCAAGCGCTTCATGAGGGTCAGGGCCATAAAATGCCCGGCGGTCAGGCTGTCGGCCGTGCAGTCAAAGCCGATGTAGAAGGTCGCCTTGCCGTTGTTGATCAACTCCTTGATCTCATCCTCGTCCGTGACCTGTGCAATCAGGCCGCGGGCTTTCAGTTCGTCGTAAATCGTCATGGGTTTTACCTCCGTTTGTTGCGGCAAGGGCAAAAAAAAGCCCCTGCCAAATGTGAATTTGGCAGAGGGCGAAAGTTCGCGGTACCACCTCTGTTTGCCCGTGCCTCACGGCGGCGGGCCTTCGCGGGTGCGGCAGACAAAGGACTGCGTACACCCAAACGCTGTAACGTGCGCACACGGCACAGCCTACTAGCCTAAGCGTTCAGCCTGCTGCTCCGGGCTGTATTCGCCATCTGCACCTGCTGACCCCTTGCACCGACCGGGGCTTCTCTGAAGCGTGGCAGATGGGTACTGGTTCCCATCACTGCATTTAACATGGTTTACTGTATCATATTCTAAATGAATTGTCAAGAGGCGGGCACATATGGAATGTGCCTCTACGCATTGTAGGGGCCGATGCCCGCGTCAAGCCCGCCGCCGTCATTTCGACTTTCGATAAGCTCCCGCGCACTGGCAAGGCTCAATTCGCTGACCTTGTCGCCGGAAATCATCCGCGCCAGCACTTCCACGCGACCATCCATATCGAGAGTATGAATTTCCGTAAAGGTGCGGTAATCGCGTACGTTTTTCTGGATGAGCAGCTGGTTATCGGCAAACGCGGCCACCTGCGGCGTGTGGGTGATGCACAGCACCTGATGCCCTTTGGCTGTCTGGTGCAAAAGCTGCCCGATGCGCCCCGCCGCCAGACCGGAAACGCCGGTGTCGATTTCATCGTAGATGACCGTCGGCAGTGCGTCGCGGTCGGCTAATGCACTCTTGAACGCCAGCATAATGCGGGAAAGCTCGCCGCCCGAGGCGATTTTGGCCAGGGGCTTGGGGTCCTCGCCAGGGTTGGTGGAGATGAGGAATTCCACCGTGTCCTGCCCATGGGAGGACAGCGGCCCCCGCGCGTGCTTGAGGGCAAAACGGATGCCCGGCATATTCAGAAATTCCAGCGCCGCTTTCATTTCCTTGTTCATGGCGGCAAAGCCCTTCAGGCGGCTCTGGGTCAGTTTTCGGCGGCCTCCTTCGCAGCGGCGTACAGCGTCTGCATCTGGCTTTCAGTTCGGCAATTTTCTGGCCTGAGGACTGGAAGGTCTCCAGCTCTGCGGCGGCGGCTTCGCGCCGGGCCAGCAGTTCGTCGACCTCCATGCCGAACTTCTGCTTGATACGGTAAATTGTATCCAACCGCGATTCGATTTGATCCAGCTCCCCGGTGTCAAAACCGTAGGCATCCAGCCGGTCGGCCAGATCGGTCGCTAGTTCGCGGGCGCTGTAATACAAATCGTTCAGCCGCTCACTCATCGGGGCCAGCGTCTCATCCAGCCGGGCGCTGTTCTGCAAGCCGTCCACCGCGCCGCCCAACAGGTCCGCCGCGCCGGATTGCTCGCCGTCCTCGTCGCCCGCCAGCGACAGATGTGCGGCGGTGATGCCTTCCAAAATGCTCTGGGCGTGGGTGATGACATTCTTTGCGCTCCTGCAAAGGTCTTTTCCTCGCCGGGATGCAAAGCGGCAGCGTCAATGGTGTCAATTTCCGCAGTCAGCGCCTCGATGCGGCGCTGTTTGTCGGATTCGCTGGCGTTCAGCGCGTCCAGCTGACGCTTGACCGTGACCAGTTCGCGGTAGCGGCGGTAATACTCGGCAAACAGCGCACGGTTCTGGGCGTACTGATCCAGCAGCCCCAAATGCAGCGCCGGGTTCGTCAAACTCTGGCTGTCATGCTGGCCGTGAATGGAGAGCAGCCCGCCGAGATATCCCGCACGACGGCGGCGGTGGCGGGCATACCGTTCACGCGGCTGCCTGCCCTCGGCGTTGATCTCGCGGTACAAAAGCAGGTCGTCGTTGGCTTCATAGCCGCACTTTTCCAGCTGCTTCTTGACCGAATCAGGGATACGCTCAAAGGTTGCCCAGATGCAGGCCTTCTGCGCGCCGCTGCGCACCAGCTCACGCGATGTACGGTTGCCCAGAATGGCATTGATGGAATCGATCGATGGATCTTGCGGCGCCGGTCTCACCTGTCAGCACGTTAAAGCCGGGGGTGAAGTTCACCTCGGCTTTTTCGATAACGGCAACATTTTCAATTTTCAGGTTTGCCAGCATGGGATAGATCCTCCCTGTCGTTTTGTTGATTACCCGCGGCGGGTGTACTGCTGCAGCTGCTTACAGATCTCAGCGGCGGCTCAGGGGTGCGCATCAAAATAAAAACGTGTCATCGCCAGAAAGCGTACCAACGACATTGTCCCACTGCTTGGCGTCAAACACCTCGCACGCGGCGTTGGCCATACCGGAAAAGCACTTGACCAGCACGGTGTTCCCGGCGTAATCGACTTTGAGCACTGACTCACGGAACAGCATCTCGAACCGCTGGGCGAATGCGTCACCTTGCCGGAGGCCGACGCCGGAACATAACGGTAGCGGCCGTCAGCAGTGGCCGTCTTGACCAGCTGCAGCTCGCGGATATCGCGGGACACGGTGGCCTGGGTTACGTCGAAGCCCTCCTCCCGCAGATGGGCCAGCAGATCCTCCTGCCGGTCAATGGGGTGCTGCTCGATCAAATCCAAAATCGCCTGGTGGCGTGCACTTTTCACAGGGATCATCTCCTCATCAATTTGTTCTCTATGGCGTGGAACTGCTCCGCGTCGTCAAAGGCAATCAGCTGTAAGCCCTGCCCGCCGCCCGTTATGCACAGGCGCTCACCGGGGAGCAGGTCACATTGGTCGCTGCTGTCCGCGCAGGCAAAGCTGCCGTCGCGGTTCTCGGCGTCGGCAATGATTTCGCCGACGGCTGGCGGCAAAACAAGCGGTGCCACGTAAACATTGTGGGCGCAGACCGGTGTTAAGACCATCACATCTGCGGAAACATCCAAGATCGGCCCGCCTGCGGAAACGAATACGCGGTGGAGCCGGTTGGCGTTGCTGTATCATGCCGTCGCTGCGGTAGCTGCCCACAAACGCGCCGTCGCAGTACACTTTATAATCCATCGGGTGCAGCCGCGTCTGGCCGAACAGAACGATATCATTGATGGCATCGGCCCGCCAGCCATGGGCGGGGACCTCGGCGTGGAGCAGCCGCGATTCACGAGGGTGAACTCCTCCGCTGCCAAGCGCTGCAATTTGTGGCAGTTCGGCGACCTCGCAGGTAGCCAGAAAGCCCATGCGGCCCAGGTTCACCCAGAACCGGCTTGCCGTGCCGCATACAGGAGATCCGGCCCGCAGCAACGTTCCGTCGCCGCCGATGGTCACGACCTGATCCGCCGCGCGGTAGGCGTCAGCCTCCGGCAAAACTGTATCTCCCGGCAAGCCTGCCCTCACCCGCGAAGGTCTGCGGCATCAACACCTGTACCCAACCCGGCCAGCACAGCAGCAGCCTGCCGCGTAACGGCAAGCCCTGCGTCCTTGGTG
>SCPP01000418.1_pt1 | contig 11477 bp, 15 predicted proteins | sample 6106811 | NCBI WGS metagenome assembly SCPP01 (sample SAMN10720449, study PRJNA508395) | human gut metagenome | isolation source: Participant 2 stool, 15 month | host: Homo sapiens | collected 2018
TTTTGATGTTTTTCCGTACTACTAAGAAAACAGCCCAGATGTTTCTATGAATGAACAATTGACACTGACAGAGATGGTAACGCATTAACATTAATGGATACCATGGCTTCGGAAGATAATATGGTAGAAAATATAGATAATAAGATAAAATTGAAAAATTAAAATCATATATAGAAGAGGAATTATCACCAAAGAGAACAATCTATTATTTGTTTAAGATATGGTTTAGTACCCGGCAGTAAACCATTAACACAACGGGAAGTTCCTCTGCCTTGGGAATTTCGCGTTCCTATGTCAGTAGAATAGAGAAAAAGCCCTTTCTACCTTAAATAGAACGTTTTTCAAAATGATTACATAGCAAAGATACTTATGAGGAATCTCTTTTACTCTAATGTTAAAGGAAAAGAAAAAAGAGACAATAAAATTGTCTCTTTTCCTGTATAATTATTCTGATTTATGATTCTGTTCTGTGCTTTCACTCTCATGCGGTTCTGCAGTAACAGAAGCTTCTTGTTTGGTTTCTGTCTGTACATTTTGATTTTGTTGTACAGGAGGGCTGTTGGTGTACCAGGAGAGCTACCGGTTGCTGCGATGGAGTATATGGAATTACTGCACGTTGAGGTGCATGACCACCTTGGAATACAAATTGATTTCCGCGTGCTAAAGTGCGGGTTATTCAACATCATAATACCACCAATAATACCAATCCACACCGCCAAAGATAACATTCGCTACAATGCTAATAATATATAAATGCAGAAGAATCAATTTTACGCAAGACTGCTGCTGGATTTCTAAAGATTTCCTTTGCATATCCAAAATGAATGACAGCATATATGATATTAATGATAGCAGCAACTAATAAAAAGAACCATATACAATAGCACCAGTTCAGGATCTTTATCATAATAATATTTGTATATTTGACCTGTTAGAAGAGTTGGATGCAGCACCAACACAAACGGTAATAATACCGCTAATAGCACATAAAATTCCCAAATCAACCAAAATTGCAGCATTTTAATCTTCGAAGCAACTTGCTGTACCATAATAAATTGTGCTTGGTTTGGCTGTTGAGGATGAAATCCTCCAGTTGTTAATGGCGGAACAGTACCATGATTTTGCTGATATGTATTTGTGTTTGTATTTATATTTGGGGTTTGATTTGGACAGGCGATTGCTCTTGAGGCAATTTAAAGCGCGCAATTTTGGCAAAAGCTGCATTTCGTTCTGTAGCAGCACCGCATCTGGGGCAATATTTAATCATACTTATACCTTCTTTCCTATATATGTATTTATTATACTATAATCATCAAATATCGTCAATATCACAAGTTTATTAACCAAAAGTAGATAATTTTCGCAATATTCACACGAAAAATATTTTGTTATTCATAATTTAGTAATAAATAGTGATTTATGTATCGTTCTCCTACTACTTCATTGTGTCTAAATAAAAATTTAGTATAATAATATCATAACAATATTAGTGGAGTACAGATGATAGAGAAAGCTTATGAAATTTTAAAAACTTATTTTGGATACAGCGAGTTTCGTTACGGTCAAAAGAGCTAATTACATATTTAATAAACGGAACGGACTGTGTCGGAATTATGCCTACAGGAGCAGGTAAATCTATTTGTTATCAGATTCCGGCAATTTTAATGGACGGAATTACATTGGTCATTTCTCCTCTAATTTCTTTGATGAAAGATCAAGTACATGCTTTACTGGAAGTTGGTATTCCCGCAGCATATATTAACAGTTCATTGACCCCTGCACAGCAATATAAAGTAATTCAAAATGCAAAACGGTACAAGTATAAATTAATTTATGTTGCCCGGAACGCTTGAGTTGGATTTTTCAAGCATTTGCTGCTTCCACCAATATTTCATTTATCAGTATAGACGAAGCTCATTGCGTATCACAGTGGGGACAAGACTTTCGGCCGAGTTATTTAAAATAGCACAATTTATTCACTCTATGCCCAAACGTCCTATTGTTAGCGCTTTTACAGCCACTGCTACCAGAGAAGTAAAAGATGACATCATTTCTCTTTGGCATTGCAGAAACCATTTGTCATGACGACAGGTTTTGACAGAAAAATTTATATTTTGAAGTACAAAACCCGTTGATAAATTTACGGCTGGAACGATTTTTAGAGAGAATCCAAACAAAACAGGCATTATTTATTGTACTACCAGAAAAGGGTAGAGGATGTTTGTGACAGATTGATATTACAAGGGTATCGAGCAACCAGATATCATGCCGGTTTAAGTGATAAAGAGCGAAAATTAAATCAAGAGGAATTTCAATTTGACAAGGCACAAATTATGGTTGCAACCAATGCATTTGGCATGGGAATTGATAAGTCCAATATTTCATTTGTCATTCATTTTAATATGCCCAAAATATAGAGAGTTATTATCAAGAAGCAGGACGGGCGGGAAGAGACGGTGAACCGGCACAATGTATTTTGTTATACAGCAAACAAGATGTAAGTACAAATTTATTTTTGATTGAAAAGGATAAAGAAAACGAAGAATTAGATCCGATTACACGCCATGAAGTATTGGAAAAGATAGAGATAGACTCAAACAAATGACTTATTACTGCACCACAACAGATTGTTTGCGTGCACATATGCTTCGATACTTTGGAGAACAGAGTCCAAATTTTGCGGAAATTGCTCTAATTGTAACGCAAATTCAAAGAAGTTGATATTACTGTTGATGCGCAAAAAATCATGTCATGTATTGTTAGAGCCGGAGAACGATTTGGTATGTCGACTATCATTGATATTTTACGTGGAAGTAAAATGAAAAAAATCAGAAATAGTCATTTAGATACATTAACTACCTACGGAATTATGGAAACCGTTTCCAAAGAATATATCAGACAAGTCATAGAATTTTTACTGGCGCAATCTTATATTCACTCAACTACCGATGGATATCAGGTATTAAAAATTCAGCCGAAGGCATATGCAATTTTGCGTGGGCAACAACCGCTGCATATGCGTATGCAACAACCTGATAATATAGATTCTTCAGTTCCTGCTTCTTATATAGAAATTGATGAAGAATTATTCCAACAATTAAAAGCACTTCGGGCAAAATTGCAAAAGTACAAAGTGTTCCTGCATTTGTCATTTTACAGATGCTGCCTTACGATATGTGTATTAAGTTACCTCAAAATTTAAAATCTTTTCTTGAGGTGAATGGGGTAGGGCATACAAAGGCAAATCGCTACGGAGCAGTTTATCAAACTAATAAAAGCTTATTGCCAAAAATCAAAAACATAGAGTAGAAAAAGCCATTACAGTGAAAACTGTAATGGCTTTTGAGAGAAATTATTTATTCTAACTTATTCTTCGCCTTCGTCAAATTGGCTATTATAAAGATTAGCATAAAACCACCTTTGGCAAGCAGTTCTTCGTGGTTACCTTGTTCGATAATGTCGCCGTCTTTCATAACCAAAATGGTATCTGCATTTTAATGGTAGATAAGCGGTGGGCAATAACGAAACTAGTTCTTCCTTCCATTAAATGATCCATCGCTTTTGAATTAGAATTTCAGTTCTGGTATCAACACTGCTTGTTGCTTCATCCAGAATTAATATTTCAGGATCGGCTAAAATTGCGCGAGCGATGGTTAATAATTGTTTTGTCCCTGTGATACGTTATTTGTTTCTTCATTTAACATAGTTTTATAGCCATCAGGGAACGTTCTAACAAAGTGATCGACCTGGGCTGCTTTCGCAGCTTCGATTACTTCTTCTGTTGTAGCATTCTGCTTTCCGTAACGAATATTATCTTCAATGGAAGCATTGTACAACCAAGTATCCTGCACAACCATTCAAAACATAGAACGCAAATCTTTTCTTGTATATTCACGTAAATCATGACCATCTACTAAAATAGCACCTGAATTTACATCATAGAAGCGCATGAGCAATTTTACAATAGTAGTTTTACCCGCACCTGTAGGTCCTACAATAGCTACTTTTGTCCGGGTTCTACCACGGTCGAAAAATCATTAACAATGGTACGTTCCGGTGTATACCCAAAGTTTACATGGTCAAATACAACTCTTCCTTTTGGTTTGATACAGGTAGCAGTTTCAATACCGTTTGGATAGTGCTGTACAGTAATTGATTCTTTGTTTCCGAACTTCTTCTTCCTGTTCTAAGAAATTGAACACACGTTCAGCAGCTGCTGCGGTTTGCTGTAGAATATTTGAAATATTTGCAATTTGAGAAATTGGTTGTGTAAATTGACGTACATATTGCATGAAAGCCTGAATATTACCAACAGGTAAACCGGTTGTAACAGACAGATACCCACCCAAAATACAAATTGCTACGTAACCTAAGTTTCCAACAAACAAGATAATTGGCATTAAAAGACCGGATAAAATTGTGATTTCAAGCAGACTTATAAAGTGTATTATTGTATTTATCAAAAGTTTTGCAGACTCTTTTTCTTTATTAAACGCTTTAATAACCACATGGCTGGAGTACATTTCTTCCACATGACCATTTACGTGACCCAAATAAGCCTGTTGCGCCATAAAGTGTTTCTGAGTTTTCTTCATAATTAACGAAATAATACCCATTGAAATAGGCACGATGGCCAAAGCAACCAAAGTCATTTCCCAGCTGATGGTCAGCATCATAATCAGAATACCGATAATAGTAGTAACTGAAGTGATAATTTGTGTTGCACTCTGGTTTAAACTTTGAGAAATGGTATCAACGTCGTTGGTAATGTAGGATAAGATTTCACCATTTGAAGTACCGTCATAATATTTAAATGGAAGACGATGCATTTTGCTGGAAATATCTTTTCTTAAATTATATGTTACTTTCATTGTAACTTTAGACATTAAGTGACCTTGTAAATAACCGAATAATAAACTTACTAAATACAAGCAAATTAGAATAATTGCAATCATACCGATATATCCAAAATCAATACCGTCACCTGTGCCTGAAACACTGCTCATAATACCTTCGTATAATTTTGTAGTAGCCATACCTAAAATTTTAGGTCCTACAATGGTAAATACTGTGGAGCACACGGCAAAAATAACCACTAAAATTAATAGTATTTTAAATTTTCCCATATAACGCAGTAATTTACCAAAAGAGTTTTAAAGTTTTTGCTTTTTCTCCAGGAACAGCGGCGTTCCCACCAAACATTGCGCCACCCGGCTTTGGAGAAGTTTTGTATTTTTGTTCTGATTACTCATTGTCTAACTCCTCCTTTGAAAGTTGTGACGAAGCAATTTCGTAGTAGGTTTTGCAATTTTGAGTAGCTCTTGGTGCGTGCCCTTACCAACAATTTTGCCCTCATCAAAACGATAATTTGTTCTGCATTCATAATGGTACTAATACGCTGTGCAACAATCAATACAGTTGCGTTTGAAGTGTGTTCTTCAAAGCTTTACGTAAAGTAGCATCAGTTTTAAAGTCTAAAGCAGAGAAGCTGTCGTCAAAATAAAGATTTCCGGTTTTTGTCAAAGCACGTGCTATGGACAAACGCTGTTTTTGACCACCGGATACGTTTGTACCGCCCTCAGAAATAGGACTATCAAAACCGTCCGGCTTTTTCATAATAAAGTCGGTAGCCTGTGCAATATCCGCAGCGAGTTTTAAATCGTCCATAGTTGCATTTTCGTCTCCATAACGCAAATTGGAAGCAATGGTACCTGAGAGCAAAATACCTTTTGAGGCACATAACCAATTTTGTTATGAAGTTCATGTTGAGATACATCTTTTACATTCACACCATCAATTAAAACTTCACCTGAAGTTGCATCATAAAACGAGGGATTAAGTTTACTAATGTAGATTTACCTGAACCGGTAGAACCGATAAACGCTGTTGTTTGACCGGGTTTTGCAATGAAACTAATATCGCTTAATACTTCTTCATCAGCACCGGCATAATGGAAGCTAACATTGCGGAATTCTACAACACCATCGATGCTGTCATCAAAATGTTTTGATTGAGCTGGGTCTTGAACGCTTGGTTCTTTTTCCAGTACTTCTCTGATTCTGGCTGCGGAAACAGCTGCACGAGGTACGATGATAAATACAATAGAAAGCATTAAGAACGCAATAATAATTTGCATAGAGTATTGCATGAAGGCCATCATATCACCAACTTGAATACCGCCGTTTGCAACTTGATGTGCACCAATCCAAACAACAAGTAAGCAAATACCATTCATGATAAAGGTCATAGCAGGCATTAAAAATACCATAACACGGTTTGTAAATAATTGCGTTTTACTTACATCCATATTTGCTTTATCAAAACGTTTCTTTTCAAAATCTTCAGTACCAAACGCGCGAATAACAGTCATACCGTTTAGATTTTCTCTTGCAACCAAATTCAATTTATCAATTAGTTTTTGCATAATTTTGAATTTAGGCATTGCAATCACGAAGATGACCCAACCAATAGGAACAGCAGTCCGCATGCCAAACCAATAATCCAGCTCATAGATGGAGAAGAGCCTACTGCCATAACGGTACCACCCACGGCCATAATAGGGGCATAACATATCATCCTGATACCCATTACTAACAATAATTGAATCTGTGTAATATCGTTGGTAGTACGGGTAATCAAAGAAGAGGTTGTAAATTCGTCAAATTCATTATTAGAAAAAGAAGTGACTTTTCTAAATACATCTCTACGCATATTACGAGCGGTACCAGCTGCAATACGGGAAGCTAATAAGCTAACCAAAATAGATGCAATACCACCTGCCAGTGACAATGCAAGCATTTTCATACCTGCAATTACAATATATGTAGTTTGAATGCTGGATTTATTTAGCCCAAGTTCTTGATAAATACTACCGTTTAAAATAGCTGCACTTTGAGAAAGCATTGAAGATTCTGTGTTTCTGCCTGCGCTCTTGCATCATCAATTACTTGATCAGGCATCGCCTCCAGCTGTGGCTGCATTTGATAGAGTTCTTCAAAATTAATATCTGAAATATTACTGCTACTGGAAGTATCTTCATCTCCAGATTGAGCAGCAGCATTTTCTGCTTGACATAGATTGCATAGTATAAATAAATGTCCATGTAGCTAAACCGAATGTATGATCTAATTGAGACATTGTATCGCTGTCTATGTTATTATTTAACACATAAATATCTTGTAGTAACAATGGATATTCTTTTACGTAACGGTCATGTTCTTGACCTTGATCGTTAACAGAACGAAGTGTAACTTTATTTATGACCTCTTTTTCTTCGTCTGTCATAAACACTTTCAAAATGAAAGTGCTTTAGCACTTATTGCCTTAGGTGTAGATTCCGAAATACCACTCTGCTACCAACATTTACAATGTCAGACATATAATTTGGTAAGCTTAAGTCACAAAACGCCTGACCAAATAACAGCAAAATGGCAAATACTACACTCACCCAAAAGGCTTTAAGTATTTTGCAAGCAATTTTACCATATGAGCATGACTTCTTTCTTAAAATAAATTTAAAATTTTCACAGGCTGTGCCTTCATAAAAATTCTTGAAAGCGCTTGAGAAGTTCAATGAATTTTTGTATCTTCTTCTCCAAAATTTTCATAAATTTTATCAACAACAGATAAAAACATCTTTGGATGTAGATAAAATCTCTTTCCCTTGCTGGGTTAAATGTACCAATACTTTGCGCCTATCTTCTTCAACCATAACTCTTTAATATAGTTTTTCTTTTCCAAAGCTTTTAACATTTGAGAAACAGCCGGACCTGACATCTGGCTTACTTCTTATTAAAGAAGCTTCCACTCCTCTGTTGATGAATCTTGATATCGCTCTATCATTCCTAAAGTGAAGAATTCACCCGGGGCAATACCAAACATAGCAGGAAAAGGTTTTTGTATCTTCTTAATCCTCCTAATACTTCTGCCAATTCTTCTTTAAGGCATTGGCATCGCTCATACCGAAATTCACCCCTTGATTAACATTGTTAATAATTAATAACATTAATAGTTAATATCATTAATCATTATACTCTCAGTGAAACGATTGTCAACAGTTTTGGAAAAACGAAACAATTTTGTGCATAAAATATATGATAAAATAAACATAATCTTTACATATAACCACGAAATGCGCTATACTGTTTGTGGAATTTTATATAGAAAGGGGAAAGATGGATGCAAAAAAGAATGCATTTAGCAATTATAGGGGGAGGGCTTCCGGACTCATTGCAGCCATTGCCGCTTCAAAGATATGCAAACAAACAAAATCAATCACAATTTTTGAAGGTGCTTCATGAGTAGGAAAAAACTGCTTGCCACCGGTAATGGAAGATGTAATTTAACTAATATACATGCAAGTGCAAAACATTATTATGGCGATACTAGACAGATTGAGGCTATTTTACGTACGTATCCTCCTCAACGAGTCATGCAATATTTTGCAGAAATTGGACTTCTTTGCAGAGAAGAATCTGAAGGTCGTTTACCCTTATAGTTTGCAGGCTTCTTCTTATTGATGTGCTGCGTTTTAACGCAGAAGAAATGCAAATAGAAATCATATGTGATTGTCCTATTCATAGTATCCAGTCAAAAACGGTATATTTATTTTAGAAAATCATCAGCAACAAACTTTTTGCTGACAAAGTAATTTTGGCAACCGGAGAAAAGCTTCACCTCAACTGGGGTCTTCCGGAAATGGGTATACTTTAGCAAAACAACTAGGACATACGGTTACACCATTATATCCAGCGCTGACCATTTAAAAACACCTCCGGAATATGTGAAAGCTTTAAAAGGTATGCGCAGTCATGTTACAGCTACATTAAAGTGTAATGGCAAAGCTATACGATATGAAAAAGGAGAAGTGCAATTTACAGAGCAGGGTTTATCGGGTATATGTATGTTTCAATTTTCCCGCCATGTTGCGCATAGCATTGCAAAAAAGAAAATTACAGTTCTTTAGATTTTATGCCGGAATACAGTGTATCTAACCTTGTAAATCAATTGAACTATGCAGTAAATCTATTTCACCTTCCCGCAACGGAGATATTAAAGGTTTCATTAATAAGAAAGTAGGGAAGCAATTGTAGTTGTGCCACAATCTAAAGAAATGTTAAGCAAAGCAATTGAGAAAAACTGATCTTATGGTAATTGCAAATTCTGTTAAAACAATTTTCTTTTCCTTTGTATTGGAGTAGCTGACTGGAAACAGGCACAAGTAACTGCCGGTGGAGTTTCGCTGTCGCAATTAAACGGTTCTTTAGAATCTAAAATTCACAAAGGACTATATTTTCCGGTGAATTGCTGAACATTGATGGAGATTGTGGCGGCTATAACTTAAACTGGGCATGGATTAGTGGAATTACAGCAGGAAAAGCTGCGGCAAAAGTTTATGTCAGAAAGATAAAGCGAGGATATCAACTACGATAAGAGTTCCTGAAATTAAACTGCCATTGACACAAAGCAAGATTTATTGTTTTATACTGCAAAACAAATGAAGATAGATGTAAAAGAAGTACAATCGATACAATTGGTCAAACGTTCTATCGATGCGTAACAAGCAAAACATTCATTTTATATGTACAGTAGACGTAGCACTTAATCGTGAATCTGTATTTATGAAACATAATAAAATTCTAAAATAAAATATGTCATACCATATGAGTACATTATTCCAGCTACAAAAACACTGGAAACAAGACCGATTGTAGTTGGTTTTGGCCCTGCCGGAATGTTTGCGGCACTTATCTTAGCAAAGCCGGGCAAAATCCGATTGTGATTGAGCGGGAAGTGCTATTGAAAAGCGACAGGAGCAAGTGTTTTCATTTTGGCATGGTGAAGAACTAAATCCTGAGTCAAATGTGCAGTTTGGTGAGGGAGGGAGCCGGAACATTTGCAGATGGAAAATTTAATACAGGTACAAAAGAGGGAGAGCCAGAAAAGTATTATTAGAATTGGTGGAAGCAGGTGCCCCCAACGAAATTTTGTATCTGGCACATCCTCATATAGGAACAGACTATTTGCCAAATACTGTTAGAAATATTCGTAAAAAATCATTTCACTGGGCGGTGAAATATATTTCGATACCAAATTAACGAATATCATTGGAAAACGGAGCTGTTTCCACGATTGAAATACAATCTCAAAACGGTACTTCAACCATTTTGGAAACCAGACACCTTATTTTGGCCATCGGGCACAGTGCCAGAGATACCTATGAAATGTTGTATAACAGCAACTTAGTCCATATAGAACAAAAACCTTTTTCCATCGGAGCCAGAATTGAGCATCCACAATCACTGATTAATCATGCTCAATTTGGACCTTATGAAACCATCCTGCGCTAGGTGCAGCCGAATACAAACAAGCAGTACATTTGAAAAGGGAGAGGCGTATATACTTTTGTATGTGTCCCGATAGATGTAGTTGCATCGGCATCTGAAGAAGGCGGAGTGGTCACCAATGGCATGAGTAATTTTGCTCGTAATGGAAAAATGCGAATGCAGCCTTGCTTGTTGGCATTGACCTTCTGATTTGGAGATGTGCACCCTCTAGCAGGAATGTATTTGCAACGGAAGTTGGAACAACGCGCATTTGAATTAGGCGGAAAACATATGCGGCTCCTGTTCAGAGAGTAGAAGATTTTATTGAGCGTCGTGCAAGTACACGATTGGGAGATGTAACCCCAACATATCAACGTGGAGTAGTTCCGTGTGATTTATCTTCTTGTTTTCATGAAGACATTTATGAATCCTTCGCGAAGGGATTTTGAGAATCAATCATAACATGAATGGTTTTTCATATGCAGATGCATTATTAACTGCCGTTGAAACACGCAGCTCTGCTCCGATTCGTATTTTGCGAGATGAAACAATGCAATCTGTTACTTTAAAAGGACTATATCCTTGCGGTGAGGAGCAGGTTATGCGCGTGGTATCGTTTCTGCCGCGGTTGATGGCATCAAATGTGCGGAACAAATTTTGCAATCTGCCTTACTATAATAAATAAAAGGTCTTTAAATATTTTACAACATATGATAACAATTCATATTGGATAATAAAACACCTGTTCCAATGGAATTCAGGTGTAAACTAAAAAGCGATTAAAAGCAATCCACGTTTGCTTGCAACTGAAAGAATATCGCCGCTAAAAAAGATACTGCGTAAATGTACATCTTTTTTATTGACATGAAACAGCATAAGACTTCATCGCTGTTTGAGTGTATGTAAACTCTGATTAGATTATGGGTATCGGAAGGGAAACGTGATCAATACTTCTCAAAGCATAGTTTGGTAAGTAATTTATCAAAACAGAAAAGTGATGGCTCTATTGAAATATAATGATATAACGGGTAAAATAAAAATCAACTAAGTTAGGCACTACTAGCATGGAATGGATAATATATTTGGTTTGTTTTTCATAGTGGTAATTATGATTCCGAATATAATATATATAATCAAATATAGAGACAGATT
>SCPP01000291.1_pt1 | contig 11464 bp, 22 predicted proteins | sample 6106811 | NCBI WGS metagenome assembly SCPP01 (sample SAMN10720449, study PRJNA508395) | human gut metagenome | isolation source: Participant 2 stool, 15 month | host: Homo sapiens | collected 2018
TTTGTACCCTGCCGCCCACAAACGGGAGGTATCATACATGCAATTTCTGCAAACCTTCGCCGGGTTGTTCGCCAACTTCGGCAATCTCACATGGCAGATGGTGGTCATGTGGGTCATCGGCGGCCTGCTGATTTATCTGGCCATCGCCAAAAGATGGAGCCGAGTCTCTTGCTGCCTATGGGCTTCGGCGCGATCCTTGTCAATCTGCCGCTGTCCGGGGCCATCACGCAGGGGACTACCGTCGGCCCCATCAGCGCTTTTGACGCCGGTATGTCTAATGAGCTGTTCCGCTGCTGCTTTCATCGGCATCGGCGCCATGATCGACTTTGGCCCGCTGCTGGAAAGCCGTGGCTCATGCTGTTCGGTGCGGCGGCGCAGTTCGGCATTTTGTCACACTCGTGCTGGCGGGCTGTTCTTTGACCTGCCCGCGGCGTCCATCGCGGTCATCGGCGCGGCGGACGGCCCGACGGCTATCTTCGTGGCGAACACCCTGGGCAGCAAATACCTGGGTGCCATCATGGTCGCGGCGTACTCCTACATGGCGCTTATTGCCCATCGTGCAGCCGCCGGTCATCCGCCTGTGCACGACCAAAAGAGCGGCTGATTCGGATGCCGTACCAGAAGGGCAGCGTCAGCAAAACCACCAAAATTTTGTTCCCGATTGTGGTCACTATGCTGGCCGGGCTTGTCGCGCCCGCCAGTGTGGCGCTGGTCGGCTTCCTCATGTTCGGCAACCTCCTGCGCGAGTGCGGCGTGCTGAACGCCCTGTCCGAGACCGCGCAGAACGTACTGGCGAACCTTATCACGATTGTGCTGGGCCTGACCGTGGCGGGTCAGATGACCGCTGACAAATTCGTCCGACCCGACACGCTGCTGATCCTGGCGCTGGGTCTGGTCGCGTTTATTTTGACACCGCCGGCGGCGTTTTCGCCAAGCTGTTGAATTTGTTCCTGCCCGAGGGCAAAAATCAACCCGATGATCGGCGCGGCAGGCATTTCTGCGTTCCCGATGAGCGGGCGCGTCGTCAACCAGATGGGCCTGGCTGAGGACAACCAGAATTTCCTGCTGATGTACTCGATCAGTGTCAACGTCTCGGGCCAGATCGCGTCGGTCATTGCCGGCGGCCTGATCCTGACCCTTATGAGCAGCTGCGTATAAGGAGGTCAACCCATGTCAACCGCACTTCTTCCCGTCACCCTCTCGATGCTCTGCGCCGGTATGGCCGGCATCTTCCTCGTCCTCGGCGTCCTCGTGCTGGGGTGTATGCACTGAATAAGTTTTCAGCGGAATAAAAAGCTTCTCGAATGGAGAAGTCAACTTTAGGGGCGGGCATTGCTCGCCCCTGCTTTATATTTTACAGGTTTACTCCTTCGCCACAAACACCACGCCGACCACGCCGGGACCGACATGGGTGCCGATGGTGGGGCTAAGCTGGGCTACCCGGCCGCCGGTCAGCTGAAGATTCTGGTGCATGTAGTGGTGTACCGGTGCAATAAGCTGCTTATTATCGCTGTAGAGCAGCGTATAGCCGTAGCGCGGGTCAATACCGCCGAGCGTCCAGCTGCTTGAACATGGCGACGAGCGCGCCGGGGCGTCCGCGGCCCTTGTCCACCAGCTGATCCGCCGTCCTTCAGGGCCAGCACCGGCTTGATGCCGAGCGCGCCGCCCACAATGGCAACGGCGGCGGGCAGCCGTCCGCCCTTCTGCAGATGCTTGAGGCTGTCCACTACGGCGACGATACGCACCCGCTTTTGAACTGCTCCAGCACTGCGGCGATTTCCTCCGCCGTCAGGCCCTCCTCATCGCGCAGGCGCACCGCCTCACGGACAAGCAGCGCCTCAGCCTGCGAGGCCGCCTCAGAGTCCACGATATGCACCTGCAGGCCGACATCGGCGGCGGCCAGATGCGCGCACTGGTAGGTGCCGGACAACTTCTGGCCGATGGTGATCACAAGGACCTCATCCCCGCTGCGGCGGCATCCTCATACACCTGCATAAAGCTGGCCGGGCTGGGCTGGCTTGTAATGGGCAGCTTGCTGTCCTCCGCCAGGCGGACGAAAATTCATCCTTCGTCATCGTGCCGTCATCGAGCTGGGTGGTGCCGTCTGCAAAGGTGACAGACAGCGGCACAACAAAGATGCGGGGACGGACAGTTGCTCCGCAGTCAGATCGGCGGCGGAATCGGTAACAATACGGATCATGGCAGTAACCTTTATGGGCGTGCGGCAGCGCCGCATGTTGTTGACTGTTCAATAACTTGTTTAGTATACCACAGTTTTTCCGCGCTGTAAAGTGGATAAGGGCATAGAAAGCCTTTGCGGGGGCGGATTCTGGCAAAAATGACAGCGTGGAAAGCAAACAACCACACTGTAGGCCGGGCATGCTCGGCCCTGCCGTGTATAGCAAATGACCATTTGTGGGAAAGCGGCGGGCGGATATGGAATCCGCCCCTACGGAAGATGTGATTTTGGAAGAAGCTATAAATAAGGGCAGAGGGCGGCGCAAGGTGGCGGGCATATATGCCGCCCCTACTGCTCTATAAACTTTTAGCAATGCAATAACCCGCACACGGCCCGGCAGGAGGCTCCCCTACCCTCAATGCCCAATAGCTCTGTGGCCGTATCCGGGTCAAGCTGCTGGACGGATTCGAGCTTACGGGTGATGGCGCGGCTGCGGGGCCGATCAGCTCCTCCAGATCGGAGCCGGTCTGGTTCAGGTGGCGCTGCATCTGCTGCAGACCCGCGCCGAACTTTCAAACTCGGTCTTGACCGCACCCAAGATCGTCCAGACCTCGCCGCTGCGCTTCTGGATGGCCAGCGTGCAGTGCCCATCTGCAGGGCGTTGAGCAGCGCCGCCATGGTGGACGGCCCGGCCACCGTGATCTGGTAATCCCGCTGCAAAAGCCCGTTACACCGCTGGAAACCACCTCGGCGTACAGCCCCTCAAACGGCAGGAACAGGATGCCGAAGCTCGTCGTAGGGCACCTCAATGTACTTGTCGTGGATGTCCCTGGCCTCGGCGCGCAGGACGTTGTTCAGCGCCTTGCGCATGGCGGCTACAGCGGCAGCATCGCCGCGCTCCTGCGCCGCCTGCAAATGCGCGTAGGTATCGCCCAGAATTTCGCGTCGATGGGCAGCCAGACCGTGCCGTTCTGCCCTGGCATCTTGATGGCGTACTCCACGCGGTTCGTGCTGCCGGGCACGGTGGCAACGTTGCAGGCGTACTGGCCGGGGCCAGGATCTGCTCCAGAATCGCGCCGAGCTGCACCTCGCCCAGGATGCCGCGGGTCTTGACGCCGGAGCACCTGCTTTAAGCTGCCCACGTCGGCGGCCAGATTCTGCATCTCGCCCAGACCCTTGTAGACCTGCTCAAGCTGGGCACTGACCGTCTTGAACGAGTCGTTGATGCGCTGCTGCAGTGTCCTGCAATTTTTCCTCGACTGTGCCGCGGATCTCATCCAGCTTTTGTTGTTGTCGGCGCGGATCGTGTTCAGACCCTGCACCAGCGCGCCGCGCACACTGTCCATCCGGGTCGCATTGAGTCCTCAAGATTTTTCAACCGCGTTTCCATCATCGTCAGTTGGGCCAGCAGGGCATCGTTCGCGGCCTTCTGGCGGGCGGCCCTGGCTCGGTCAATGGATTCCAGCCGCGCCGTGCTGGCAGCGGCGTTCTGACGCTGGTTCTCGGCCAGAACGGCAGAAAATCCCGCAGCGTCGCCGTCGTTGTGCGGGCGCTCTCGCCCCTGCATACGCGCAGCTGCTCGGCCAGCAGGTCGGTCTCGCTCTGCAAAACCGGCGTCACCGCGCGGACAAAGTCATCCGCCGTATCAATTTTCTGCTGCGGTTCGTCGTTTTGTGCATTACCTTTGCCAGTACCACGGCCAGCAGGATGTCCCCGCCACGGCCAGCACCAGCAGCACATACAAAATCCAGCTCATAGGCACCTCACCGGATCAGCAGCAGCGCCGCGCCGATCACGGCCAGCACCGCCGCAAAATTCCGTCTCCCAGCTTTGCGCCACACAGCGGGCGTTGGGGTTGTACCAGACCTGCAGCACCTTACCCTTGTCCTTGTCGTGCCTGAACCAGAAGGCGTCGTTCGTCTCCAGCTCCAGCCGCCGACCGTTGGCGTACAGCTCCACCAGATAGCGGTAGCCGCCCGCACCCGGCTGTTGCTGGTGGATGACGCACGGCGGCATTCCAGCACGCGGGCAGCAGCAGCACGGCCCCGCGGACCGTGCGGTATTTTTCCACAATGGCGGCTGCGGCCAGTGCAAAAGCACGGTGCCCAGCACGCGATACACAATCAGTAATGTTGTCGGCATGGCAGTCTCCCTAACATTTGATGCTTCTATGATACAACATTTTGGTGTTAAATGCAAGCGGTTTTAATACACTTTCGTACTTTAGTGTATTGACTTGTTTGGGCAAATTTGCTAGAATATTAAAAGATGCCAAGACCGAACAAATGCAAATTTTACAAAGAAGAGGTCGGCGCACCGCTGTGCGCCTTTACGCTATGCAGCAGAATGAACGTAACACCGCCCTGTATGAGGCGATCCTGCGACTGAACAGCCTGGATGAGTGCATCCGCTTTTGACGACCTGTGCGCCGTGACCGAGCTGCGCACGATGGAGCAGCGCTATGCTGTGGCCGGGTGCCTTTTGCAGGCAAGGTCTACAGCGAGATCCGCCGCGAGACTGGCGCATCCAGCGCCACGGTCAGCCGCGTGAACCGTATGCTGAACTATGGCACCGGCAGCGTGGCCGAGAGCGTGCGCGAGGACCTGGCCGCAAGGGGCGTCACCGCCGACACAAAGGAATAAGGAGGGTTCCACCATGTCCGTTTCGATTCAGGATTTCGGCAAGTCCACCAGCGGCCAGACCGTTGCTGGCGACGCTGAAAACGATTTTATCGAGGTGCAGCTGCTGAGCTATGCCGCCATTATCCATCGCATCATCGTAAAAGACCGAAAGGGCAATCCGTGGACGTCGTGCTGGGCTATGACACTGCCGCCGACTATGAGCTGAACACCGACAGCATGGGCGCCGCCGTGGGCCGCTTTGCCAACCGCATTGCGGGCGCGCAGTTCCCGCTGTATGAGGAGATCGTCCATATCACGCCGAACCAGAACGGAAACTGTCTGCACAGCGGCCTGCACGGGTTCAATCACATGATGTTTGACGTGGCGCTGACCCCCGGCGAGACCGACAGCGTGACAATGACGGCCACGAGCCCTGCCGGGACAGACGGCTTCCCGGCAATTTTGAGCTGACCATCCAGTACAGCCTGGCCAAGAGCGGGCTGGTCATCCGCTACGGGCGACCACCGACGCGCCCACCGTCTGCAATATGACGAACCACAGCTATTTTAACCTGAACGGCCACGCCAGCGGCAGCGCTGGGCCATCGCGTGACGGTGGACGCCGATTTTACCTCGAGGCCGACGCCGCCAGCATTCCCACCGGGCGCAAGCTGCCGGTCAAGGGTACCCGATGGACTTCACCGAAGAAAAGACGCTGGGCTGGACATCGGCGCGGATTTCACCCCGCTGACCGATTGCTGCGGCTACGATCAGTGCTATGTCATCCGTGACAGCGGTCTGCGCCACGCCGCCTGGGCTGTCGGCCCCGAGACCGGCATCCGCATGGAGGTGCTGACGACCCTGCCGGGCGTCCACCTGTACACGGCCAACTTCCTGGCCCCGGTCACGGCGGGCAAGGACGGCGCACACTACGCTGCCGGGATGCCGTCTGCTTTGAGACGGAGGACTTTCCCGACGCACCGAACCACCGAACTTCCCGACACGACGCTGCTGCCGGGCAAGCCGTACAGCTCGACGACGATCTATCGGTTTGATTTGGCGGAGATGTGATTTTTTGCCTTCCCTGCGGGGAAGGTGGCCGAGGCCCCGCCCGAGGCCGGATGAGGGGCGGCCTTGCGGCAATTGCCCGGTAACGGGCTGCTGTCGGTAGCTTTGCCCTCATCAGTCCGCTTTGCGGACAGCTTCAGTCTCCGCGCCAGAGCCGCCTTCGGCGGTTGCGTCCGACACGCGCCTGCGGGCGCAGCCCCGAGGGCTTTCCCTTAAAACCGCCCTGCACGTTTTTCGTGCGGGGCGGTTCTTTACTTCTCTTTGCTCAGCAAGATCCGGTCATTGTCCAGCGCGTGGCCGACGTTCTCTGCGAAGCGGTCCAGCAGGCCGTCCACGGTGGTGTGGGCGCGCTCGCCGCTGATGTCCAGCACAATATGACCGTGGTCCATCATCAGCGTGCGGTTGCCCAGGGTCAGCGCGTCGTGCATGTTGTGGGTGATCATCAGGCAGGTCAGGTGGTTTTCGGCCACGATTTTTTGTCAGCTCCAGCACCTTGTCTGCCGTGCCGGGGTCCAGCGCCGCCGTGTGCTCGTCAAGCAGCAGCAACTTCGGCGTGACGAGGGTCGCCATCAGCAGGGTCAGCGCCTGGCGCTGGCCGCCGGACAGCAGACCCACGGGCTGCTTCATGCGGTCCTCAAGCCCCAGACCCAGCGCGGAGAGCTTTTCGGCAAACAGCTCCCGGTCCTTTTGTTGATGCGGGAGAACGCCGAGGTGTGCCCCGACGCGCGCAGGAAGGCCAGCGCCAGATTTTCCTCAATCGTCATGTGCGGGGCCGCGCAGCGGGTCCTGGAACATGCGGCCAATCGCCTTGAGCGCTTGAAGTCCGGCAGGAAGGTGATGTCCCTGCCGTCCAGCGTGATCGTGCCGGTGTCGGCGATGAACTCGCCCGCAATGGCGTTGAACAGCGTGGACTTGCCCGCGCCGTTGGAGCCGACAATCGTCGCAAAGTCGCCGTCGTCCAGATGCAGGTTCACGTTTTCGAGGGCGACCTTCTCATTGACAGTGCCCGGATTGAACGTTTTGCTGATGTTTTCAGATCAAGCATGGCGGGCACCTCCCTTCTGGGCGTTGGCGCGGCGGCGGCGGAAATCAGCCTTGGCCTTGAGGGCCGGGCTGCAATGGCCAACGCGACGATGACGGCGGAGATCAGCTTCAGGCACTCCGACGGAACGTTGGCACGCAGGGCCAGCGCAATAATGAAGCGGTAGATGACGCTGCCCGCGACGGCGGCCACAGCCTTGACCCACATGCCGCCGCGGCCAAACAGCGTTTCGCCAATAATCAGCGAAGCCAGACCGATGACCACCATGCCAGTGCCCAGGTTGATGTCCGCCGAGCGCTGGTACTGGGCCAGAACCGCGCCGGAACGTGAGGTCATGGCGTTGGAAACGCAAAGGCCCACCGTGATGGTGAACGCCGTGTTGATGGACGACGCACGGACCATGTCCGGGTTATCGCCGGTAGCGCGGATGGACAGGCCCATCCGGGTGCCGAGGAACGCGATGAGCAGCGCGCAGACCACAACGGTGACAAGCGCCGCCACGATGAGCTTATAGGGTGCGCTCTCGCCAAAATTCCCTGTGCAGCGGTAAAGACCGTTTTGGTTTTCAGCATGGGCACGTTGGAAGAGAGCCCATGACCGCAAGGTTGACCGTGTACAGCCCGTGTTGGTGATGATGCCCGCCAGAATCGACGGCACAGCGAGCTTTGTCTGCAAAACGCGGTGATAAAGCCCGCCGCCGCACCGGCCAGCATGGCCAGCGGCAGCCCTAAGAACGGGTGGCCCGCCACGGCGGCGGTGGCCGACACAGCGCAGCCCAGCGTGAACGCACCGTCGGTGGTCATATCGGCGATGTTCAGCACGCGGAAGCTCAAAACAGCGCCATAGCGACCAGCGCGTAGATAAAGCCCAGCTCCAGTGCATTCAGCACGGTGGCAACGGTAAACATAGGGTGACTTCCTCTGATTAAACTTGTCCCCTCTGCGAGGGGATGTCCAGGACAGGGGAAGAACACCGCCCGAAATATTTCGGGTGATGAGGCTCTCCCCACCGCCTGGCGGAGCCCTCAGAGGGGCCGGAATTTTATTCCGCCGTGGTGACCTCGACGACCTGGCCGGCCAGATCATTGAAGGCGCTGTAGTCGATGCCCAAGGCGGCGGCGGTCTCGGTGTTGACGGTGATGATGCCGCCGTCCATGACGTGGTACGTGGGGACAACGCCGGTCTCGAGGATGTCGAGCGCCATGTCGGCGGTGTAGGTGCCCAGCTCGGTGTAGTTGACGCCGCAGGTTGCAAACGCACCTGCCGTGACGAAGCTGTCCGCGCCGGTGTAGAACGGATGCCGCCCTTGGTCAGCGTCTCGGAGACAGCGGCGGCAGCGGCCATGACCACGTTGTCCGTCGGGGTAAAGACGGCATCGACCTGGCCGACCATACTGGACGCGGCGGTCATGATCTCGTCGTTGGTGTTGCCGGTCTTTTCGACGTAGGCAATGCCCTTGGCATCCAGATACGCCTTGGCCTCGGCAATCGGGGTCGTGGAGTTGGCCTCGGAGTTGGAGTAGAGCAGGCCGACGGTCTGGATGTCGGGCTGAACGGCGAACATCATATCCATGATGGACTGGGTGTTCAGCGCGTCGGACGTGCCGGTGACATAGTCAATGTCGGTCAGGTCTGCGGCGGCGGGGTCGGAGATGGCCGCGTAGATGACCGGGGTCTTGGTGGACTCGGCGGCGGTGGTCATGCACTGGGCGGCCAGCGTCGCGATGGGAATGATGGCGTCATAGCCGTCGGCAACGACCTGTGCCGATCTGGTTCAGCGTTGTGGCGTCGTTCTGGCCGTTGAAGTCCTTGTACTCGATCTTGATGCCCTTCTCGGCGGCCTTGGCATCCAGCTCTTTCTCAATAGCCACGCGGATCTCGTCGAGGCTGGCGTGGTCGAGCTGCTGGACAATGGCGACCTTGTAGCTGTCAGCGGCGGCGGTGTCCGCGGTGCTCTCAGCAGCGGACGCGGTGGTCTCGGCGGAAGATGCGGCAGTGTTGGCGGTATCGGCGGTGTAGCCGCAGGCGGCCAGGCTGGTCATCATAGCGGCGGCGGACAGAGCAGCAACAAACTTTTCATGGTAAATTCTCCTTTATTTGTAAAACAGGTGATGTTGTGGTTGTAGGGGCGAGCATTGCTCGCCCGCGGGCGGTCAATGACCGCCCCTACAGGGGTAATTGCGCAAATCGTTTTTACAAATTCAGGCTTGCCATCGCTCTTTCATCAGGTTCATGTTCCCTCTCCCCATTGTCAAAAAACAAAACTGCCCTTGCACAGAACTTCTCCTGTGCAAGGGCAGATAAAACAAATCTGTGGTGCCACTTGCTTGCCGTGCTTACTATACAATCACGGCCACTCTGTAGGAACCAACATTCCCCTGCTCTGTAACGGAGCTGCCCGTCAACGGATACTGCGGGCCATGCCCGTTTCCCGTGCCCTCCGCGAACCATTATGCAGACCCGCTCTGTATCCCCTTCCCAGCATCGGGGACTCTCTGTAACTGCGCTGTGTGCTTTACTTTCGCTTCATTGGTTTAAAAGCATTTATACCACACACGGGCGTGTTTGTCAACACCCAATTTCAAATTTTATTCAGATTCTGCGGATTCCGGCGACGCCATGTTGTTTTATCCAGTACAAACAGTTTTGCACCTGCTCGGCCACGGGGTGTCGGTGTCCTTCAGCAGGCAGTTCTCCGTCAGTTCCTCGCCGTCCAGCGCCAGCAGCATATCTTTCCGCGCAGGGCGTCGCTGCCCAGGTACTCGGTCAGGCTGTCGGCGTCCCAGGCGGTCTCGGTATCGTCGGGCGTGAAGCTGCCGGCGTTGCTCCAGGTGCCGTGACTGCGCCAATGGCGCAGACGCGCTGCGGGTCCTCGTCCTCGCCGTATTTCTGCTTATCCAGCTGCGCGCAGCTCCGGACGCCATGCTGCCCTCGGTCATCAGGGCGCTGGCCTCGTCGGTAAAGATCAGGATGCCGTCCTTCTTATAGGTTCTCAGCAGCTGCTTCGCGTCGTAGGTCGGCAGCTCACTGTCGTCCGCGACGTTCAGCGTGCCCTGCATGGCGTAGTACAGGCGGGACACGGCGGCGTAACTGCTGCCGAAGAACCGCTCCATCTGGCGCGGATATTTGGCCATCGCCGTCTTGAACCAGTAGACGGCATTGCTGGTCGCCGCTGCGTATGGCCTGCACAGCCTCGGCGATCTCTGTCTCGGGCGTGTTGTGGCTCGCATTGGCCAGCACGGTCAGCGCTTTGCCCACTGTCGCACTGCGGGCATCTGCCCAGACCCGCGGCGTGGAAAACACCGGGGTAGCGCGTGCGGACGTGCTCCCACAGGGTGCGGCGCTGTCGCGCCGGTCGGCAGGCAGCACGGACAGGTGCTGTCCAGTTCCCGGTATTGCCGGTCTGCAGATAGTTGTCCAACAGCACGCCCGCGTCGTCCGGCAGCCACGACCACGCCCGCTGTACGAAACCGCGCAGCTCATTGCCGCGCAGATTGTCGGTGTCGGCCACGTAGACGCGGTAGTCGTCCTTCCCGAAGTCCGACGCCGAGCGCATAAGTCATATCAATGCGGTGCAGATACTTACTATTATTACTCCTCCACGGGTTGGTCACGTCAGCTCTCGCGGGTCGCAATGACCAGCTCGCCCGCGGCCCTCGGCGGCAGCGGTGGCGTGGCGGCAATGACTTCCTCGGCGGTCTTATCGTTGTACAAAAGTCCTGCAAGGCCTTGATGTTCACGACCCAGTCGGGTCGTACATCAGGCGTAATCCATATTGCCCGTGCGGATGCCGTAGGTGCCTGCTTGCGGCATCGACATCTGCTGCATCGCAGCCCAAAACCCGGCAGCTGCACGAAGCAGGGCGGCGATCCCGGACTTGGTAAAGTTCGTCTGGATCAGCGGCAGCACGGTGTTGAGCAGGTTGTCCAGCTCCATGCCGCTGGCGTTTTTCACCTGGTCCAGCACGGCCTGGATGACGGTGCGCTGACGCTCGACGCGCTTTCCAGTCGTTGTCGATCTTGCGCAGACGTGCGTATTGCAGCGCCGTGCTAGCCGTCAAAGTGGTTGAGGCCCGGGTCAACGTGGTTGACAATAAGCATCGAGTTGGAGGGGACCTCCCAGTTCAGCGCCTTGGCCTCCATCTCCGGTAATAATCAAGGTCTACGCCGCGCCGACGGCATTCACGATCTGGACAAAGGAGTTGAAATTGACGCGAACGTGGTCGACCTGAACGTTGAAGCAGTCCTCGAAGTTTTCATCGTCAGCTTGGGGCCACCGTAGCGGAAGGTGTGGTGATCCAGTCATTACTGGCCCTCATAGCCGTCCAGCAGAATCGGCACGCCAGTGCCGCGCCCACGCGATGGAGGACCAGCCGGATGACGTGATCCTTGATGTCGAGGCGAGACCAGGATCATGCTGTCCGAACGCGCGTCGTCGCTGAACTCGGTCGTATCCTCGGTGCCGTCCAGCTGGTTCAGGTGGTGAAGGCATCGGCATCGTTGACGGCCTTCGGTGCGCTCGTCGGTGCCGACGAGCAGGATGTTCAGCACGTTGTCA
>SCPP01001107.1_pt1 | contig 11442 bp, 17 predicted proteins | sample 6106811 | NCBI WGS metagenome assembly SCPP01 (sample SAMN10720449, study PRJNA508395) | human gut metagenome | isolation source: Participant 2 stool, 15 month | host: Homo sapiens | collected 2018
GACGTACAGTTGCTCGATCTTTAATCCATAACGGGCAACTTCATCGACGATGCGTTTTCCACCATCCTTCGGGAGTTTTCTCCCAGGAAGTGAATTTACATTGCCCGCTGATTACCATATCCTTCAATAACAACCGGTACGGAAGGATTTATCTATCCGTAATGTTTGGTTCAATGGATAAAACCAGTTGGATGCGGATATGAACCGTATCGTTGCCGGTAGTATTAAGTCCTTGTTTCAGGGCTTCTTCAATTGTCCCGTAAGGAGATTCAGAAGTCCCTTTTGAATGCCGGTCGTTCCGGGAGATACATAAATCGTATTCTGTGCAATGATTGCAGATGAACAGACGGATAAAAGATATAAGAATAAATGCCTTTCATGATTAATAGGAGCTTGTCGTTAAACCTAACAAAAATAGCATTTTATTTTAACTTTATCCGTCAGCGGGTTATTCTTCCCATCTTGGCAACAAATTCGTCGAAGAAGATATCCCGGTAGTTGTTTCCGATGGCTATTTCGTATTTGTCGATATAGATATCATTATTATCGAATGAGGTAATCTGCCGGGTATTGACAATATAGGAGCGATTTACCCGCAGGAATATTTTAGGGAGCAGTTCATGGATTGCTTTCATACTGGTCTTGGTGATGATACGCTGGTCGGGAAGCTGGATAATGACATAATCTTTAAGCCCTTCGATAAAAGTATATCTTTGAAATTCACTTTGAAGAAGCGGCGTTCGGACTTGACGAACATAAATTCGCTTTCTACATTTTCAATGTTTTCCTTTTCTCCGGTCAGCAGAAGGGCATGGTAAGCCATTACCTTTTCAACTGCTTTTTGAAATCTTTCGGGAATGATCGGTTTGACCAGATAGTCGACGGCATCCACTTCGTAACTGTCGATGGCATATTCGGCATAGGCTGTTGTAAATATGACCAAAGTGCTTTTCGGATGGTACGGGCAAATTCCAGTCCGGTAACCTTTGGCATGCGGATATCCAGAAAGATCAGGTCGACAGGGTGCTCATGGATAAACTTTGCTGCTGAGGCGGCATTGTTGAAGAGCCGGCCAGCGTCAGTTGTCCGGTCTCATTTATCAGCATTTCCACTGCTTCACGGGCCAGCGGTTCGTCGTCTACGATTATGCAATTCATAGTTCCAATTGTAAATTAACGGTGTAACTTTGTTTCATTTCAATGATTTCCGGTGAGTGACGACCCGGGTATAATAACTCAGGCGTCTTCTGATATTCTTCAGTCCCAGGCCACCGATACGTGGCTCTTTTACCTCCTCTTCCGGAGCGGTATGGAGTTTTCGCATCGGAATAGCAACCGGTTGTCCTGTACGATGAAAGAAAGATGTACGAACGAAGCATTCTCGCTGTCCGTATTATGCTTTACTGCATTTTCAACGAAAGGGATAAACAGGAGCGGAGGAAGCCATACCTTATTTATATCACCTTCTTTCGATATGATATAGTTGAAATTATCCCGGCGTATCTTTTCCAGATTCAGGAAATCATTCATAAAATGAATATCCGAATTGAGCTGTATCTTTTCTTGCGAACTGTCGTTAAGCTGGTAACGCAGCAGGTCTTCCAACTTGAATAAAACTTCTGCCGCTTCGTCGCGTCCTTTTTTAATCAATACGTAGACATTGTTCAGCATATTGAAAAGGAAATGCGGATTGATCTGGCTTTTCAGGAATTTCAGTTCCGATTGCAGGGTGGCGGCTTCCAGTTCATCTATGCGCTGGTTGTTACTGAGCCAGTGTTTAAAAGGACGAGGGCGGATGAGGCGGCAACCAGTAATCCGCAGGAGACTGTCGAAGATGATATTCAGCCACATCACCGAAGGACTGGGTGGAATGCTTTCGAAGCGGGTATCTTCGAAAGGGTTTGAAGTGTACCGAGTATGATGATACATAACAGGACCAGAGTCGTTGAACTGAGCAGGTAACGGAGAAACCGGCCCTTGAGCAGGAATCGCGGTACCAGTACATAGGCATTGACATAGATAAGCATGTCGATCATCAGGAAATAACCGATCCAGGAGCGGATTCTGGGCGGGGTGATAATCAGTTCATCCGGTGTATCCCAGAATACATTGATCGTAATAAAGAAGACGATCAGTTGCAGCAGGAGATGTCTGTAAACCCTTTTCTGAGGACTTAGCAGAAAGTCGGGTACTATATGGTCTGTCTTAGTTGCCATGTGTATTCATTTTAATGTAATGGTACTTGTACCTGTCGTCTTTCCTGCGTGACGGATAAGGAATAATTCTCCGGATAAAGAAGTTCGAGGCGGGCCTTTAAGCTGTCCAGTTCTTTCATGTCCGGTTCTGTCTGATCGTCGAATCGGCAGGTGATATGTATTTCTTCTCCTTCCCGGTCGGCTTGTAACAGGATGGAAGGACGTTTATCCTGTTTCACCGTCCTTTCAAGGCATACTGGGTGATCGGGACAAGCAGCAGGGGAGGAATCAGGACGCCTGTTAATGCTCTGTCGGAAACGATCTGATAGTCGAAGGTGTCCGAATAAAACTTTTCCAGAGCCAGGTAATGAGTCAGGAAGTTGATCTCGGAATTAAGCAGAACCTTATCACGTGCCTCGTCATACAGTTGATAGCGGAGTAGCTGGCTTAGCCGGAGCACCATATCGGCAGCCTTTTGTGGTTCGCTTTTGGATAGTACCCTGTACGATTCAGTGTGTTGAACAACAGGGAGGGATTCACCTGCTCTTTCAGGTTATCCACTTCCGATTGTATCTGTTTCCTTTCCAATTGGTTTACACGCTGGTTTTCTGTCATCCAGTGTTTTAACAGGACAGTCATGGAAATACCGGTAATACAGATCATGTTCAGCATATAATCCGATAAACTATCCAGGATGCTTACCATATTAAAATAAGAACCTCTGACGGGAGGAATACCGGATGAGGTGAATATCCAGTATTCCTGTACATATCGTAGTAAAATGAGCAATAAGACGGACACGGAAGAGCAAAGGATATAGGACAGATACTTTTCTTTAGCAGCAATTTGGGAACTAACAGATAAAGATGCAGATAGCCTACAATGAAATAGGAGATCAGGGTACATAGCCCGGCCAGGTAGACCTGATTTCCCAGTTGTTCTATTCTGGCCCAAAGGTATAGATGTTCTGGTTGAGCGATACGGCTGTTACAGCCGCGAGCAATAAAATATGACGGGCTATCCTGTATCTGGGTTCAATCAGGAACTGGTATAAGAAAGTTTGTTTATTCATTTTGTTGTCGACCATACAGCGGCTTACTCTTTAGACTGTCCGAAATTACTATTTTATTTGGTATCTGTTTGCATACCGGTTAGAATTCTAGTTTGTAACTGATATTGCTGATAGGAATGCTGTTCCCGTTTCGTTCCATCACACCGCTTTTCAGATTGTAGTGATAACCGTAATATTCTTCCGTTCCTGTCACATTCAATGCCTTGATGGCGAACTCGTGTGCAACTTTCTTTCTGTTTATTTTGTAGCTGACCGTAAAGTTTGCGATAAACATGACCGGATGCTGTTCGGAATAAGCCCGTGTTTCGTCATATTGCGCTTCCTTGTCGGGATGTGCCAGACTTGCTGCATGGTCGAGGGGAGAATAACGTTCTCCTCCTTGCAGGGTGAATTGGCGTTGGCACTTAATATGTTCTGTCTTTTGGAACCTACCATCCACTCTTTGCCGATCAATGTGTTGAGGATAAACCGGCGGTTAAACCGTGTGTTGTGCCAGACGCCGTCTCCTCCTTTGTATTTCGAATCGAAAACAGAGGCTGTGACCAGGTAATAGAATCCGCGGTTCAGATATTGTTCCAGTGTGATGTCTACCCCGATATTACGTCCCTTTCCCTTGTTTACGAGAGCCTCTTCCACATAAAACTCTCTCCGGTTCAATACGGAATAGGAGCTGTCTGCAATAACCGGAACGTTGTACAGGAATTGTGCATAAGGTTCGACTTTAAGAAGCAGATTGTCGGATAATTTATAGCCGAATGTCAGCATCAGATGGTGAGCCTTGGTAAAGTCGAGGTCTTTGTTTACGGATTCCTTTCCGGTGCTTTTGGAATTGACAAAGTAGACATCCATCTTTTCCATCCGGCTGTGCAAGCCATACGCCAGGGCAAACGAAGATTTGGTGGTCGGCGCCCATTTAATTCCCAACCGGGGTTCGAGTGTCCAACTGTTATTGAGCGTCAGAATCTGGCTGTTCAAGCCGGCATTTACAGAAAGCCGGTCTGTGATACCGAAAGAGGAACTGGTGTAGGCTGAGATCAGGTCGGTCTGTCCTTTTCCTTTTGAAAGAGTATTTAGCGGGGCCGTTTCAAAGGAGCCAGATTTAGACGCATATTATAGAACAAACGGGTATAGGTGAAACCTGTCTGGTTGGTATGGCGTGCACTGAATTTCCGGTTGTAGGAAGATGTCAGGGTCAGGTTCGTCGTGTTGTTCTTCTGATAGGTGAATGGAGTGACGGTGTGATCGGCTGCATGGGCATCTTCTGTCGCATTCATACCGGAATAGGTAGCTGCTAAAGTTGTTTTCAACATCGCATTGTTTGGAAAGAAGTACCGGTGGCTTATCCCTCCGGCAGCCATATATTGTTTGGCTGTCGACTGGAAATTATCCGGGTATGTTCCCATTCCAGCGGATCGTCCTCGAAATCATTTTCGTATTTGTCGATCAGGCTGGTTCCCCACACGGCAAAAGTACCGGCTTTACGTGTCGGAATGTTGAATTTGAAATTCAGATCCTGGTAATTAAGCGTACCGCCCATGTCGAGGCCGGGATAAATGCTGTTGAGAAGTCCGGTGGTAGAATAGCGGTAGTTGAAGATGTAGGAAGCCTGGTGGTTCTTGCTTAGATACCCGAAGCGACATCTATCCCCAATATACCAACCTGAAAGGTGTTCTCCATTTTCCGGTTGTTCCCGTTACGCAGCTTCATGTCGAATACACCGGAAACGGCATTCCCGTATTCGGCGGAAAGGCACCTGTGAAGAAGTCGGAATTACCCAGAACCTGGCTGCTGAGTGATGATAAGATACCGCCGCCCAGTATGGATATATCGGCAAAGTGGTTCGGATTCGGTATTTCCACATCTTCCATTTTCCATTGCAGCAGGTGAGGGGCATTCCCGTGGATGGATATTCCGTTGCTGGACAGGTTTGCTGCTACCCGGCAAACGAACTCACCAGGCGGGCAGGGTCATCCAGGCCTCCGGCATAGCGGCTGGCTTCTTCTACACTAAGCATCCGGGCACCGGTAGCCGCCATTTTGTTGAGAGGCTGTTCCTTGTTGATCTGTGGGCGGACAACGACTTCGTTTAATTCGTTGACGTTTTCTTTCAGTGAGATGTCCAGATATATTTCTTCGCGGATGTTACCAGTATTTCGCTGAAGATACCAGGTTCGTATCCAAGAAAAGAAGCCTGTACGTTATGCCGTCCTACCGGGATCTCCGGCAAAACGAATTGTCCGCGTTCGTCGGTTGTAGTGCCTGTACCCGGCATATCTGAAAGCATGATGGTGACGTCCGGCATCGGATGACCGGATGCTTTGTCGATAACTGTTCCGCGGATAGTCTGCGACGGCTGGTTGCCGGTTGTTTTGGCTATACGCTTTGCCCTGCGATAACAGGCTGATAAAAGGAGTAAAAAGAGTATTGTACGATACATATATTAGTTGTCTGATAGGTTTGTTACTTACCATGAAAGGTTGCTTTGTTTATTGTTTTTCTTTCTTTGATAAGACTCAGCAGGCCGTATATCTGTTCAAAGACGGTATTTTTCCATTTGCTTCCGGTTATTTCTTCCGTGAAAACATCTTCAAACGAGTCTAATACCCTGGCGCAATCTTCCGGGTTGACTCCCGACCTCTGCTACTGCTGAAATAACTCTCTTGTTCATCTCTTTTTTTTTTTTTTATTATGCCACGAAGGTAGCCTGCAATGGGAAGTGCTTTTAATTTGTAGACGGAAGTGCTTTTCCAGTATACGGAATCCTTCTTATCGTCGACCAGACCGGTTTACATTATCATACATCTTGCTTTTAACTACCGTTATCTTAGGCACAAATTAAACCAAAGGTTATAACAAACTAATTGTTAACACCTTATTTAGTATAATTACCCTGTACAGGATAATCAGATACGCTGTACACCCTGGTTAATTATCCTGTACACCTTGTCCGGCTACGCTGTACACCCTGGCAATAAGGAGTCCTGACTTTTCAATTAATTAGTAGGGAGGAACCGATTAGTTTCCGGTGTCCGCGGGTTAGTTTGTAATTACCCTGATGCGGTTACCCGGGCAGGAATAACGGTTTCATTTCAGTAACAAAAAATACAGTTCAGTAAATACAGATTACAGTTCAGTAAAATAATCCCGGCCTCTTATACCTATATATAATAAGTTTGTTTCAGAATTAATGTAAGATGATTAAAATTATAGAGAGATGAAATACTTTTTATTAGCTTTGTTGGCATCGTTTACGTGTGCAGATTATCGTTTGGATCAAATAACACATGAACCGGTTCCGGAAGGAGAAAAAGTGGCTCCGGAGATGCCGGATAGATTTCCTTTTGATGAGTGCGGACGAACGATCGATGAATAAGCCGGATGTCTTTGCTGACATTCGTTGTGTGTATTGAATTAATTCTGTTACTTAAAATTTAAAGACGTATGAAGAAGTTGTTTTTATTTGCTTTGGCTGTTACGGCTTTATTCTCTTCTTGCGAAAAAGATCCCGATCTGAATAAGCTCGATAGCGATTATGCTGTTTATACGAATTATGATAACGGCATTCAGTTTAACAAATTCAGTTCTTATTATCTTCCTGACAGTATTCTGTCGCCGGTGGCGGTATGAAAGCCCAATACTGGAAAGACGAGAATGCTCAAAGATCATTAGCGAGGTGGTTGCCGAGATGGACGACCGGGGATATACCCGTGTGGATGATAAAGAAAAAGCCGATATCGGATTGCAACTGTCCTATGCACAGTAGACTACGCAGATCATAACTCCGGGTTACGGTTACGGCTATGGTTGGTGGGGTGCCGGTTTCTAAAATTGTTCTGGAATGACTGGTATTATCCTTATCCGGTTTCCTACAGTTATGACACCGGGACGTTTGTTGCGGAAATGGTTGACCTGACAGCTAAATCTGCCGATCAGAACAAGAAAGTCGATCTGCCGGTTATCTGGCATGCTTATGCTTCGGGGTTGGTCTATAACAATTCGCGTATCGACATGCAGCTGACGCTTCGTGCTGTGGAACAGGCCTTCGAACAATCTCCTTACCTTAATATACTGTATACTGATAAATAATAAATCCGGAAGATTATGAAAACGATAAGATACATTTTTAAGAAACAATTCATATTGTTGATGATACTGTCCGTTTTCTGTTTGAAAGGACAGGCACAGGTGGAAGATAACCTTCATTTTAATGTGGACTGGCAGATGAACGCACCTATCAGTACCGACTTTGCAGATAAGATCAGTGGCTGGGGATGAATTTCGAAGCCGGTTATTATGTGACTCCGCGCTGGTCGTTGAGCATTCCTGAGTTTCCATACCAATCATAAATATGTAATCGCCAGACATTGCAATTGTCGCCGACCCATCGCTGACTACCGACCAGCAATTGTCGGCTTTCCAGCTTCCTTTCGGTCTTTCCACTTCCTACCGTCTCGGACATAATGATTATCTGAAGCCGTATGTCGGAGTGAAATTGGGAGCGATGTATGCGGAGAACTCCAGTTACATGACGACTGTCCGTTATTATTCAAATCCCTGGGCTTCTATATTTCTCGGAGGTCGGAATGAATATTTATCCCGTACCGGATAAGCGTTTTGGCTTCCATGTGGCTCTGTATTACAGCTATGCCACCAACCAGACAGATTTGCTGACCTATTCGATGAACGGGCAGAACAATCTGGGGTTCCGTGTCGGTTTATGCTTCTAATCAATCCAACAAATAATGCAAAACAAATACAACCATTTTTTCAATTTTTCCTGTTCTCGGGATTATCCTGTTTCTCACATTTGTTTTTGGTGCTTTATTCGGATCTTTCACCGCAGCATCAGAACGTGTTGATTTCTTTCTGGGCTTTCCTGTTGGTTGTATTTGTTTTTAATGATCGGGTTCAGTATTGTTCTTATCAGTGAATGGCAGCGGAAAAGCTATCAGGTCCTGATGAAAAGGAATAATCAGTTACTGATCAATTGCCTGTTGATGGCGGGACTTTTGTTTTTGATAAACTATCTGCTGTCTTCTGTCGTAAAAGTATTGTTGGAGATACCTTCGCCGTTTATGTTGAAGGGAGCCGGCTTCCGGATGATGTTTGTGGTATGGCTGGTTGAGATGGTGATTGTTTGTCTTACGATGGTGGCTAACTTCTACAGGCAGTTGATCGTTCTCCATGAAAAGCGAATAAGCTGGAAGAGAGTGCGATAAAGTCACAGTATATCGCTTTGCAGAATCAGTTGAATCCCCATTTTCTTTTAATAACCTGAATACGCTGATTTCGGAAATAGAATATAATCCTAAGAATGCAGTTGTGTTCACCCAGCGTCTGTCGGACGTTTACCGTTATATTCTGCAAAGCCAGCAGGAGGGCAGGTCACTTTGCGTTCGGAACTGACTTTCCTGAAATCTTTTTCCTCCACCAGGTGAGGCTGGGGATTGTATCCATGTGGATAACCGGATCGACTCTTCCTTGCTGGAAAATACCGTCTTTCACATTGCAGCTACTGACTGAAAATGTGATTAAACACAATACAATCAATTCGGATAACCCGATGACGATTTATCTGAGTACTTCGGATGATAAAAAGAAATTAGTGGTAAGCAATGAAATAAGGCTCAAGCAGAATGTTGTCAAGTCGGGTACCGGACTGAAGAATTTATCTACCCGTTGTAAACTGGTTAGCGATCAGGATATATCGATAGAGAATGATTCTAAATGTTTTACCGTTAAAATCCCATTATTAAAATGAATAAGATAAAAGCTGCTATCATAGAAGATGAAATCCCGGCGGCACGTTTGCTGAACAAAATGTTGACGGAGTTGCGCCCTGAATGGGAGATCCTGGTCTTGCCGGGTAATGTGGAAGGTGCCGTGGTATCAGGATAATCCCCATCCCGATATCCTCTTTCTGGATATCCAGCTGACCGATGGCGTTTCCTTTCTTTATCGAACAGGCGAATCCGAGAGCATGATCGTATTTACTACGGCTTACGACGAATATGCGATCCGTGCCTTTAAAGCGAACAGTATCGATTACCTGTTGAAACCAATTGATAAGGAGCGGCTGGGCGAAGCATTGGAGAAATACGAAAAGCTTACTTCCAAATTCTATAAAGAGTTTAATAAGCAAGGAGATATCCTGGAGATACTTCAGAATATAACCAATCCGGCAAAGAAATACAGAACCCGTTTCCTTATTTCGGGGGAGGACAAATTATTTACGTTGCAGGAGGATGATAGCTTATTTCTATTCTGAAAAATAAAATAACCTTTGCCGTAACTAATCAGAATAAAAACATATTATAGACTTGTCTCTGGATAAGTTGTGCGAGCAGCTGACCCGGATCGCTTCTTCCGGACAAACCGGCAAACGATAGTTAGTGTACAGGCCATCCAAAAGATAGAATCTTATTTCCTGGGTAAAGTTGTCGTGAAAGTTATTCCTCCTTTTAAAGATAAGATTATCGTCAGCCGTGAAAGATCAGTGCTTTCAAGCTGTGGCTGAACTATTGAAAGAATCTGTTTTAGCTCTAAATAATTGACTGATTTGTTTTTCAGCGAATATAATATACTTTTGATATAATTGCAGGAGTAATATTGTAAGCAATTGAAAGAATGAGAAGGAGTTAGAGGTAAAATATCTTGAAGCATTGGGAGAAGGAGACCACGAGGCATTCAATATGCTTTTTATGTCTTATCATTCTTTGGTAAAACGATTTTCGGGTTTATCAAAGAGGAAGATGAGGTGTTGGATCTGGCCCAGGAGGTTTTCATTAAGGTCTGGACCCATCGGAAATCGGCTGCATCGGCTGATTCTTTCAAAGCCTATTTGTTTAGAATGCCCGTAATGAGCTTTACATTATTACAAACTAAATGCAATTCATGAGAACCACCTGGAGAGATATTACCAACAATCCGTTTGGGTAGATGATTTGATGGAAGAACGTATTTTAGCGGAAGAACTGGGACTTTACTGGACATCGCTGAGAATATGCCTCCCAGCGAAAACAGATTTTAAAATGAGCCGGAAAGAAGGCCTTCGAACGAAGAAATCTCCCTTAAACTGAATATAAACAAAAGAACTGTTGAGAACCATATAACTCAAGCCCTGGCGGACTTGCGGAAAGTCCTGAAAATAGTATTACCTTTTTTTATTTAAAAAAAATCACTTTTAGACTGTGTGTGTTTCTTTTTCTGTTTGTCTTAATTATATAAGACTAAAAATAGAATGGAGAAACGACATCTACATACTTTGTTTTCCCGCTTCTTTGGAAATGATTTTCCCAAAGAGGTACGGGTAGTCGGTTTGCCGCCTGGTTTATCCGGGAAGAACAGGCCGATGAGAAGGAAGAGGTATTAGAAGATATATGGAACTCATTACCGGAGACGATAGATTTTACATCTTACGCAGAGTTGAAGGTGAACAAGCGTATTCATCCTGAAAAGAACTCTTTCTACCGGCGATTGGCTGTTATTGCTGCAATTATTGTATTACCCTTATTGGGGATTGTCACTACTACATGGTATTATAAATATGCCGGCATATCATCTGATATGCATATGGTAGAATGTTTGTTCCGAATGGGGAAAGAAAGCAGGTTATTTTACCGGATGGTTCTATTGTATGGTTAAATGCAAATTCAGTTTTAATCTATCCCGAAAATTCGGAAAAACACGAACGTTGTTCCTGAGTGGAGAGGGCATTTTACAGTCACTAAAGATAAGGAAAGGCCTTTTATCGTAAAAACGAATTATTTGAATGTCGAAGCATTAGGAACAGTCTTTGATGTGCATTCTTATCCGGAGGAAAGTGAAACCACAACCATCCTGGAATCAGGCTGTGTCAGGGTTGACGATAAAATAGGTTCATCGGGTTCTGTCATTCTGCACCCAAATGAACAACTGACCTATAACCATGCAGATGCTTCTTTTCTTAAAAGCTATGTGGATGCTTCCCGGTTAACACCTGGACGAAAGGGTATCTGATTTTCCAGCAGGAAACGTTAGCGAATATTTTCCGTGCGTTGGAAAGACAATATAAGGTAAAGATCAATTACAATGATACCAAATATGCAAGCATGACATTTACTGTTCGCTTCCATGCCAGGGAATCGCTGGAAGAGGCATTGGATGTTTAAAAGAATTGGAGTTAACTTTAAATATAA
>SCPP01001035.1_pt1 | contig 11417 bp, 15 predicted proteins | sample 6106811 | NCBI WGS metagenome assembly SCPP01 (sample SAMN10720449, study PRJNA508395) | human gut metagenome | isolation source: Participant 2 stool, 15 month | host: Homo sapiens | collected 2018
GCAACAACGCACAGAATAACAGAATATTAGCCCAACCGTCAGAAAGAACAATGTCTAATAATTAGACAATGCTGTCAAATTATTAGACATTGAAACAGATTCTATGTAAAACGCTGTTACTCCGACTTCAAACTATCCACCGGGTTAGCATTAGCAGCCTGCCAGCTTTGGTAAGTCACCGTACCGACAGTAATAGTCAGTACAATAAGCAAAGCCAGCGGATAGACCCACCAAAACATCGGTGTCTTATAGGCAAAACTCTCCAGCCACTTGTTGATCCATAATAACCAACCGGTACTGCCAGCACAAAGCAAATCAGGACAATATAAATATAGGAACTGTTCAGCATCTTCAAAACTTCACCGATAGTCGCACCATGCACTTTTCGGAGACCGATCTCTTTCCGGCGATATTGTGTATCGAATACCACCAGATTAAAGACACCCACAAGCGAAATAATGATCGCCAAAAGGCTGAATACCGTGATCAGGCTACGCAAATTCTCTTCCTTATGATATAATTCGTTGAACACAGCATCATAAAACTCGATCTCGACCGGATAAGCCGGATCTATATCAGCCAGTGTTTTATAAATATGTGAAACGGTTGCATCGACATCTGCCCCGGCTTTCAGGCGTATATAAGAAGTAGTTAGCGGATAAGGCAGTTTCCTGTCACAAAACCGATATTACTTTCTCCCTCTCGAAGCGAAGTAAACTTGACATAGCCTGTCAACCCGACAATATCACCCGAAGCCCACGAATCCATTTTATCCCCACTTCCATACCTACTTCCTGTTTTGCCGTACAATTAAAATGTAAGAAGGAGTTTCAGCCATTTCATCGGCCGGATAAAGTCACGCCCCTCTTCTACCGATTCCCATCAAACGCAGGAAATTTGCGGAAACAAAGATCATAAAGAAGTGGAAATCATTTTCCCTTGACAGAACCGCTGTTCGTACTGTAACCATCCTGCGAACCGACCTTCTCCAGAGAAAAGCCACATCTTCGATACCGGAAAATTCCTTCAGGCGATTAACATAGGTCTCATGAGATTTAATATACAGGTCACTGCTCAAAGGAACGATCGCGATCTGATCTTTGTCAAATCCCAGCGAATAACCACGAATATATTTATTCTGCAAATGAACAAAACAAGCACTGATAATTAATAAAATAGATACCACATATTGGATACCGATCAACACCGTACGTAATTTGCGTCCCGACGGTGAAAGCCCAAAACTTCCTTTCAGCACCAGGGCCGGAGGAAAGGAGGTCACGTACCAGGAAGGATATAATCCGGCCAGTATGCCGGTAACCAATGCAATAACACCGGTCAACAAGACAATCGGCAGGTTATCTATTATACTCAAATCAGCCTCTATAAACGGCATGGTACCGGTCGAAGCCAGCACATGCACAATGAACAGGCTCGCCAGCCAGGCCACCAGACTGGTAATAGCAGCTTCGGCCAATAAAGCCTGACGTAATACGCAATCCGGACTGCCTAACACTTTCTGGTATTGATACTCCTGATACGCATCGGCGTCAACGAAGTATTGAAATTCGTAAAATTGATGGCAGCCACTATAATGATCAGTAAGGCAATAAAAAAGCAACCAGGTCACTTCTTTATTACCGCTGCGGAAAATCGTACCATCCTGGCTTTCATTCATATAATAAATGTCCGTAAGAGGCGTCAACTTTATCTGTACCTTCCCTCCCCAACTTGGAAAAGTCGAAGTTCGCATTGAAGTTGTCCGTAACAAGCCGGCCGATTCCGGATTATCCAGTAAAGGAAACATATAAAACTACTGGATCCGAAATTCTCACGCATAGTATTATCGATACCCGTATAAATAAGATTACGAATCTGCGTATTTTCCGGGAAGTCTTTATAAACGGCTCCGACAGTAAAATCCTTACATTCTTGCTCATTATTTGCTCTTCGGCATGTAATGCTTTACCTACAGCCGACTGTTTTCCAAATATCTTACGAGCCATGCTTTCCGGTAAAATCAGTTTTCAGGATCGTTCAGGCAATCGATATCTCCTTCGATGATCGGAAAATCGAATACATGGGTCAGCGCCGGATGGCAAGTCTGAATCAATTCATGATAGCCTTCCGTTCGCCGTTCGACGTCACCGTAAAATAGATGGCCGGACTATAAGGGAAAATCAGGCTACCAGCCTCGATATGGGGAGATGATCCTATAACAGCCTCGATCAATCCTCGCGGAAGGATACGGGAAAAATGTCCCGGCCTCTGCCTCTACCACCTCGCCACTTAATTCCACCCGGTAAATACGGTCGGCCGTCGGATGACAACGATAGAAATTACGTTCGAAGCTGATCTGTATCATAATAATGATAAAGGTTGCAAAAGCAACAGCCAACCCGCAACATTCAGGAAAGCGGCCAGACTGAAACGGCGCAGCACGCTGAAAAAGTTTCGTAATATTGTCTTCATATCAGTTTGTTTTATGGCATCCATTCTAAAGCCGGATTACTCCGACTTTATACTTTCCACCGGATTCGAATTTGCTACTTGCCAGTTCTGGTAAGTAACGGTTATAAAGTAATAGCCGAAACAATAACAAAGGCTACCGGAAATACCCACCAATAGATCGGAGTACGGTAAGCAAAGTTCTCCAACCAGCGATATACGCCATAGAATGCAGCCGACAGCACAAAACAGATCAACAGGATCAACAGATAACTTTGTTGAACATAAACAGTATCTCCGACGTAGAAGAACCCAATACTTTCCGTACCGCCACTTCCTTGCGCTTATGCTCACTTTCGAAAACGACCAAGCCAAAACACCGACAACAGAGATAAATATGGCTATCAGACTGAACAAGGTTATCAGGTTACTTATCTTCAACTCCTTGTCGTACGTATGTTGCAACACTTCATTGTAAAAAGAGACTTTAAACGGATAGACCGGATCGATCTTGCTCAACGATGCTTTTACATGTTCCATGGCAGCCCACAGGTCGCTACCTGCCTTTACTTTGATATAAGCTGCACTGTAATACCGGATTCCGTCATTTCCTTTCCAATACTTTCCGCCGATATAAAATGCCATTGGCGACACTTCGTTACGGAAAGAAGCGAACTTGATATTAGGAATAATTCCGGCAATCTCTTCACCTTCGACCGATTCACCCACCACAAGATCATACATATCGCGTGCCTTTTCATTAAATATATACGTTCCTTTATCTTTCAGATCATCTTCCGGCCGGAAATCACGGCCATCGATCACATTTATTCCCATGACATGCAGAAAACTCGGAGAAACAGGGATACATTGGAAATCGATAGGTTTATCGTTATAATTCCGTCCCCAGCCCATATAATAGTCCCGGCTCGACAAGATCTGGTCGGCACACGTGATATTTCTATTCCTGAAAATGTTTTATCTCACTTTCCAGCACACTCAGGTTTTATTAATCTTACTGTTCAGCTCGACAACAATCAGTTCGTCCTTATCATATCCAAGCGGCGCACTTTGCATATAATGGTTTTGCAGGAACATGAACAGAGAACCGATGATCAGGATAAAGGATGCAATAAACTGAATACTGACCAGCGTACTCAGCAGCACGTCCTTTAGGCGACAATCCAAAACTCCCTTTCAGCACCAGGCCGGTGGAAAGAGGTGATGTAACAAGCCGGATACCCCCGCCAGCGCACCGACCAACAAGGCAATGATCCCTGTGACACCGATAATTTTCCATTGTACCCCCAAAGACATATCGGCATCCACCAGAGAAGCAATAAACGAGTTTTCAGCCAGATGCAATACGACCAGCGAAATCAGGAATGCCACGAAACTGATAATGACAGCCTCTCCCAATAAACTCAGCCGTAGCAGGCTATCCGGACTACCGAGCACCTTCTGCGTATTGATGCTCTTAATGCGCATCGGCGTCAATGCCGTGCTGAAGTTCGTAAAATTGATACCGGCAATCAGCAGGATTATGAAAGCGATGGCAAACAGTACCTGTACTGTCTGACGACTGGCTTTCGGCATCGAATCGTAAGAAGCGTTGGTCAGGAAATGTAATTGGGTAAGTGGAGGATATGCAGGTCGATCTTATCCCTTTCCCAATCCAGATCGGAACCGGCCATTTTGTCTTATCGAAATTCTTGAAGTTTTCCTTCACATCTTCCGCATTTGCCGGATCATCCATACGGAAAAAGAAATAATAATTACTGTTACCCCACTCATCATAATTTTCCTTCGGATCCATCTGGAGGTAAATGATATTGCGGACAGAAGAATTACGGGGAAAGTCTTTAAAACACCGTTGACGATCGCGACTACCTTTCCCGATGTCCCGCCCATCAACTGTTTACCGATAGCCGTTTCATTACCGAACAGGCGATTAGCGATGCTTTCGGGAATCATGGCCGACTTCGGTTGCTCCAGCGCCGTTTCATCGCCTTCCACCATATCGAAATGGAAAACACGGGTAAAGTCGGGGTAACTGTCGCTATCGGATCCTGAAAGTTTTGTATCTCACCGCTCCGTTCGACACTGTAAAACCCGTCGGAAGTCCACGATGTCATAAGGGTTCCTGCTTTGATATGCGGCGACGATTCTGTAAAGCCCTCGCCAAAGGACGGCTCATAATGGCTACCTGTTCTCCTGATATTGCATATCCATCCGATAGATCGCTTCTGATTCCGGCTGGCAGGAATCGAACGTATAATCATAACTTACCTGCATCATGATCACCATAAATGCAGCGAAAGCAATACTTAATCCCAGAATAATCAACAAAGTCGCCATCCTGAAACGGCGGAGTACACTGATAAAGTTTCGTAATATCGTTTTCATATGGACCTCTTTTATCCAATTCGTTCAAATAACATGCCAAAACGATAACTCTTTGTCAATCAAAAACATTTGGCTCACGCCTTAAAATGAATGTCTAATAATTAGACAGTGTCAAATTATTAGACATTCATAAAGAATAATTTCCCGGTCACTCCGACTTTATACTCTCCACCGGATTTGAATTAGCGACATGCCAGTTCTGGAAAGTTACGGTTATAAAGGTGATAACCGAAACAATAATAAAGGCTGCCAGAAATCCCACCAGTACATCGGAGTACGGTAAGCAAAGTTCTCCAACCAGCGATATACGCCATAGAAAGCCACAGGAGCCGACAAGATAAAACAAATAACCAGAATAATCAGATAACTCCTGTTGAACAGTACCAATATTTGCGGAGTGGACGATCCTAATACTTTGCGGACAGCCACCTCTTTACGTCTGTATTCACTCTCAAACACCACCAGTCCGAAGACTCCCACTATGGAGATTAAGATCGCAATGACACTGAACAGGGTGATCAGGTTACTGATCTTCAGTTCCTTTACATAGGTACGTTGTAATATCTCGTCATAAAAAGAGACTTTAAAAGGATAAACCGGATCGATCTTCTTTAATGAAGCCTGAATATGTTTCATTGCCGCACGCAAATCACTGCCGGCCTTTACCCTGACATAGGCTGCTGCATAATATTTACTGTCGACTTCCCTCCCCAATAGTATTTTCCCCAGACATAGAAAGTCATTGGTGAAACTTCGTTGCGGAAAGAAGCAAACTTGATATTAGGCATAAAACCAATAATCTCGCCACCGTCAATCTTATCCCCAGTTCCAGATCGTACATCTCACGGGCTTTCTCATTAAATATATAGCATCCCGTATCTTTCAAGTCATCTTCCGGGCGAAAATCGCGTCCGTCGGTCACTTTAATCCCCATCACACGAAGGAAAGAAGAGACACCGGGATACATTGAAAGTTAATATCCTTATCTTTATACTCGCGTCCCCATCCCATATAGAAGTCCCGACTCGATAAAACCTGTTCGGCAAAAGTGATATCTTCAATCCCGAGAATGTTTTACCTCACTCGCCAATACATCCTGGCTCTTATTCACCTTACCGTTCAGCTCCATCACGATCAATTCGTCCTTGTCATATCCAAGCGGTGTATTCTGCATAAACCGGTTCTGCAAAACATGAACAGGGAACTGATAATCAGAATAAATGAAGCAATAAACTGGATACTGACCAATGTACTTCTGAGCAACCTCCCTTTTGGAGACAGTCCGAAACTGCCTTTCAGTACCAGTGCCGGCGGGAAAGAGGTAATATAACAGGCCGGATAAGGCCAGCCAACACACCGACAGCCACAGCAATAACCGCCGTAGTAGTAATAACTCCCGACTGTGCCGAAAAGCCATGTCGGCATCCACCAAAGAGGCTATAAAGTCTTACCGGCTATAAACAATATCCCCAGCGAAATCAGATAAGCCACTGCACTGACGATAATCGCCTCCGCCAGCAAACTCAAACGAAGACACTATCCGGACTTCCAGCACCTTTTGCGTATTGATACTTTGATACGCATCGGTGTCAGTGCCGTACTGAAATTGGTAAAGTTGATACCCGCAATCAGTAAGATAACAAAAGCTATGGCAAACAAGACACGCACCGTCTGACGGCTGGCCTTCGGCATTGAGTCGAAAGACATTTTCCAGGAAATGTAGCTCGGGAAGCGGTGTGATACGCAGGTCAATACCATCTTTCTCCCAGTCAAAATCCTTACCGAACTGTTGGGATGCATCGAAATTCTTCATAAAGTTTTCACATCCTTCGTATTGGCTGGATCATCCATTCGGAAAAAGAAGAAATAATTCTGATTACTCCAAGTATCGTAGTTTTCTCGGCATCTGCCGGTAGATAATATTCCGGATGGAAGAATTAAGGAAATCTTTAAAGACGCCGCTTATTGTTGCTACCGTACTTCCCGTCTCTACATTCATCAGCCGTTTTCCTATAGCCGACTCATCTCCGAACAAGCGACGCGCCATACTTTCGGGAATGATGGCAGTTTCCGGCTGATCCAATGCCGTTTCATCTCCTTCCACCATATCGAAATGAAAGACACGGGTAATCCGGGCGAAGCATTCACGACCGGTCCTGGAAATTCAGCCTCCCTTGCCGTTCGACACTATAAAAGTTCGGAATTCCACGACGCCATAATCATGCCGGCCTTAATATGGGGCGATGACTCTGTAAAGCCTCTTGCAAAGGACGGCTGAAGACGGCACTCGCTTTTCCCCTGAAAGTCCATGTCCATGCGGTAGATTGCATCAGCTTCCGGCTGGCAGGAATCGAACGTGTAGTCGTAATTCACCTGCATCATAATCACCATAAAGCTGCAAAAGCGATACTTAATCCAAATACATTCAGCAACATCGCCATTTTGAAACGGCGAAGCACGCTGACAAAGTTTCTTAAAATAGTTTTCATATCAATTGAATTATTACTTCGATTTAAGGTTGTTCACCAAACAACTTTTAATAAATACGTAATAAATTCAGAAATGTTGCATGATTGCTATTCTGTTTTATACTTTCTACCGGATTTCATTGGCAGTCTTCCAGTTCTGGAAAGTAACCGTTAGGAATGTAATAACGGAAACGACCACAAAAGCGACCGCATATACCCACCAATACATCGGAATCTTATAGGCAAAATAAACCATCCAACGGTTCACCCCGTAATAGGCAACCGGTATTGCCAGGACGAAACAGACAATCAGGATACGGACATAGACTTTATTGAACATAAGCAATATCTGCGAAGTGGTAGCACCATGAACTTTCCGTAGACCTATCTCTTTCTTTCTGTATTCGCTCTCAAAAATAACCAGCCCCAACACACCGACAACGATATAAACACGGCTATCAGGCTGAATAAAGAGATCAGCCAACCGATGCTCAGCTCCCGCTTATAGAGATTATTCAATATCGTATCATAAAACCTGATCTCGGCGGGAAATTTTATCTATCGAAGTCAAGGCTTTCCTGATCGAAGCCACTGCATCCCGGATATCCGCCCCGCTTTTATTTTGATATAGGCATATCTCGGCCGATACCCTGCCGCAGGCGAAACATAAAAGCCATCGGAGCCACTTCCGTGCGGAACGAAGCATACTTAATATCATCTATAAACCCGGCAATCAAAGCGGGAGGAGCCTCATACCATTCATTTCCCGTGATATATTCACCGGCAACCAGATCATATTGCAATCTGGCCGCTTCGTTAAACAGGTAAACGCCCCTACCGATTTACTGTCTTCCTGAAGGAAATCCGTCCCGAAATAACAGGAATGTTCATCAGCCTAAGAAAATCCGGTGAAACGACAAACACTTTGAACTGTACGTTATTCTCCTGTAACCACGGCCAAAGTCGGTATATTCATCACTTGCCGAAAGTAAATCTTCCGCAACAGAAACATCCTGCACAGAGACTTCCTGCTCTAATCGATTTTCCACGGCCTCTATATTCTTTATCAACTGGCCGTTCAATTCCACAATAGCCACATGCTCCTTATCGAAACCTAAAGAAGAGGCCAGCATGTAATGATTCTGCAAATAAATAAACAAAGCGGCAATAATCAGAGCAAAAGAGATGACATACTGGAAAGAGACCAGCAAACTTCTTCATCCTTTTACCGGAAGGAGACAATCCAAACGATCCTTTTAGAACCAAGGCAGGAGAAAACGATGTTATATGCCAGGCAGGATATGCTCCGGCCAGCAGGCCGGTAAGAGCAGCCAGTACCCCGCCCCTATCAATAAAGGAATGTTGGCTTTCAATGAAAGTTCTCCACTGACCATATCGGCCAGCCAGGTATTAGCCATCCCTTTCACAATAAACAAGGAAAGGATGAAAGAAAACAGACAGATCGCTACCGCTTCAACCAACATGGCACAGCGCAACGTATTATCCGATCCTCCCAGCACCTTCTGCGTATTGATACTCCGGATACGCATGGGAACAAGTGCATTGCTGAAATTCGTAAAATTAATCCCGGCAATGACAACAATCAATACAGCGATGGTAAATAACACGAACACCATCGTTTTATTACCTTTGTCTTTCTGTGAATCAAAACGGGCATCTGCCTCATAATAAATATCGGTCAGTTGGGTCAGTCTCACATCTTTCGTTTTCCAATCATAATATTCATGGTTGAAATGATTCTTGAAGTCAGCAATTATCTGGTCTTTTTACGGGATCATCCAGTAACACATATAACTGGTAGCCGTTGGCATTCCAATTATCCTGATTCTCCTTTTCACCGATTCTCCTGTATACGGCATTTTGTATCACTGAATTTTGAGGAAAATCTTTATATACGCCACCCACAACAAAGATAACTTATCGGCTGTCAACCGTTTGCCGACAGCCGGTTCATCTCCGAAAAACTTTTCTGCCTGGCTCTGTGCTATCAAAACATACCCCGGATTATCCAGGCTTTCAATCTTCCCTCCAACATCTGAAAGTCAAATACAGAAGCATATTCAGGAGTTATTGCATTTACCGGACACCAGAAACTCGTTTCATTCGTATCATTTCCTTTTAATGCAAGCCGACACCAGGAAGAAAGTAAGGCACCCGTCTCTATATGGGAGACGATTGAACGAAAGCTCTGCAAAGGGGAGAAACAACCAATCTGGTTCCCCAATCCGAGTATAAACCTACTCCGGTAAATCCGTTCTGCATTCTTTGAACCTGTCGAATCCCCAGTCATATTGTAACTGGATCATTAAAATTATAAAGGCAGCAAAGGCTATACTTAAACCCATCACATTCAATAGAGTCGCCATTTTAAAACGACGGACAACTCCTAATAAATTTGATAATTGTTTTCATGATAGTATCTGTACTAAATTTATAAATCTATTGATCCATCCGCTATTCTGTTTTATGCTTATTACCGGATTTCGCTTCTTGCCGCCCGCCAGTTCTGAAGGTAACAGTGACGATCGTCACAGCCGACACCAGCAGGAAAGCCAGTATGAATACCCACCAATAGATCGGAGTACGGTAAGCAAGTTCTCCAACCAGGCATGAATGGCATACCAGGTCAACGGAGCGGCCAACACAAAGCATATCAACAGGATACGGACATACGTTTTGTTAAACATAATCAGAATCTGCGACACGGAAGACCCCATCACCTTGCGGACACCTATTTCCTTTCTGCGATACTGGCTGTCGAATACTACCAGACCAAGACACCCACCATCGAGATAAAGACGGCTATCAGACTGAATAATGTGATCAATGCCCCAGACTCGTTTTTCATATAAATTATTCAACACTTTACTCAAAGCAGTAATGTCGAAAGGATAATCCGGATGAATCTCACTCATTACATTCTTGACATGCGCCATGGCTGCTCCCATATCCGAACCGGCTTTTACCTTGATATATGCAAACGCCGCACCTGAATAACTTTACCACGCACTAAGAATGCCATCGGAACCACCTCCGTACGGAAAGAAGCGAACTTGATATCCGAACAAACCAATCACCTCCATATCGCCGATCTTATCCCCCAGCTGAATGTCGTAAGTCTTTCGCGCACGTTCATTAAATATATAGGCACCATGCTCCGTCAAAGTTATCTTCTTCCGGAAATCCGTCCGTCACTTACTGCAATATTCAGTACCTTCAGGAAAGAAGGATCGACCGGCATCACCTGATACTGAATATTTTACCATTCAGTTCACGTCCCCAGGTCATATACTGATCCTGGCTGGCCAGCAGAAACTCCGCACAGGTCACATCCTCAATACCGGAGAACGATTTCATACGATTCGTGAAAGCGTCTTTACTGTTTAAGACTGTAGCCGTCAGGTCTGTCACGATGATTTGATCTTTGTCGTATCCCAACGAACTGGTGCGCATAAAATTATTTTGCAAATACATGAACATAGCGCCCATAATCAAAACAAATGAAGAGATGAACTGCACACTGATCAGTACGTTCCTCAATACCCTTCCTTTGGGAGAAAGTCCGAAATTACCTTTCAGCACCAGCGCCGGCGAGAAAGATGTCATATAATAAGACGGATAAATCCGGCCAGCACTCCAACCAGCACTGACAGCAGAGCCGTCAACGAAATCAACACCGGATGAGCGGAAAGAGATATCCGCATTGATCAGGCCGGCTATGGGACTGCTTGCCGTCATACGGACGATCCATAATGCCAGCAAGAAAGCCACGACACTGATACAGACCGCTTCCATCAATAAAGAGAACTGTAATGTTGCATTAGAACTACCCAGCACCTTTTGCGTATTGATACTTTTCATACGCATCGGAGTCAAAGCCGTACTGAAATTGGTAAAATTGATACCGGCAATAAGCATAATAACAAATGCGATGGCAATCAGAACCAATATCGTCTGACGGCTAGTCTTAGGAACCATGTCATAAGAACATCCGTTACATAATGAAGCTCCGTCAAAGGAGTCAGCCGCAAATTCAGTCATCGGTAGACCACGGCATATTTTTCCCTATCTCGT
>SCPP01001650.1_pt1 | contig 11370 bp, 10 predicted proteins | sample 6106811 | NCBI WGS metagenome assembly SCPP01 (sample SAMN10720449, study PRJNA508395) | human gut metagenome | isolation source: Participant 2 stool, 15 month | host: Homo sapiens | collected 2018
GTCATATCGAGTATGATTGACTGCACATTCTGGGGAAACACATCCAAGGGGAATCCCGTATCTTCGGTATGCTCCGCTTCCATACGGATTCTGTTACATAGTTCAAGCCGGGTGTTCTTCATCTCAGCCATTTCTCTTCTTGCAATAGGATGTTACACTCTCAGACTTGCCTCCCGTCTGTACACGATGCACATCGGACTTGGCATACATGTTCTTGTTGCCGACCTTGACGGGGACAAGATAACCGCGCTTCGCCCACAGGTTGAGCGTACCCTCGCACACGTTCAGCAACTCACGGACCTGCCTTGTGTTCAGCCAGCCCTCTTCCGCTTCACGCTGCATGGCTGCCTTGTGTTCTTCCTGCTGCGCCATGATGGTACGCTGCACGATGGATTCCGCAAACATTTTAAGGTCTGTGGGAGTGACTTCCAGTTTCACGTTCGCTCCCTGTTCGACTAGACTTTCAATCGTAATCATAACTATCAGCTTTTGAAGTTTTTGACGACCATCTTCAAAAGTTCCCTGATGCCCCGCTTCCGATGGCTTATAAAAGAGAAGCACCGTCGACCCTCGGGAAAAGGATTGACGGTGCAAAGGTATATCGGAATTGAAAGTGGTTGAAAGAATATAAGTTGGCATATTTGTCATGACAGAAAAGACAATTCTGACAACTCCAAACAACCTTATTTTACCCAGTTTCACCTGATTCGTCCGGGTTGGGAAGAGTTTCCATAAGGTCGGTTTTGAGTTCGTCCAGCAGGGTCTGGCAAATGTCGCCATTAATCATCACGCACATTTTGTTCACTCCGTCTTTTGCGACGTGTTGCGTTGTCGTCAGCGTGTGGATGGCCTGCCGATAGGAGCTTTCGCTTTTTATACCGCCCATGTCTTCAAACTGACAGGTAAGAGCTGCTGCAAATTCTTTTGCGCTACCCATGTTGGTTAACAGCCCAAGCTCATTCAGGGCATAATAGGTCGAGCCTGCTCTGTTGCCGTATCATATTTGGAGATGAATTTCCGGATAACTCCGATAACAGCATCTTTGTCGTTACAATCAAGATAATCTACAAGTGGCTGTACTTTCTTTCCGGCGTCCGCGTGTTTTTTGCGCATCATCAACAGTCTGGGTATTGTCAGATGTTTGCCCTGTTCCTGTATTATGTCCTTCCTCTGTTCCGCTGTCCATTTCCTCTGTCACGGACTGTAACGCCCACTCTCCGACATCGCCCTTTTCAATGGCTTCGTTCATGGAAAAGTACCTGTCCCAGTCGGTCTGGGTACGGAAACCGCTCTTGATGGACACATCTATAATCTGTCTGATGACAAAAGAACAGCTCATTTTGTCCGCCTTGTCTGCTTTCGGGTTCTTCATCTGCCTGTCTACCATGCCGACCATTGCCTCGAAGCTCTTGCCGTAATACAGCCAGCTCAACACAAGCGGTGCCGACAGGGTTATACCCGGATCTTTGGACTTGCCGCTAAAAAAGGATTTCATTCTGCCCCAAAGTGTGGTAGGAGGTGTATCAGGCAGAGGGGAACTCTCTTCCCTCTGTTTCCTGTACAGCTCAACTATCTGTCCGGGCACTGCATTCTCCTTGAACTGCAGGTCTATATTTGCAAAATTCTCCGCACTGTCATCGTTCCAGCACAGTTCCCATTCAGTTTTGATTTTGGGCAGTTGTCTGAATATGGCCCGGCAGATGGCAAGGTACTGCTTCTCGTCACCGTTTGTCATCAGACGTGCGAAACGGACATATTCCTCCCTGTGCGTGTTCTTCCACCGGAGAATGTCCTCCTTGAACTGTTCGTAGGTCAGTTGTTGTTCATCCATATTCATGCTGTATTATCGGGTTAAATATAAAAGGGGATAGAAATGAGGAAACGGCCAAATCAATCCAACAGGTTGACCAGTTCCTTCTTCATCTCGTCGTCAATCTTGCGGTATCGGGCGAAAGCGCGGCTACCTTCGGAATGTCCCGACATGGAGGCAATCAGGTTCGGGTCTTTGACCTGTTTGTAGAGGTTGCCTATAAAGGTCTTCCGTGCCGTGTGGGTGGTTGCCACTTCATATAAAGGTCTTGCCACATCCTCACGTGTCTTCGGGTCGAGGACTCTGACCATGCGGTCGATGCCCACATACTTGAGGATTTCCTTTATCTTCTTGTTGTAACCGAAATGCGAGAACCTTGGAAGCAGCGCATCTTCCAGTTCCTTGTAACGTTCTAATATATCCAATGCTTTCTGGTTGAGCGGTACCCGTACCGTGCCCGCGTGTTCCAGTTTGGTCTTCTGCGGAATGTACTCCACACAGCCGTCAACGATGTTCGCCTTGGTCAACTTGTTCAAATCGCTAACACGACAACCGATAAGGCACTGGAACATAAATATGTCACGATAGACCGGATAGGTGGCACCCATTCCGCTCAAATCGGCATAATACACCTTGTCTCTCTCTTCAAGGGTAAGGTAGAACGGGTCGCCATACATGGGTTGTGTAATCTGGTACTGGTCAAACGGATTGTTCCTTGTCAGTCCGCGCTTGATGCACCACTTGATGACGGTACGGATGCGGTAGAGGCTTCCTGACATGCTGTTCTCGGAACGTTGTTGGGTCACATCACGAGGCAATTCGTCTTTATAGAATACAGGGTACATTTCCACGTACCTATACTCCTCCTGCATCCAGAACTTGAAGTCACGGATGTCGTCAGCGGTAATGGAATCAATGCAAAGGTGAAATCCTCGCTGGTGCATGACTTCATGGCGGAAACGCTCGTAGCGCAGCACCTTTTTCAGATTGTCACGGTGGTGTTTCCAACTTTCATCGGCAAGAGGTGTTTCGTCCATGTATTTCTTAATCTGGAACGACAGCAGGTATTCGTCTGCCTTGTTGCCGCCCCTCGCGTTGATGTTGGGATGGTGGTATTCCTCTATCAGCCCCTTGAGCCAGTTGCCGTCCACACCGCGGTGGTATTCCTTGGTGATAAGGTGCGTAATCTGCTGGATGTCCCGGTCGAAGTTCATCCGCTTTTCCTCCGAGACCAATGCCACACGGGGCTTGTAGCCCTGTTTCTCCGCGCTCCAGTGGTTGGGGTTGATGGAAAGCTCGCTTGCCGCCTTGATGTCCACTCCGCCGATGTCCCGGACACGGAAATAGACACGTGCCAGATTCGTCACGTTGTTCTTGGCCGATGTTTTTCTGATGAATGCCGTCACTTTCATATATATGTCCTCCTTAGTTTATCATCTCTACCATTTTGCGTTTCATGTCATCATCAATCGTTCGATAACGTCTGAACGCCCTGCTTCCCTCCACGTGTCCCGATAGGGAAGCTATCAGGTTCGGGTCGGGAACTTGTTTGTACAGATTGCCTACGAATGTCTTGCGTGCCGTATGGCTGCTGGCCACCTCGTACAAAGGTCTCTGCACGGTGTTGTAGCCGTGCGTGTCAAGGATGGTCACCATCCGGTCTATGCCGCAATGTTTCAGCAGTTCCCGTATACTCAAGTTATAGGTATGCACCGTTTTGAACGGAAGCAGCCTGTCTGCATTCTTATCGTAGTGTTCCAGTATCTTCAATGCTTTCTCGTGCAGGGGTACTCTGACGGTCTTCGCCTGACACTTCTTCGTCTTCTGCGGCATATACTCTAGGAAACCGTCCTTGATGTTGTCCCTTGTCAGCCGGTAAAGGTCTCCGACACGGCAGCCTACATAACAGTGGAACACGAATATGTCCCGGATGATGGACAACTTCGGGCAGTCACTCAAGTCTGCATTATAAAGAATATTCCTCTCTTCGGATGTAAGGTAGAAGGGATCACCGTAGGTCGGCTCCTTGCAGCCGTAGAGCGCATAGACCTCGTTGTCGGAATACTTCATCTTCTTGCACCAGTGCAGAAAGGTACAGAAGAGGTTCATGATGTTGATGACGGTAGTGCCTGAAAGCGGCTTGGGCTTGCGTTTGACAAGCAGGCGTGAGGCATAGAAGCCGGGATGCTCCTGTTGCAACAGATGTTCATTTACGACATAATCCCGGAAATCGTTCATCTGTTCCAGTGTGACCGTCTCCACAAAGAGCATGAAGTCTGTGTTACCCAATATCTCCCTTTGATAGTCATGGTAACGTGACATCTTGCGCTCGAAACGGATGATATGCTCCTTCGTCCTGTCCGCACCGTCAAACTTTACTAGATATTCATGGATGCGGCGGAGCAAGTTCGGATGGTTGCGTTCGAAGGCGCGGGCAGGGTACAGCACATCCTCGATGGCCTGTTTCAGCCATTTGCTGTCTGCCTTGTCCGAGAAGGTCTTTTCAACATGCTCGATGATGGCCGCAATCTGTCTGGGCAGCCGTTTCTGCTCGGTGGCAGGAACAGCTGCAGTGCGTTTGTAACTGAGGGTATCGGAATCCCAATACTTGTCATATACGGCAAGGGGAGAGACGACCTTTATATCCACGTTCTTCTCCCTGACCCGGAAACAGATGTTCGAGGTCGAGGAATCGCTCTTTTTCAGATATACGGAAACTTTCATCGGCAGTGTTTTTTGAATTACTCTGCAAAGGTACAATAATTCCCGTATATGTTCCCATATATCCCGAAGAAACTTGAAACGGATTAAAACAAATTAAGATGTCAATCCCGAATCTGATACCACATAAAACACTGTATATTAGCGGTTACATTTACAGTTATTATGCTTTTGTTTTCATTTTCGAGTTTCCCGAACACATATCAAAACATATATTGCAGTTCCACGCTTATTGTTGACAAAGGAATGGGGAACAGCATCATATAATCTTCCCCCTTATGCTCTCTCAAAGAAGGAACCAAATCAAAGGCTTTGTCAAAACGTACCAAATCCCACCACCTTTTACCTTCAAAAGCCAATTCTAAAAGTCTTTCTTTCAAGATAGCTGCATCATTCGCCTCTTTTGTGCTATTCACATAAATATGCTCTTCATACTTGTCTTTATATGCACGTTTCCTGACCTCATTAATTTCTGCAGAAGGATCTTGTCCCAAAGCATTTTTAGCCTCAGCCTTCATTAATAAAATATCAGCATAACGGTACAATATGATATCATCTGCAAAAATACGATCACCATCTCGCACCAAGCCTTTACCTTTTAATACTACACTAACATAAAATTTATTTTCTCCAGTTTCCTGATCTTTAGAATAAATCTCAAGAAAAGAAGCATTTTTTCGAGTATCATCTTCTGTATATTGCTTTCTATACTCGTCCGAAGCTACTATAATACCTTGTCCCGGCCCTATCGGATAAACTATATCCTTTACCTCTTGAGGAGCATCTCCAGGAACAGCACTCGCATGTATCCACATATATCTGAAATAGTTAATACCAGATTCCAAATCCTGAAATCTAACACTCATCAAGATTTCATCATTACCCTTATTATCATAAGCAAATACATCAGCAAAATCCGGCTGTAAACGAAGCTTATCCGTTTTAATTGAATTCAAAGCATTTAATGCAGTTTCAATATCACTGCTTCCACCATTCATTTTTTTTCCACTCCAAAGATATACTTCAGCTTTCAAAGCCAATGTTGCCGGTTTTGACCACATAGCTCTTTGATCACCGAAATTGTCATCCGGATATAAAGACAAAGCTTTCTCCAAATCATCTTTTATCAGTTGGAAAACTTCCGTTTGGGGTCTTCTTTCTTTATAAAGGACTTCTGAATTTGTGTTTTCAATAGGATCTGTATGGATTATCAAATCCCCCCATGTACGAGTCATCACAAAATACATGAAAGCCCTCATTGTATAAGCTTGAGCCAACATTTTATTGCGGGAAGTCTCGTTATTAAAAGTCACATTGGGAGCATACTTTAAAAGAAGATTGCATGAATTGACTATCTGATAATAACGTATCCAGGATATAGGCATATTAGCTTGTGTCAACGTATTATAATAATAAATATCATATCCGCCATATCCACCGATACCTACAGTCAGTATTTCGCTACGCGCTTCCCCCAATATATACAAATCATGTTCAGCAGCTCCTCGTAACTGGACATAAATACCATTTAACGCACCCTTCACGTCATCTTCTGTCTGCCAGAAAGATTCATTCGTTATAAAGCTTATTGGCTTAAGGTCTAGTGCATCACAAGAAGCAAATGTCAGGACCATAAACAAAGCTATTGTACTATTTATTATATTTCTAATTTTCATAACTTTACTTTATTAAAATGATACATTTGCACTAAAAATAATATTTCTCGGCATAGCATATCTACCATTATCCTGTCCACCTTCTTCTGGATTAAGACCAGAATATTTAGTAAAATAGTGCAGATTATTTCCCGTAACCGTAAACCGAAGTCCGCTTAAACGAATCTTTTGTATGATATTTGCAGGAACTGTATAACTTAAAGAAACTTCTCTAATGGCTAGAAAATCTCCTGATTCATGATACAAAGAGCTACCTCGGATAGCATTCTGCTGTCCACGATCACCATGCCAATAGAATCTCGGCATGTCCGCTTTGTCACCTTGTTCTTTCCAGGAGCGATTTACGACATCTTTCGTCATATTATTATCACCCTGCCAATTATAATCCAAAAAGCCTTTGGCAAAATTATATATGGTATGACCCAATGTAAAATCAAGTCTGCAATACAAATCGAACCCTTTATAAGATAGAGAAGTATTAATACCCCCAGTCCAATCCGGATAAATATTACCAACATATACACGGTCTTTACTGTCAATCACACCATTACCATCAGTATCTTGCCACTTTGCATCACCACCATATTTGGTTTTATCAGGGACTGTAATAACATTATCCTCAAATCCGCAACTAAGCTCTTCAGCGTCCTTCTTGCGTCTAAACGTCCTCTCATCACTGAATTAGCAGATAAATTGAGGCTGAAATACCCACTTCTGCCCACAATATCCCCTTGCCCCACTATGCGACTTGAGGCAATACGCAGTATCATACCCATAAGTTGTAGGCGTTATCCAAAATCAGTCTGAAAAATATCTGCGTAAGCATTATTACAGGTATAGATATTCAGCACATACCGCCTTGATGTTCTGATCCACTTGGCTGGTACAGAGACAAACCTGAAGACAAACGCTTTTATGCGACTTGTTGCATTGAGTCCGAACCTCTTTACGTCAAGTCTGTGGATAATGGCCTTGTAGAAATTACGGATAAGTGCCGTAAGAAGAAGGAACACAGTGTTCTCTGCCATGAAGGATTTGGGCAATCTGTCCCACCCGAAACCATTGTTCATATCATCGAAGATACGTTCCTTTCCTCCACGAAGGTTATAGAACTCGACAATTTCTCTTGTGGAAGATTCATAGTCGTTAGTCAGGATACAACGGTATGTGTATTCTCCTTCCCAAAGATCCAGCACACCGTCCATCCGTTTCTGTCTTTGAATCACAAGTCGGTATGCTTTACCCTTCCACTTCTCAACAAGAATAGAGTTCAATTCGAACTCAATGCCATTGATTTCCTCAGTCTTCCAGCCTCTAAGAGCAAAGATGTCATTGTAGAGCGAACTGCAGCGGTTTGCGCGGATATAGAAGGATTTGCTGTGTTTCTCTATTTCCTCCACGATTTCCTCGGAACATGATCCACAATCAGCTCTGAAACGATTGATTGTAAGTCCGTTCTGCTCAAATCTCTCAAAGAATCTCTTCAGCGTGTCCTTCTGATGAAAACGAACGTTGGTGTTACCATCGCTATTCTCAATGCCAACAATCAAGTCGTCAATAACCGCCACGCCAGGGCGATAACCAAGGAACTTCTTGTATGTAGGCTTTGCATCATACTTCAGTCTCTATGAACTGATGGTCGAAATCAACATCATACATCTCGCCCTCTTTCAGTTGGCGGATGCAAACATACAATTGAGCAGTAAGGTATTGAGTGTGTCAGCCGTGTTGAAATCGTAGTTCTTACCCGTATCTGATGTGTATGAGATGTTTCCTTGCGTCAGTTCCTTTATCGCTCTGAGGATAGTATCAGAACTACAAGTACGAAGTGTCGGATGGAGCGAGAGATGGTTCATCAAATGAGTAGTGACATCCTCAATGCATGAGCCACCACAGAAGTAGATACTCATGAGGGAACGGACGATTTCACTGTACTGATAACCGAACGAGCTACACCTTAGACCGAGTGTCGAGTCGATTACAGATGACAATGTGGAGTCAAATTGCTCCATGATTGAAAATATTCCTCCAAAAATTGAGCTCTCGGATTTTATTTGTATTTTGCCATGCCTGATGAGGTTTTGTTTGATTATTTTTGCAACACTAAGTTAAGTGAATCCTCTGACATGGCAAAATCCTTTGTTGCTCAGGTAAAAAAATATTTTATAATAGTGTTGCGGAATTAAGGATTATCTATCGGCTCATTAGCATTCTGTGCTTCCTCATCAGTAGAATATACACCTATCATCTTATAGGCAAACAAATCTCCAATTCGTCCTCCTTCCTGTAAACCACCTTGCCAGTATGTTTACCCAGTTTAGCATCCCAAATGTACTCACCACCAATCCGATTATTTTCAACCCCATTATCTGGCAGCTTCAATATTTTATTGGTCACCTTCGAGGCATTAAAACCTAATGACCATTGAATAGAACTGGATACCGGTAATATTCTTCATTCATTTCCAACTCAATACCTCTATTTTGTAAACGCCCTAAATTAGTGAAAATAGAGCCAAAGCCTGTAGAATGAGGTAAAGTGCGATTTGTCAGCAAATTATCTGTGGTACGATTGAAATAATCAAAGATAAAGTTTAACCGATTATTAAAAAAGGAAATATCAGTACCGATATCAAATGTCTTAGACTCCTCCCAACTCAAGTCTTGATTTGCCATAGTTCCCATAGTGATACCTGCATTACCTAAATATTTAGATCCTACACTATAACTACCTTGAGCCGTATAATCCCCCAAGCCTGAAATATTACCATTTACTCCATAGCTGGCACGCAATTTCAGACGCATTAGATTCTCAGGCATAAATGACCAGAACTTTCTTTATCCACATGCCAACTTAATGACACGCCAGGAAAAAATCCCCATTTGTTGTTCGTACCCAAATTGGAAGCACCGTCATATCTTGCAGATACAGAAATCAAATATTTATCCTTATAATCATACCCTATACGAGCAAAAATACCTTGCATAGATCGCTCTGTAATAGAACTACTCACACTTACAGGAACACTTGAGGCATTCAAAGTAGGAATCAAATCAGTAGAAGCACCTCTACCAGCAGCTGCTAAACGGCCTCTTTCCTAAAATAATAAGCATAACCAGCTGTTACATTCAAATTGTGTTTTTCATTGAAAGATTTAACATAGTTGAATACAGCATCTGCCTGATATTGCCGCCATTTGTAAGTATCAGCATTTGCATTTCTTGTAGTTATATAATCTCTCGGTCCATTCCAAAAAGCATCCCAAAAAGTATAGTTATTACTGTTCACTTCAAATAAAGAAAGAGCTGGTTTGAAAGACAATCCTGGCAATATAGTCCAATCTGCATCTACTCCTATTGATAAATTCTGATAGTCATACTCTTTGTGCCTTGTTCATATGATATACAGCATTTCCCAGATACTGGGCAGCTCCTGGAGCCAGACTACCATCTTCAAATCTGAATTTAGTGGTAGGTGAGGCAGCCGGTGAACGATAGAATGTTGCATCTGCAGCTAATGGAGAACCATACGTAAACGAGTTTGAATAAGTAGTTCTAGCTGAAATTTTCAAATTATCCCGTGCTTGCAAAGAACCATTCAAACTAAAATTATACCGTTTATATGAAGTTGTAATAACAGTTCCTTCATTAGTCATATACCCTAATCCCATATTAAAGGTAGCCTTTTCCGTTCCACCTGAAACTTCAATATGGTGATTATGAGAAAAACCAGTACGATAAATTTTATCCTGAAAATCAGTATCTGAGTATAACAATGTCTTACTCGGATCTACTGGATCTGGCATTGATTTCCACCCTTGATCTAATTTATAGCGATTCTCATCAGTCAAGTATTGAGTAGAGAAGGCAGTATTATTAGTCAGATCATTTCCTGTTCCATAACCTAAATGTCCTATCAATCTTTGTTCGGTAGCTTTTCCAAATTTCGCTGGTGAAATCATACCTTCCTCATAAGGGTCAAAATTCTTCAGCATTGGCAAATTCATATTTTTACCAATATCAGAAATTGTCAGATTATATCTATATTCAACTCTGGTTTTACCGGCCTTTAGTAGTAACAATTACAACACCATTTGAACCTTGGGCTCCATAAATAGAAGTAGCAGCAGCATCTTTCAGAATTTGATAGATTCAATATCTTCCGAAGCTATATGAACCATATTCGCCCTCATAACACCATCAATAATATATAGTGGAGTAGCACCATTAGGATTATTAAAAGTACCACCACGGACTATAATACGAGGTTCTGCACCTGGTTGCCCTGAAATACTTTGCACACGTACACCAGACACTGTACCTTGTAAGGCTGAAGCTGCATTTGCATAGGGTACATTCTTCAAAGCCTCTTTATCAAGCTTGGTCACAGATGTCGTAATCTTCTCACGAGACTGAGAACCATACCCAATGACTACAACTTCCTCCATTTGGTGGCATCCTCTACCATCACTATTTTATAGTTACTCTTATTGGCAGATACCTCTTGAGTTTTCATTCCCAAATAAGAAATAACAAGGCACGACTATCAACTGGAATACTAAAACTAAAATTTCCATCCAAATCAGTAACAACACCTAATGAAGTTCCTTTAACTTGTACAGCTACCCCCACCAATGGTTGTCCATATTCATCCATCACATTTCCTTTTACTGTTTTCTTTTCTGATTGATTAGTGGATAATACAGACGGAGTATCTTCCGATGCATATACACTTCCCACACTCAAAACAAAAGGAAAATATAAAATGCCCAATGTAATATCCTGCTATTAGATTTAATGTCTATTGTTTTCATTTTTTTTGATTATTTGTGTTTCAAACTATTATTAGATTCACCACTGTATAATTACTTTCTTCTTATTTCCATTATTCCTCCTTTCTCTATCAATTAACAAAATCTGTTTCTATGTCAGAAACAAAGCACTTTTTCACATCAATCTTCCCATATTTCACCTCAATGAAAGGTTTACCATCTTTTAGACCAACATTACCAAAACCTGTTTCCGTCGACAAAAAAGACGTAAAATCATCACCTATCCTTGAATCAATATATAAAGTAGAATCCACTGCATCATACTGTATTCCAGTCAAAGCTTGGAGCATAGCATAACTAGACATTGCACGGGCATACCATGCCCCACATTC
>SCPP01000456.1_pt1 | contig 11325 bp, 20 predicted proteins | sample 6106811 | NCBI WGS metagenome assembly SCPP01 (sample SAMN10720449, study PRJNA508395) | human gut metagenome | isolation source: Participant 2 stool, 15 month | host: Homo sapiens | collected 2018
TTGGGGTTAGTGCAGGTGACGCCCATGGCGGGATGCGGCGTCACGGAAGATGGGACCGGCGGCGATGGACACGCCGGAGCCGTAGGAACAGAACGACGCTCACCCTTCGCTGACCAGCTGGGAGGCGGCGGAGGGCCTTATCGGTGGAAGAGCCGTTGTCGGCATAGACCAGCTCGACCTGATAGGTCTCACCGCCCAGCTCCACGGTGGGAGTCTCAGAGTTGGCGAACTGCATCCCCAGCATTTCTTTCTTGCCGCCGGAGGCAGAGTCGCCGGAGGCGGGCTCAAACACGCCGATCTTGGCGACCTTGTCGCCGTCAGAGGCGCCGGAGCCGGTGGGGAGCGGAGCCGGAAGCGGAGCCCGAGCCGGAACCGGAGCAGCCAGCCAGGGCGGACAGGAGCAGCGCGGCGGAAAGTGCGGACGCAAGGAACTTTTCATGTTCATTCTCCTCTCGATTTGCTTGAGTTGGTTTGGCGAAAAGTGTCTGCTTTGTATGGACACTTGTTCGCTTAATGGGTACATTATACAGGACCCGGAGGAAAAATGCAAGTCGAAGCCCAACAAAATTTCAGGTCGGGCCGGAGAAAATTTCCACATCGCGGATAAGAGCGAAAAAGAGCCTGCCGGACCGGCGGGAGCGGTCGACAGGCGGGGGCGGACCGTCCTCACGGGCGGTCCTTGGGCGGATGATAGAGGAGGGAGGGGCGGCCGCCGGTGTCATAGTTGACCCGGCTGACCACTCGCCCTGCTGGGTGAGGTAGGTGAGGTACCGGCGGACGGTGACGGATGAGAGCCCGGCCTGGGCAGCCAGGGACTCACAGGTGCAGCCCTCCTCCGGGGCCTGGGCCAGATGGGTCCGGATCCGCTCAGAGTGCGGGACTGGAGCCCTTCGGGACGTCCTCCGGACTGGAGGAGCCGGAGAGCAGGGCGTCCAGCTCCTCCTGGCTGACGCTGCTGTGGGTGTCGATGGCGGAGCGCTGGCGGCAGAACTTATCCAGCGCCTGCTGAAAGCGGCGGGCGGTAAAGGGCTTGACCAGATAGTCCGCCACCCCCAGCTTCAGCAGGGCGTCCACGGTCTTGCTGTCGTTGGCGGCGGTGACCATCACCACGCCGCTGGTGACGCCGAAGGGCGCAGCTCTCAGACTCCAGCCCGGTCATCCGGGGCATATGACGTCCAGGATCAGCAGATCCGCCGGGTGGCGCAGCAGCCAGGAAGCGCGTCCTGGCTGCGGAAGCTGGCGGCCAGATGGAAGCGGGATCCCGCCCAGAAGTTCTGATCGATGGAGGCGATCATGGGGTGTCCTCCACGATCACGGCCTGATAAGTTTCCTGCATGGCGCTCTCCTTTACTCGTTGGGGACGGTTCCTCTTCCGCCCGCTCCTCCTCCGGCGTCTGGAAGGAGAGGAAGAAGGCGGTCCCGGATTTTGGCTCGCTCTCCACCCGGATCTGGCCGTGGTACAGGTTGACCAGCTCCCGGATCCGGGACAGGCCAATGCCGTGCCCGTCTCCCTTGGTGGAGACATTGGGTTCAAAATGAAGGGAGCAACTCAGGCAGGATGCCCGGTCCGGTGTCCTCCACGCAGAGGAGCAGGCTGTCCGGCTTCTCCCGGATGGAAACGGCGATCTCCTTCTGCTTCCAGGTGGAGTGGTCCAGGGATTCGGTGGCGTTTTCGATGAGGTTGCCCAAAATGGTGACCAGCACCCCGGAGGAGGAAGCGGCCATCGGCGGACAGGGTGCTTCTGGGATCCAGGTGCAGGTTGATGCCCAGCTCCGGCGCGGCTGGTCTTGCCCACCAGAAGGGCGGCCACAGCGGTGTCCTCGATCTGGCTCATGGCCCGGCTGACCGACTGGTGGTGGATCTGGGAGATGTCCAGGATGTACTGCTCCGCCTGCTCCACCTGCCCCAGCTGGATCATGCCCAGGATGATGTGGAGCTTGTTCGATGAACTCGTGGGTATAGGCCCGCATGGCCTCCACCAGATGGCACGCCGGTGAGCTCCTCCCGCCATGGCGGTGGCCTCGGTGCAGTCCTGGAAGATGGCCACCGCGCCCACGATCTTGTCGTCCTCCCAGATGGGCATTCTGTCAGACAGGGCGGCCTTGCTTCCAGGGACGTGCTGGAGATGAACGTTGTATTCCGGCTTTCCGGTGGTGAGCAGGCGGGGCAGAAGGGTGTCTGGATAGAGCTCCTTCAGCGGCCGGCCCAGCACGTCGGAGCTGCTGTGCGTTGAGCAGGCGCAGCCCCGCGGATTGACATAGATCACAGCCGCATTTTGTCGATGGCGATGATGCCTCCTCCAGGGTCTCCAGAATGTCCTCCCGCTGGTGGAACATCTGTCGGAAGGCGTCCGGCTCATAGCCCAGCAGGGCGTCCTTGATGGAGCGGGACAGGTTGCGGGACAGGACCAGGGCGACGGGCCAGGAAAGTCAGGATGGCGAAGCAGCCCATGGTGTCTAGCACGATCTGGTGGACGCTGCGCACCCCGATGCCCACGGATACAAAGCCCAGCAGGGAGCCGGCCAGATCCTGGACCGCAGCGAGGGCCCGGTGCTCCGCGCCGGAGATCTTAACGCCTGTGTCCACCTCGGTCAGTTCCCCGCAGGACCGTGAGCGTATCCACATCCGGGTAGACCGTCCCCACAAAGGCGGGGTCCGGGCAGTACCGGATGACGCCGTTGTGGTCGGCCACCACGATGGCGTCAATGTCCTGGACCCGAGAGATGGTTCCGTTCAGGTAGTGGGTGAGTACGGAGCTGTCCGCCCTGTGTGCCAGGAAATCGGCCACATCCGGCGACTGGGCCAGCACCTGGGCGGAATTCATCAGGTTGCGGTCCAGGTTCTGATACTCCATGCGCAGGGAGAACAGCAGGGTGGTGGCCATGCCCAGGATAGAGGTGGTCAGGACCAGGAACAGGCTGAGGGATTGCAGCTTATGGCGGATCGATATGGGTGAGTGTGCTTTCATCCAGGTTCCCTCCTCAGAATTAGAGACAGGTGGAAAATAGACAGCCGGTGCGGCACCGGTTTAGCTTTATTATAAGGAGGTTGTTAAGATGTGTCAAACATTTGAAGGGGAGAGGCAAAATTGTGGAAACGCACTTTTTACTTACAAAAGGCTATCCAAACCGCGGGATCTGCCGTACAATGAGGGACGTCAAACCGGACGGCGGCCCGGTGCCGTATGTCGGAAGTCGATGGGAGGCGGTTTTGGAACAGATCAAAGTGCGTCTGATGGAGGAGCTCCAGACGCCCGTGGCCTTCACAATCCCGCTCTTCGGGATTCCGGTCACCCTGTCTGTGGTGGTGTCCTGGCTGGTGATGGGGCGCTGATCCTGGCGGCGGCGCTGGGGACCCGGCAATTGAAGCTCCGTGACCCTGGCAAGCCGCAACTGTGTCTGGAGATGGCGGTGGAGTTCCTCAACGGCTTCACCAAAACAACATGGGGCCCCACGGACCGGACTTCGCTCCTATCTGGGGACCATCGCCTATACATCCTGCTGTGCAACATCATCCGGGATCTTCGTGCTGGTGCCCCACCAAGGATCTGAACGTCACGGCGGCCCTGGCCATCATGAGCGCGGTGCTGATCTATGGGGCACAGTTTCGGTACCACGGGCTGCGGGGCGGGCTGAAAAAATTTATGGAGCCTATGCCTCTGCTGCTTCCCATCAACCTGATGGAGGTGGTGATCCGGCCCCTGGCCCTGTGTATGCGGCTGTTCGGCAACATCCTGGGGCGTTCATCATCATGGAGCTGATCAAGATGATGGCCCCGGCGGTGGTTCCCGTCCCATTCAGCATCTACTTCGATCTGTTTGACGGCGGGATCCAGGCGGTGGTATTCGTGTTCCTCACAGCCCTGTTTGTGGGCGAGGGATCAAGAGGAAGAATAAATCAGACATCGGCCCCGGGCTGAAATAAAGGAGGACATACTATCATGGAGATCGGAATGCTTGCAATCGGACTGGCTGTTTTACCGGAATCGGAGCCGGATCGGCATCGGCATCGCCACCGGAAAGGCCAGCGAGGCCATCGCCCGCCAGCCGGAGGCCGCCGGTAAGATCAACAGCACCCTGCTGATCGGCTGCGCCCTGGCAGAGGGCACCGCCATCTTCGGCTTTATCACCGCGCTGCTGATCCTGTTTATGAAGTAAGGGGAGGGCACGATGTTGGATTTTCAGTTATCCACCGTGATCTTTACCGTTCTGAACCTGCTGATCCTGTATGTGGTGCTGAAAAAGCTTCTGTTCGGACGGGTCAACCGCATTCTGGAGGAGCGGGCCGCCCTGGTGGAACAGGAGCTCTCCAGCGCCGAGCGCCAGAAGGTCCAGGCGGAGGAACTGCGGAAGGAGTATGAGGACCAGCTCTCCCAGGCCCATGCCCAGGCGGCCAAGATCGTGGATCAGGCCAAGGTGCGGGGCGAGCAGGAGTACCAGGCGCTCCTGGAGCAGGCCCAGGAGGATACCCGCCGGATGCAGGAGCAGGCCCAGGCCAAGAACCGGGCCGACCGGGAGAAGCTGATGCGCAGCGCCCGGCAGGAGGTGGCCCAGCTGGCCGTTCTGGCTGCAGCCAAGGTGACGGGACAGGCCCTGGACCAGGATTCGGACAGGGCCATGGCGGGCGTTTTTGTCGGAGGCGGGTGAGCGGAAATGAGTGATTCGATCCAGCGCAGCGCTGCGGTCCTCTATCAAATGGGGAGGAGACGCCGGGGCTGAAGGAGTCCGCCCAGGCTCTGGTGTCGGACACCATGCTGTGGCCGGCTTTGAATGGGAGCGGGGCCACCAGGAGGAGAAGGCGGAGCTGATCCGCACAGCGCCCATGCTGGCGGGGAAGGAGCAGCTGACCGCCTTTGTCCTCCTGCTGCTGAGCAGGGAACGTTGGACAGCTTGTAGCGATCCTGGGAGCTGCGGCAGCTGGAGCTGGCGGCCCAGGGCGGCGCGGTGTGCGTGGTCACCTGCGCCCGGCAGCCGGATGAGGAGCCACCCTGGAGGATCTGCGCCGGGCGGTGTGCCGCCTGCGGGCCTGGACCGGGTGGTCCTTCACGTCAAGAGCGACCCGGCCACCGTGGGCGGATTCCGGCTGGAGGGCCAGGGCGCGGTCTATGACCGCAGTGTCCGGGGACGTCTGGAGCGGCTGGCCCAGGGACTCCAGGGCGATTTTGATGCGGACAGTGAGGAACTGAGGGCCTGGTAGAGGGCCTGAAGTCCAAGATCCAGGGCTTCGAGGTGGAGGACGGCAGCGACATGGGCAGCCTGGTCCAGAACCTCAAGACCCGGATCCAGGATTTCCAGTCCGTGGGCGAGGTCCAGGAGATCGGCCGGATTATCAGCGTAGGCGACGGAATTGCCCAGATCCAGGGTCTGACCGGGCGGTGTACGGCGAACTGGTGGAGTTTGAGACCGGTGTTCAGGGCATGGTCATGGACCTGTCCCGGAACAGCGTGGGCTGCGTCCTGCTGGGACAGGGAGACCGGCCTGCGGGAGGGCAGCATCGTGACCCGCACGGGCCGCCCGCCGATGTGCCGGTGGGCGAGGCCATGCTGGGCCGGGTCGTGGACGCCCTGGGACAGCCCTGGACGGAATGGGGCCCATCCGCACCACAGACCCGGCCCATTGAGCATGAGGCCAGCGGCGTGATCTCCCGGGAGCCGGTGAACGCCCCTTCAGACCGGGATCCTGGCCATCGACGCCATGATCCCCATTGGCGGGGACAGCGTGAGCTGCTCATCGGCGACCGCCAGACGGGCAAGACCGCCATTGCGGTGGACACCATCCTCAACCAGAAAGGGGAGGACGGATCTGTATCTATGTGGCCATTGGACAGAAGGCGTCCTCGGTGGCCCGGGTGCGGGATACCCTCCAGAGGCATGGAGCCATGGACTACCCATCATTGTGTCGGCCACCGCCAGCGACCCGGCCCCCTGCAGTACATCGCGCCCTACTCCGGTGCGGCCATGGGGAGTATTTTATGTCCCAGGGGAAGGATGTGCTCATCGTCTATGACGATCTGAGCAAGCACGCGGTGGCCTACCGGGCCCTGTCCCTGCTGCTCAAGCGCTCCCCGGCCGTGAGGCCCTACCCGGGCGACGTGTTCTATCTCCACTCCCGCCTGCTGGAGCGGGCCTGCCGCCTGACCCAGGAGTACGGCGGCGGCTCCATGACGGCCATCCCCATCATTGAGACCCAGGCGGGGGACGTGTCGCCTATATCCCCACCAACGTCATCTCCATCACCGACGGACAGATCTATCTGGAGACCGATCTGTTCTTTGCCGGACAGCGGCTTACGGTGAATGTGGGCCTTCGGTGTCCCGTGTGGGCGGAGCGGCCCAGACCCGGGCTATCAAGCGCACCGCAGGCACCATGCGCATCGATCTGGCCCGCTTCCGGGAACTGGAGATCTTCACCCAGTTCTCCTCGGATCTGACCAGGCGACCCAAAGACGCTGGATCACGGCAAGCATCTGCTGGAACTGCTCAAGCAGCCCCTCTATCAGCCCATGTCGGTCAGTCGTCAGGCCGTTTTGCTGTACATCGGCACCAACGGACTGCTGGATGACGATGCCGGTGGAGCAGGTCAGGAGTTCGCCTGGGGCTTTGCCGACCGCGTCGAGCGGAGCACCGGGAGCTGGCGCTGGAGGTCTAGCGGACGGGCAGCCTGTCCGCCGTGGCCATCGAGACCATCCGGGCGGACCTGGAGAACTATAAGAAGGAGAAGCTGACGGTGGCCTGACCCCGCGAGAGGGAGGGAGAGAAAATGGCTGGTACCAAGGAAATCCGGACCCGGATCAAAAGCGTACAGCAGACCCTGAAGATCACCAACGCCATGTATCTGATCTCCTCGGCCAATCTGCGGAAGGCCAAGGGCAGCTGGACCGGGCGGCCCCTACTTCACCAAAATCGACGCCACCATTGCGGACATTCTCCACCGGTCCCCGGAGCTGGAGCACGAGTTTTCGACCCGCGGACCGATGCCGGAGCAGGAGCGGAAGGTGGGCTATATCGTGGTCAGCGGAGACAAGGCTGGCCGGTGCCTATAACCACAATGTACTGCGCCGTGCGGAGGAGTACGCGCCGGTCGGCCCACCCCAGCCCTTTGTGGTGGGGGTCGTGGGCCGGGTCTATTTTCAGGCCGGGGCATCCCCATCGTGGAGGAGTTCTCCCATGTGGTGCAGAACCCCACCATGCGGCGGGCCCGGGAGATCGGGGACGAGGTGGTCCGGCGGTTTCTGGACCGGAGCCTGGACGAGGTGCACATTTTGTACACCGAGATGGTCTCTCCTGAAGCTGGAGCTGCGGAGCGCACCCTGCTGCCCTGGACCGGGCCAACTTCCTGGGAGCCTCCGGCGGGCAGAGCGCGCCCCAGGAGGTGACCTATGTTCCATCGCCGGAGGCGGTGCTGGACAATATCATCCCCAGCGGCTATATCCGGGGATGGTGTTCGGGGCGCTGGTGGAGTCCTTCTCGGAACAGAGCGCCCGCATGACCGCCATGGAAGCGGCCAGCGACAACGCCAAGGAGATGCTCAGATCCCTGTCTCTGACCTATAACCGGGCCAGACAGTCGGCCATCACCCAGGAGATCACAGAGATCGCCAGCGGGGCCCAGGTCCAGGAGAGCGCTAGGTGAAACGTCACCGAAAGGTGTGTGCAGGTATGAAGGAATATAAGGGACGGTGGCACAGGTCCAGGGACCTGTGGTGGACGTCCAGTTCGCCCGGGATGAGATGCCCGCCATCAAGGACGCCCTGTGGCTGGAGGTGGGCGGCCAAAGCGTGTGATGGAGGTGGCCCAGCACATCGGCGGGGACACCGTCCGCTGCTTTATGCTCTCCCCAGCGAGGGGATCGGCCGGGGCATGGAGGTGAAGCCCTGGGGCGGACCCATCTCCGTCCCGGTGGGGAGGGCGTGTTGGGCCGGATGTTCAATGTGCTGGGGATCCCATCGACGGCAAGGGAGCAGTATCCGCCCAGGAGCACTGGTCCATCCACCGACAGCCCCCAGCTTTGCCGACCAGCGCCCGGTGGTGGACCTGTTTGAGACAGGGATCAAGGTCATCGACCTGCTGGCCCCTATGCCCGGGGCGGCAAGATCGGCCTGTTTGGCGGCGCTTCGGTGGGCAAAACGGTGCTGATCCAGGAGCTGATCCATAATATCGCTACGCAGCACGGCGGATACTCCATTTTACCGGCGTGGGGAGCGTACCCGGGAGGGCAGCGACCTGTGGCGGGAGATGACCGAGTCCGGGGTCATTGAAAAGACGGCCCTGGTGTTTGGACAGATGAACGAGTCCCCGGGCCCGGATGCGGGTGGCCCTCACCGGGCTGACCATGGCGGAGTACTTCCGGGATCAGCAGCACCAGGATGTGCTGCTCTTCATCGACAACATCTTCCGCTATGTCCAGGCGGGCTCCGAGGTGTCCGCTCTGATGGGGCGGATGCCCTCCGCCGTGGGCTATCAGCCCACCCTGGCCAAGAGGGCGCGCTTCAGGAGCGGATCACCTCCACCCGGGCGGGGCCATCACCTCTGTGCAGGCGGTATACGTCCCGGCGGACTGACCTCTCCGACCCCCCCCGCCACCACCTTCACCCATCTGGACGCCACCACCGTGCTGTCCCGGAAGATCGTGGAGCAGGGCATCTATCCGGCGGTGGATCCGCTGGAGTCCACCTCCCGCATCCTGGAGCCCGACGTGGTGGGAGAGCGCCACTACAAGGTGGCCCGGGCGGTGCAGGGCTGCTCCAGCGGTACCGGGAGCTTCAGGATATCATCGCCATTTTGGGCATGGAGGAGCTCAGTGAGGAGGACAAGGTTGCCGTGGAGCGGGCCCGCCGCATCCAGCAGTTCTTCTCCCAGCCCTTCTCGGTGGCCCCAGACCTTCACAGGGCAAGAGGGCCGCTTCGTGAAGCTGGAGGACACGCTGCGCAGCTTCGAGGCCATTTTGGGCGGCGAGCTGGACCGCCTGCCTGAGTCCGCCTTCAGCATGACCGGCGATGTGGACGAGGTGCGGAAGAAGGCCCGGGATATGGGGTGCTGTGAGATGGCGGAGGGAAAGTGCTTCCACCTGGAGGTTGTGACCCCTGACCGGCAGTTTTACATTGGGGACGCGGACTCCCTGGTCCTGCCCGCCATCGACGGCTATATGGGGGTGGAGTAGCCATGGCCGGTGTCACCGGTCCCCGGCGAGCTGAAGTACCGCAGCGAGGGGGCCTGGACCCACGCGGTGGTCAGCCAGGGTCTGGCCGAGATCATGCCCGACCGGGTGATGGTGCTGACCACCTCGGCCGAGCGGCCGGAGGAGATCGACTGGAAGCGGGCGGAGGCCGCCAAGGAGCAGGCGGAGAGCGCCTGCGCCAGAAGCTGAGTATTCAGGAATATTACAACTCCAAGGCCGCGCTGGCCCGGGCTATGGCCCGGCTGAAGGCGGCAAGAAAATAGAACGGCGGCGCCGGGGCGGATCCCTCCGGCGCCGTATCTTTGTAACAAAGGTACAGTCAGCGCGTCCTATCTGTGAAAGGAGGTGGAGTCCATGGACGAATTTGGGGAGATATACCGAACCCTGTTCCCCAGGTGTATCGGTATCTGTTGGCTCTGTGCCGGGATCCGGAGTTGGCGGAGGAGCTGACCCAGGAGACATTTTCAGGGATCCAGCATATTGAGGCGTTTCGTGGGGAGTGCCGCCTGTACGTCTGGCTGTGCCAGATCGGAAAGCGGCAGTATTTTCCTGGCTGAGACGTCAGCGCTCCCGGAGGAGGCAGTATCCGGCGGAGGGAGAGGATCGGACCGTGGACCCGGAAGCAGAGTGGCTGGAACGGGAGGCCGCAGAGGAACTGCGGCGGGGCTTGGAGGGGATGGAGGAGGAGTACCGGGAGGTGTTTTCCTCCGGGTGTTTGGCGAGCTGTCCTTCCGGCAGATCGCACAGCTGTTTGGAAAAACGGAGAGCTGGGCCAGGGTGACCTACAACCGCGCCCGCATGAAATTAAAGGAGAAGATTCAATGAATGTAAGATCATACAGGACCTGCTGCCCCTGTATTGCGACAGAGTGTGCAGCGAAGAGCGCCCAGCTGGTGGAGGAGCACCTGGCGGACTGCGGGGACTGCACCGCCTTGCTGGCGGAACTGCGGAAGGGGCCTGCTGCCGGCGTCACCGGAGGAGGCGGAGGAGGACGCGCGGGAGCAGAGCGGATTTCAGGCGGTCCGCCGCAGATTCTCTCTGAAAAGGCGCAGGTCTGGCGGCGGCTGTCCTGGGCACAGCACTGCTGCTGCTGGTCCTGGCCGCGGCGGACCCGTCCGATGGAGTATCGGGAGGGGCTGCTGACCGCAGCGCTGGCGGAGGATTCCGTGCTGGATCTGTACTATTATGGCGGCGGCTACGTCGGTGGACGCGCTCTGCCGGAAGGAGGGGAAGAGAACGCTCTGTTTGTGCTATGACCGGACGGTGCGGGCACAGCTGCTGGGGGCGGTGGAGCCTGTGGTCAGAGGGGCCTCGGGCCATCTCTCGGTGGGCAACGGCCTGCTGCTGGACTCTGAGAAGGGCGATGTGATCCAAGTCATGCCAATGGACGAGCTGGACGCGGTGTACTATCTGTCGGGGACTATGATAATCTGATGCGTCTGGATGCGCCGGTTTCAGGCGGAGGCGGAGCGCGCAGTCCTCCTGTGGGAGCGCACCTGACCGCGGACTGAGATTTGGAAAAAAGACTTGTGCGGGGGCGGAGGAGGTGTACACTGAATAGAAACGGACGGGGAGACGCGGCTTGGCGCAGCAGGAGTACGATTTTTTCTCAGGGGAGCATTGCAAAAATATCATGTCTCTGGCCGTCCCCATGACGGCGGCCCAGCTGATCAACGTGCTGTACAGCGTGGTGGACGGATGTACGGGGCGGCTGCCGGGACACCTGGCGCTGACGGGGCTGGGGCTCACCATCCCCGTGTCCATCATCATCATGGGCTTTGCCAACCTGTGCGGCACCGGCGGCGCCTCTGTGCTCTATCTGCCGGGGCCGGGGGGAGAGGAGGCGGAGCGGGTGATGGGCAACGCCTTCACCCTTCTGCTGATCTTCGGCGGGGCGGTGACCACATTGTTTTTGATCTTCAAGCGGCCCGTCCTCTACTTGTTTGGGGCCAGCGACGCCACCTATCCCTACGCGGACGCCTATATGACCGTCTATCTATTGGGGACGGTGTTCGTGATGATCGGGCTGGGCATGAACCCATTTATCAACGCCCAGGGCTTTGGCCGGGTGGGGATGATGACGGTGGCTGGGGGCGGTGGTGAACATCGTGCTGGACCCCATCTTCATCTTCTGGCTGGACCTGGGGTGCG
>SCPP01000389.1_pt1 | contig 11324 bp, 13 predicted proteins | sample 6106811 | NCBI WGS metagenome assembly SCPP01 (sample SAMN10720449, study PRJNA508395) | human gut metagenome | isolation source: Participant 2 stool, 15 month | host: Homo sapiens | collected 2018
GAAGAATAAAACCTAGCAAATTGCTGTTTTGTTAATGTTACGTCTTTATCGATATCCGATATAAGCGGGTTTTGGTTTCATATATTAATTTAATCAGGCACTGTATATCAGGATGATTAGCTCCTAAACGCTGTCTCTTAACAATAGCTCTAGGCAAAACGTATTCGACAAGAAGCAAATCATTCCATCTGCATCATTGATTCAAACGCCAAACATACGCCCTAAATCGCTGTCTTCCCATTCTTCAGCCGATTTTGATAGTATTGTATCTGCAAGCTTTGCATGTTCGGCTCCTTGAGGGGTCATCTTTAATATTCCATCGTTCAGAGCGTCTTGCTGGTCATCAAATTTCATTTCTCCATTTTTCTAGGCCTCGAAGGAAATCTTCCAGTAAATTTAATTATCTTTGCATAACCCAAAGTGCGTTTCAACTTTCTGCTTTCCTTTTCGAGTTCCTCTCCTTTTGTGCTATGGAATCGTCAAAGTTAAAAGTTTCATCATTGACCATATTTATGATTTCTTTAAGGTGTATAACCCATACCCTGAAACACTCTAATAGTCCAGATACGGTCGATATCATCTTCATCCATAATCACGATACTGTCGTCCAGTATTCTCCGGCATTAGCCCTGCTTCCTCAAAGCCACGAAGTGCTCCTTGTAACTCCAAGATTATCTTCAACCCATTTCACCTTGTAACCCATATGAGCCACCTCCTGTAATGCCAGTATACAACATTTGCCCTTAGGACAAAGCAATAGTTTTATAAAATTATTTTTTAATATTTTATGAACAAACGACAACCCCATATCTACAATTCATGAAGACGACTATAACATAAATGTATACTCCATATAGTCAGCCTCCTTCCATAACATCTAATCTGCAGCCTAAACCCTACAACCGATTTTACAGTAGATATGTTTCCATAAAACAAACCGAGCTTTCTCAGAAGATTATTACGCCGAAAAAGCCGGAAATACGCCACATAGCACTTATTTATCTTTTCTTGTCATCACAATATTTTCTATATGATACGTCCACGGGAACATATCCACCGGCTGGCACCGCTCCATCCGGTAGCCGTGGCTTGTAAGATACTTCAAGTCCGCGCCTGGGTGACTGGATTGCAGGAATATAGACCACGCTTTGGGGAGAAAGCTGCAGCAGTGATGATAAGAATGCCTCATCACTTCCGGCACGAGGTGGATCCATGAATACCACATCGGCAGATCTCGCCCTGTGCTGCCATTTGACCATGAATTCTCCGGCATCCTCATTGTAAAATGTGATATTTTTTCATGTTATTGCGCTTCGCATTGGTAATGGCATCGCGTACCGCATCACGATTCACTTCCACGCCAATGACAGAGCCGGCTTTGCCTGCTGCTGCCATGCCAATGGTACCAATGCCGCAATATGCGTCGATTACCTTTTCCTTTCCGGTCAGTCCGGCAAACTCAATGGCTTTGCCATAAAGGATTTCTGTCTGCACCGGATTCACCTGATAGAATGAAGATGGAGAAATGGAAACGAAGTCCGCACAGCTCGTCCTCAATAAATCCTTTCCATAAAATAGTAATATTCCGCTCACCTAAGACAACGCTGGTGCGCCGGTCATTTACATTTACCACCACTGTTTGTTCTCAGGATGCTTTTCACGAAGAGCTTTTACAAAATTATTTTTGACGGCAGAATTGGAAGCCAGCACCAGAACAACCATAACTTCGCCGGTACGGAAGCCTCTTCTTACCAGAACATGGCGCAGTAATCCATATCCACTATCCTCGTCATATACTTTTATTTTAAAGGAGCAAGCATTCCACGAATATCATAAATGATGCTGTCTGCAATTTTATCCTCAATCTGGCATTCATCAATCTTTACCACCGAATGTGTTCCTGCTGATATGCCCCGGAAATCACTGTTCCGTTTTCAACCGCTGAAATGTAGCATTGACCTTGTTCCGATAATGAAATGGCTCCTGCATTCCGATAACCGGCTCCACTTTTCCAAAGCTGCCTAAAAGCTCTTTTTACTTCCCGATGTTTCTTATTGAGCTGCTTTTCATAATCCATTCCCTGATACTGGCAGCCGCCACGTTTTCGCAAGGTCACATTCTCCCGGTGGGCAGATGTGCTTTTCCTGATGTTCCGATTTCGAACCATGCTGCTTTTTGAATGGCTCTTTTCCGGATGTTGTTTTATTGCGCTCTTTTGGGGTAAAATCCTTTTCTAAATTTATTGTTCTCTCCTGGCTTTCTCATTTCCTGTACCGTTCCTTATTTTTCAAATACTATACTATTTTTTAGTTTAACGCATTTAGCCGCCTTTTCTATGGTTATTGCAGAAATATTTTCATAAATGAATTAAAATAGAAATGCGAAATAATAACACCTGCCGAGCCTGCCACTGACAGCTTCTTACGGATACACAAAACGCCGATACAAACTGTACCGACGTTCCTTCAACATCTCACACGATTCAATTTTTTACAATAAAACAGCAATCATCTTTTTGTAAAGAAGCAATTCCGGATTTTCACCATTTTCTTCATAGGTGCATACCAGAATAAAATCCATATTTGCAAGGATGCCAAAGCATCTTTCACCACCAAATTCGATTCTAACTGATTTCCAAGATATGTCTTCTGGTCATCCAGAAATTTTACCTTTTTCCATTCGGAAGTGTATACTCTAAATTCACATATTTTCCTACCAGTGCATTTAATTTTTTTTTTTTTTTAAGTCCGTCTATGTGAAGTTCATTTATTTCCTTTATTAGCTGCTTAAACTTCTCAAACTCCATTGTCACTGAGTTCATCATATCTTTTCCAATAATCTAACTTGGGAAGCATTTCTTTCATATATGCGCGCGCCTGCTCTTCTGTAAAATCATCGCTTACCATGTTTTAACACATATGTCGATTAATTCATCCATATCGTTATAGGTATATGTTCCGTCAGCATAGCACCACTTACAATAATCCTCGTTTAATGTACCGTCTTTTCGCGGCCTAATATGGTATCGTCAATCGGCATTCCACAGCACTGACAAATCAGTTTTCTCGGTTCTCCCAAAGTGTATTAATCGAAACATCAAATTCTTCGACAAAGTTTCAACGTCTCTGTATTCGGCACCGTTTCACCATTTTCCCAGCGGGATACCGCCTGCCGCGTTACCATGATTTTTCTGCCAGTTCATCCTGAGACATCCCTTTTGTGCGAAGTTCCAGAATAATATTTTGTCTCCATCGTTACTACCTCCTTTATCCATATCATACCGGTAAATTCAGTTTTGGAAAAGCAACTTACTGTTGCTGTACGATAAGACAACTAAAACTTTAGATGCAAAATACACTATATAGCGGAACTGATTTTATTCCTTTGCCATCCCAAAATTTCTTTGTTGAAACTGGATTGCATACGAAGGATTATATTTCCATATAAACCATCATGCTTTGGCTTTTACATGGTTACCAGCCTTACACTCTACCGGAATAACGTGACTTTTTTGTATCAGGAAATCCACTTCCGCCGTATTATCAGACTCCCAATAATGAAGATCATAACCATTTGTTTTCAAAGCAATTGCAACATAGTTTTCGTCAGTATGCCACGAAAATGCTCTGTTTCCATGCTTTGTAATGCTTCCAACGTCATTCCTATTCTTGCAGACATAATACCCATATCACTGTAATATAATTTGAATGCACTTACATCCTGATATGCCGCAACCGGATAAAATCCCCTGACTGCACTTCATGCATTTATTCACAATTCCAGCCCGAATCAGCCAATCAATTGCATCTCCATATTGAGATGCCCGTTCCTGATTTTATCAGCTTGTATTGAAATTTTTGCATCTTTTGCCAACTGTGCCGGCAGGGAATCATACGCTTCAAAATACGCACGGTGTCCGTCTGATTTGCATATTTTGTCATGTCTGCAATATAAGAATTTAACAGCATCTGACGAATTTCCGTCTGCTCCAATGGACTGTCTTTTGCAAGGTCTGCCTTACTGCTGCCGGCATTCCTCCCACGATGCAATAATGATAAAATTCCTGCAAAGCTTCCTCGTGCAATATCTCATCTAACGGCTGATTATTTTCATAATGTTCCTGTATGGTATCCGAAAGCATCTGCTTTCCCTTAGCCCACAATACCTCTTCCAAATCCATCGGGTACATGGTAACCATCTGAACTTTCCTACCGGAAATGAATATTTTTCACGGTTGACTGCTACACCCAGCAGACTTCCGGCAGCTATTACATGGTATTCCGGTGTCTCTTCTGAAAATATTTTAAAGAAGTTAATGCTCTTTCACACATCTGTATCTCGTCAAAATAATGAGCGTATTTTCCGGTACAATCTTTACCTGATAATATTTTTCTAATATGGCGATGATATAATCTGCATGAATATCTGTATCAAAATACTCCCAATTCTTTCGTCCGTTTCAAAATTTACATAGACTGTATTTTTATAATATAATGCCCAAATTCACGCATTTCAAACGTTTTTCCAACTTGTCTTGCACCATAAATAAGTAACGGCATTCTGCCTTTTTCATATTTTTCCATTCATATAATTTAGCAGTTATTTTACGCTTCATGTGTGTGCTCTCCTTCTTTAAAATATCATCGTGTCTTTTAATGTATTATATTACTTTTTCCATACGAATCAACGTGTTTTGTTACAAAAAGTGGCAATCCACTTAGGACCTGCCACTTTCAAAATTTTACATCTCATCCACCACCTGGAACACGTAAAACTTCAGATAATAGGACTCTTCTGCCGCCCACAAAATCGGGTGATCCGGTGCCTGGGTGCGGTACTCGACCTGACGCAGGCGTTTGTGGACGCTGTGGGCTGCCTGTCCGATTGTCTTGGTAAACAACTCATACGTCATGAAATGGGAGCAGGAGCAGGTTGCAGAAATCCGCCATTTTTCACAAGTTTCATGGCACGGAGATTAATCTCACGATAGCCCTTGATGGCATTTTAACAGAATTTCTGGACTTGGTAAATGCCGGTGGGTCTAAGATTACCACATCATACTTTCGCCTGCTTCCTCTAATTCCGGAAGCAGGTCAAAGACATCCCTGCACAGGAATTTTACCGTGCCGGAAAGACCGTTCAATGCTGCATTTTCTTCTGCCTGATATACGGCAAGTTCCGAAGCATCCACTCCGGTGACTTCTTTGCTCCGGCAATTCCGGCATTTAAGGCAAAGGATCCGGTGTGTGTAAAACAGTCTAACACTCTTGCATCCTCACATAATTTCTGAATGGCAAGACGGTTGTATTTCTGATCTAAGAAAAATCCGGTCTTCTGACCATCCTTTACATCTACGATATAATGCACACCATTTTCTACAATTTCACATTGGTATCAAATGTTTCTCCGATAAATCCCTTGTACAGCTCCATGCCCTCCTGACCACGCACTTTTGCATCGCTTCGCTCAAACACACCGCGGATTGTAATGCCGTCCTCTGCCAAAATTTCCTTTAAACACTTTACAATAAGCTCTTTGTAACGGTCGATGCCAGTGCTAAGGACTGCACTACCAGCACATCCGAAAACTTATCGATAACTGTCCGGCAGGAAATCTGCCTCTCCAAATACCACGCGACAGGATGAGGTGTCTACCGTCTTTTTCCGGTATTCCCATGCCTGCTGCAATCGTGTCCGGAAAATGCTTCATCAATAACTGTATCTTCTTTCTGCTGAAAAGGCGCACACGGATTTTGGAATTGCGGTTGATAAATCCAATGCCCATCGGATATCCGTCAAAATCGTGTACCAGCACCAGATCTCCGTTTTCAAATGTTCCCATGACACTTTCTATTTCATTATCGAAAATCCACATGCCACCGGATTTTACCATTCTTCCTTCGCCTTTTTCAATGTTACAACTGCACTCATGTTAGTCCTCCTTCGTAACCTCTTTCTTATAATTTACCACAAATATACCAATGCATACCAGTATCAGGGCAATCACACTTTTGATTCCTGCTGCCTGCTCTTTTCTCCCAGAAGCCACGCGGAAAGAATCACACCAAACACCGGGTTCATAAATCCAAATACCGCTACACGGGAGATCGGATTGTATTTTAATAAAATGCCCCACAGCGTGTATGCAACAGCAGAAATGCATGCCATGTAAAACAGCAGTCAAAGGATGACGCCGTAAATCCGCTCACCCGTCCACCTGCTGCAAAGCCGCACAATGCCATAATAATTCCACCCACCAGGAACTGGTATCCACTCAACATGACAGGATTTTCGGATTTGGAATACCGCTTTAACAAGACGGAAGAAAATGCATACGCTACCGTTGACAGGAAAATAAATCCTTCTCCGGTCACGCTCATATGAAAATCAAATCCGCTGCTTCCCATATTTACCAGTGTCACGCCTGCAAATCCAATGATACAGCCTGCTATTTTCCGCGCCGATAATTTTTCCTGATGGAATAAAAGACTTGCTACCAGAATTGCCACGAATACATTTAACGCTTCGATGATGGATGCTTTTACCCCGAGGTGTGCGCCAGTCCGATATAGAAAAGCAGGTACTGTCCACAGTCTGCAGACTGCTTAATTTAAAACTTTTCAATGGAGCCCTTTGTCGGACGCAGAAACCGTCTGCTTCCAATACTTCCCAATAATATTGTTAAAATTCCCGCCAGCGTAAACCGATAGCCAGCATACAGAATCTGGGACGCCGCTTCATCCGATGCAATGTGCATCATCTGATAGCCGATTTTAATGCACGGAAATGCACTGCCCACAACAGGCAGCACACCAATGCTCCCAGCCAGACTACTATGGTTTTCTGCATGAATTTTTCTTTTTGTTTCCATTGCTTTCATCCTTTTCTCAAGCTTTCGCTTTTCTTCTCATTCTTGTCTCATTTCATCATAGACACCAGTGCCGGCTCTGTCAAATAAATTCTGTCCCTACTGATATACCCTGAAATATGCGATAATAAATATGTTTGTATAGGTGCTTGCGAAAGGAGATAATTTGATGATAACAATAAGCCTTTGCATGATTGTAAAACGAGGCAGGTTCTCTCCGCTGTCTGGATTCACTCGCCGGTCTGATGGATGAAATCATTATCGTGGATACCGGCTCTTGCGACCGCACCAGGGAAATTGCTGCCCGCTATACCGATAAAATCTATGACTATATCTGGAAGGATGACTTTGCAGATGCCAGAAATTTTGCTTTCAAAGCTTCCATGGAATACATTTATACCGCAGATGCAGATGAAGTCTTAGATGATGAGAACAGGAACAGTTCCGGCTTTTAAAGAAGCCATGGTTCGGAGGTCGAAGTGTACAGATGAAATATGTGACCAAAATGAATTTAATACGGTGCTTAACTTTAAAGAAGAATACCGTCGAAGCTCTACCGGAGACTCCGTACCTTTACCTGGATTGACCCGATTCACGAAACGGTTCGCTTAGACCCGGTTGTCTTTGACAGTGATATTGCTATTACGCATCTTCCACAGTCCTGCAGCAGCCGTGATTTCAAAGGCTTCTTACTGGCATTTGACCGGGACGGACGGCTTTCGAAAAATTGTACCGGATGTATGCCAAAGAGCTCCTCATGACCGGCGAAAAGATTTCATTGCCGCCGCAAAGTATTTCTTGCTACCTGCGGGATGAAACCGCTTCTGGGGATGCCCGCAAAGGAAACCGGCTGTATCTTAAGCCGCTGCTACCGGATTACCGGAAATGTCAATGAATTTTCAAGCTGGCACTGGGATATGATTACTACCCTTGTGCGAAATCTGCTGCGAATTGAAATTATTTTTTGACGCGAAGATTATGATGAAGCAGCCGTGTGGTACTACAATGCTGCCTTTGAAACTGCCAGCATTCTTGATGTCCATACCAGTGGAAATATTCCGCTGAACGGACTGGCTGACTGCTACGAAATCGGGAATGCAGCCCAGGCGGAAGAATATAGAAATGCAGCCAGACAATGGCAGCTCCCAGACGATAATTCTTAGTTCCTTCGACTTGAATAATCATGTACGAAGTGGTACTATGATAATAATTTAACAAACAAAATATACAGGAGGTTTTCATGGATTACACACAGGAATATAAACAGAAATTAGTCTCCGCAGATAGAGGCTGTCAAAGTCATCAAATCCGGTGACTGGGTAGATTATGGATGGTGTACCGGAACTCCGGATGCACTGGATAAAGCCCTTGCAAAACGTACGGATGAATTAAAGGATGTCAACTTAAGAGGTGGTATTCTGTTAAAACCGTTAGCTGTCTTCGAACGTGAAGATGCCGGCGAACACTTTACCTGGAACTCCTGGCATATGTCGGAATCGAGCGTAAATATATCAACCGTGGTTTTTCTTACTACGCTCAATCCGTTATTCCGAGCTTCCAAGATACTATCGTGACTCCGCTACTCGGATGATGTAGCAATGTTCCAGGTTGCTCCAATGGACAAACATGGATATTTTAACTTTGGTCCAAGTGCTTCTCATATGATGGCAGTTTGCGAGACTTCCAAGAAAGTTATCGTTGAAGTAAATAAAAATATGCCTCGCTGCTTAGCGGATTTGAAACAGCATCCATATTTCCGATGTTGATTTCATCGTAGAGAGGCGAGAACCGGCTATCGGTGAATTAGGTGGTGGCGGAGCTGCTACAGAAGTGGATCAGGCAGTTGCAAAATTAATCGTAGATGAGATTCCAAATGGTGCATGTCTCCAGCTTGGAATCGGTGGTATGCCTAATGCTGTAGGATCTTTGATTGCAGAATCCGATTTAAAAGACCTTGGTGTTCATACAGAAATGTATGTTGATGCTTTCGTTGATATTGCAAGAGCAGGAAAAATCAACGGTTCCAAGAAAATCGACCGTTTCCGTCAGACCTATGGTTTCGGTGCAGGAACTCAGAAAATGTATGACTACTTAGATGAAACCCGGAACTTATGAGTGCTCCGGTAAGCTATACCAATGATATCCGTTCCATTTCCGCACTGGATAACTTTATTTCCATTAACAATGCAGTAAATGTAGACCTCTTCGGTCAGGTAAATGCAGAGTCTGCTGGAATCAAACACATCAGTGGTGCCGGCGGACAGTTAGACTTCGTTCTGGGTGCATACCTTTCTAATGGTGGTAAGAGCTTCATCTGCTGTTCTTCTACCTTTACAACCAGAGATGGTCAGTTAAAATCCCGTATCCTTCCTACCTTAGATCCAGGATCTATCGTAACCGATACCCGTGCCAACATCCACTATCTGGTAACAGAATATGGTAAAGTCAACTTAAAGGACTTTCTACCTGGCAGAAATGTGAAGCAATTATCTCTGTCGCACATCCGGACTTCCGTGATGAATTAATCGCAGATGCAGAGAAAATGCATATCTGGAGAAGAAGCAACAAATAACTACGTAACTTTTAAAAATCCCATGGGAATACGTCATAATTTCACCACTGGTGAATCTGACCTAATCCATGGATTTTTGCAATATAATAGGTTGAACCTTATGATTCTGTCCATAAATGCACAATTTTCATGTTATCTCTTTCCTCTCTTCCACAGATACTGCGATAAATTTCCCAGATTAAAAATCCGGAAAGCGGACCTAAAATAACACCGGCTGTTCCATATATTTTCAGACCTGCATAAATACTGATAATAACCGCCAGCGGATGCACGCCCAGCCCTCTTCCCATAAGCCTTGGCTCCATAAATTCCGGATAAAGGTACTCAATATAAACAGTATACCATATATCACTGCCGCAAAATACTTTCCACGAAATAAATCGATAATCAGCCATGGAATAAAGACAAGTCCTGTGCCAATAAAAGGCAGTGCATCACTCATTCAATCAGCACTCCCGCCAGAATGGCATAAAATTTCCGGTAAGGAACAGACCTGCTATACATACACCACTGATTAATGCCAATATAATAAGCTGTGCCTTAAGATATGTTCCACCGGCATGACACATATTTTGAAATATCCGTCCGCCCCAGGAATAAAAGCTGCTTTTCTCCAACGCTGCACCAGATTATCATAATCACAGAGTATCAGTACTGCCGCCACAACAGTTACAATGCAGATGCCAAAGAATGCTGCCAGTCCCCGCAAAGATGCCAGCGAGCCATTCATCATTGCCGGAATCAGCTTCGTTTCTGCCTGACTGCTGACATATGCCGCGCAGTTTTTCCCACTGCACCATTGTCTCTTTTTCATGCCGGTGATTTCCGCAACCCGCTCACAACAACTGCACCAGAGTGTATCTGCTTTTCCAAATAATGCCGGATAATTCGTTATCAGTGATGCAAGTTCGCAGATTCCCTTGTATACAAGATAGCCCATCGGCAGAAAATCACTGCCAGCAGCAACAGCACTGCAGCCGTACTTTACAATTCCTTTGGGAAGCTTTGTTTTCTGACAGAAAAGCTACTGGTTTACATAATATTCTTGCAATAAGGATTGCCAGTAAAAGGAATTACAATCGGCAGTGCGAAACGCATTCCCAAATATACTGCAACTGTAATCCCTGCTAAATATATAATCTTTTATAAGTTGTCTTGTTTTCCCAGTCATACCATCAGTATGTGGCATCCCGGACTTTTTATATTATAAATCTGAAAATAAATGTGCCTGACCTTCCGGTGTTATCTGAAACTGCATCTTCTTTTTGCTTGTGGGATGCAGAAATTCCAGCCGATAAGAACAAAGTGCCAGTGGAATCGACCTCATTCCCGGCAGACTTTCATTCTTCCTTCCATACTTTCTATCTCCCACCAATGGCCAGCCATGATGCGACATCTGCACACGGATCTGATGATGCCGCCCGGTCTCTAATTTTACTTCAAGAAGACTGATTTCTTCCGCAGCTTCAGTTTTTCCGATGTTCCATCCGCTGTACCCGCTCCTGAAGCAGCTTTACCATCTCTGCCATCTCTATCATCAAGCGTACTACATTCCAGCACCCGATAGGTTAACGCCGCCCGCTTTGCATCTGCGGTTCCCTGTTTTACGACAGAAGAAGTATTACTTCTGCCGTCCTTCTTAAGAAAGTCAATAAGCTGTCCTTCTTTCGGTTTTGCTTTTCCATATACCACTGTCAGATAATATTTTCCAAAACCATTTTTCTGCATCTGCCGGTTCAGCTCTGCTGTGGCTTCTTTGGTCTTCCAAAGACCATTACGCCTTCCACCGGCTGGTCTAAGCGATGGATGATTCCAATAAGGGAGTCTCCTTTGCAGCAAAGATAATTTCCGAAGCAGGCTCTCCATATCCTGCTCGCCCATACGC
>SCPP01000033.1_pt1 | contig 11312 bp, 10 predicted proteins | sample 6106811 | NCBI WGS metagenome assembly SCPP01 (sample SAMN10720449, study PRJNA508395) | human gut metagenome | isolation source: Participant 2 stool, 15 month | host: Homo sapiens | collected 2018
CAAGAAAAGAAAGAATGACTAAACCAATCTTTCCGCCTCATGAAGTCCAAAGGACCGGAAGGGATGAAAAAAGCAATAACCCGCTAACGGAATTAAACGAATGCTCATATCCTCCCTATTGTATAAGCCTTTTCTATCTTCAGATTAAACCTTTTTATACGGATATATTCTATCTCCATAGCCTTTGGAGTTATCTCCCAAGGCTATGGAGTTAACTCCAAAGCTTATGGAGACAACTCCAAAGGCTTGCGGAGATAAAACAGGCAGGAAGAAAACCCTTAACCATACGTCAGGAAAGGGTTAGGGATACAAACAAGATCTTTTAAGGATGAATCTGATTACAAGGCTTGCACTCTTTACAGAGAAAAATCCCCTAACACCCTTCTTTTAAAAAGGTAAAAAAGCATGTGGCAAGAAGATATGCATCTGGCCATATGAGGAAAGACTAAAACAGACTATTATTTTGCCATCTTAAATTTTAATGCATCATTTTACAACTGAAAAACAGGGTAATAAACCTTTCCGGACAGCATCATTCAAGCTTTAATACCTACTCATTACCAATTTTCATAAAATAATACCCATTTTTAGGTATTGCCCACCCTTTTAACCTCCCATAACTTTGCACCGATTTAAAATTATAAAAATTAAAGCAAAAATGAAAAGAAAGGTTTTATTGTTCTCATTATGCTTGTTGGCCTGTCTTGCAAACAGTTATGCAGAAAAAGCAACAAGTATAGATAAGGATAACACAGAGAAAACTACGGAGGAAGAACCTAAAAAAAAATCCCGGCTAACATTGGGAGGTTACGGAGAAGCAGTGTACACACGTAACTTTTATAGTGACAATATGTACCGCTATTCTAAAGCAGACAGTTACAAAGACTCTGACGGACACGGACGCGTAGACTTACCTCATGTAGTAATCATGATTGGCTACGATTTCGGAAAAGGATGGAGCATGGGTAGTGAAATAGAGTTTGAACACGGAGGAACAGAATCGGCTATAGAAGTAGAAGACGAAGAAGCCGGAGAATTTGAAAAAGAAATAGAACGTGGGGGTGAAGTGGCTTTGGAGCAGTTCTGGATTCAGAAATCTTTTTGCTCGGGCTTCAATATCCGCGCAGGGCACATCATCGTGCCGATAGGACAAATAAACAACGCCCATCTTCCCACTCAGTTCTTTACAGTATATCGTCCTGAAGGTGAAAACACAATAATGCCTTGCACATGGCATGAAACCGGTCTTAGTGTATGGGGGCGTATAGGTGACTGGCGTTATGAGGCAATGGTTATTCCCGCATTGAATGCTAATATGTTCAATCATAGCGGATGGATTCATGATGGTTCTGCATCAGCCTATGAATTTAAAGTAGCCAACAATCTGGCAGGAGCGGCACGTATCGACAATTACTCTGTCAAAGGATTGCGTATGGGAATAAGCGGCTATATAGGTAACAGTTTCCAAAACGACATTATTAAAGATGAAAAATCCACCAAATATAAAGATGTGAAAGGAACAGTGGTCATAGGTGCATTCGACTTTGATTATAATGATCATAACTGGGTAGTACGCGGCAATTTTGATTATGGCCATCTGGGAGACGCTGATCTGATCTCCACTCACAACAAAAGCCAAGACAATAGCACACAGTCCCCTTATCCTCACACAGCCGTGGGCAAGACAGCCATTGCCGCCGGAATCGAGGCAGGATATGATATTTTTTCTCAAGTAAAGAAAATGAGAGACAATGGTAAAAAACTATATGTATTTGGACGATATGAATACTATGACTCATATCATAAGGCTGCTAAAGGTTTCAGCAAATATGAATGGACTAAAAAACAACGCATGGCCGTCGGTTTGAACTACTATCCTATGAAAGACATCGTAGTAAAAGCCGAATACTCAAAACGCTTCTTGAAAAGCCAGTATAATAACGAACCCTCTTTTTCATTGGGCATAGCTTATGCAGGATTTTTCATTAAATAAACCCGATTATTCATTTTTTAAAATTAAATAGGTATGAAAAGTTTGTTAAAAATCCCCTTACTTGTTGCTGTAGCAACAATGATGACTTGCAGTTTCAGCGCATGCAGTGATAACGATGATCCGACTCCGGATACCGGTACGTCTGAAACAGATGCAAAATTCGAAGCAATCGCAAAACAGTATCTTGATCACACGGTATATGTTACTTACAAGAACCTGGCTGATGAAACCGAACAGCTAGTAAAAGATTTACAAGCATTAAAAAGCAGCAAGACTGATGCAAATGTAAAAGCTACCTGCGAAACCTTCCTTGAAGCACGTGCATGGTGGGAAAAGAGTGAAGCTTTCCTGTATGGGGCAGCTACCGATTTCGGTATCGACCCGCATATTGACTCATGGCCTTTGGACTTGGACGGATTACAGACCGCACTGAAAAATACGGAACAGGTAGAAGCAATGGGTGGTGAAGACGGAGATATTTATGCCGGCGAGAAATTGGGTAATTCTTTATTAGGATTTCATGGTATTGAATACATCCTTTTCGAAGATGGTAGCCCCAAATCAGTTTCTAAAATCAGTGACTTACATCTGACTTACGCCGTAGCTGTAGCTGGTGATTTGCGTAACCGTTGCTGGCAGCTGGAACTTTCATGGAGAGGCGAAAGTGCTGTCAATGCCGACCGTGTCGCTAAAGTCGCAAATGAGTTAGAACTGCCTTACACTGTAAACAGTGGTGAATATTCTTATGGTGAGAATATGCTGAATGCAGGAAAAGCAGGTAGTACATACGCCAGCTGGACATTGGCCATGCAAGCTATCATTGACGGCTGCAAGACTATCGCAGATGAAGTAGGAACTTCTAAAATAGGAAAACCTTATAGCGGAGAAGACCCTGCTTATATAGAATCACCATACAGTCACAAGTCCATTCTAGACTTTTATGACAACATCATCAGTATTCAGAATGCTTACATGGGCGGTATAGAAAATGAACGTGACGAAACCAACTCACTACACAACTATATTGCTGGAGTAGATAAAGAACTGGATACAAAAGTTGTAAATGCCATAAACAATGCTCTGACCAAAATCAATGCCATGGCAGCTCCATTTGTAAACAATATTAAAGATCCAAGTGCAGGTGAAGCAATTAAAGCTTGTCAGGATCTTGATGCCATATTGTCTGATGTTAAAACAGCTTTAAGAAACAATTAAAAAGAACTGTTTACCCCAATGACCACAAAGGATCTGCAAGAGGGTGTCCGGAAAAGGTCTATTGTACTATCTTTTGCTGTAGATGGTGATTTTACATTCGCTCCAAGCACCGGCTTTGTGCTGCCGGATGTCCCCTCTACAACAGACATGATAGTGAAAAAGACCGGGGGAGGACAACCTTATGTAGATTCTTTGGTATATAAATTTGAAAAGTAACTAACTTTAAACATTCTTATATGAATAAGTTATTTAAAATACACTGGCTTGCTGCTCTATGCGGCCTTACAATGCTCTCGCTAACAGCCTGTAATGACGATGACAATCCGGAAAACAAATCTCCGGAAGTCAATCCTGATATCAACGTAAATGTAGAGACCTATGCAGGCGGAGAATTGGGTACAACCTTCAACAATTCCGCTTCTGCTTATGAAGATCCTACTCCTGCAACGGAAAATGCAGGTATGACCGACAAATTCAAATATGGGGAATATTTCTTTGAACGTTCTTATACGCAGAATTCCAAACCTTTCAATGGTTTGGGACCGCTTTATATCCGCAATTCATGTATGAACTGCCACCCCGGATACGGTCATGGCAAACGGGTAGACCGTTATCGTGCTGATGACTGGGGAAATGGATATCTACTTGTTGTGACCGATGGAAAGGATAACTACCTAAGTTCTTTAACGGGAATGCCTCAAACCAAAGCTGTAGCCCCTTTCAAAGCACCAATAGATGAAGATAAGATAAAAATAGACTGGCTGCCTTACACAGACGAATGGGGAAATAAATTTCCTGACGGAGAAACATACAGTCTGATCTATCCGGAAGTGACTATTCCTCAAGATGCATACTACGTACCTTTGGAGGCTACTTATAATCAAGTTGTCACCCCTGTCAACTACTCTGATGTAGTAGTTTTGCTGGAATCTACCATTGGTATCTACGGAACCGGATTACTAGATGCCATTCCCGATGATTCGTTGAAAGCAGAATATGCACGTCAGGAAAAAGCAGGTGTAAAATTGAATCCAGCCATCTTCGCAAACGGAGAGTGGACTTCACTCTATAAGGGACTTACAGGTAAACAATATCCCAAACGTTATACTTACGCTTTGACCAGATCTTCCATACAGGATGGTCCCGGTGCCAATGCAATCTGGAACATCACCAATGTTACCCGTAGTGACCGCCGTTATCACTACATGACTGACACGTATGCCAAAACAGCCTCCAAAGACCCGGATGTACAAAAAGATTTTTATAACTATTTCCCTGAATGGAAACAGACCGGTAATGTAGAACAAGATATATACAACTATCTGATGAATAAGGAACTTCCGGTGGAAATGACAGACGAAGATTATGTAAACTTCATGATATGGCACAGAGGACTGGCAGTTCCTGCCGCACGGAATCTGGATGACGAAACAGTTCAGAGAGGTCACAAATTATTCCGTGAAATAGGCTGTGCTACCTGCCATCGTCCGTCATGGACTACAGGAGACGATAATTATCCCGATCCGAACGGATACTTCAAAGATGGTGACAGCCGTCTGCCACGCCATCCACACCAAACTATCTGGCCATATTCAGATATGGTTCAGCACCGCCTGGAAATGAAGAACAATATCCGCACGGGATGGTGCCGTACCACTCCTCTTTGGGGACGCGGACTTTCCTTAATCTGTGCCGGACACAGCGACCGTTTGCATGACTGTCGTGCACGTAATGTCATTGAAGCCATTATGTGGCATGGAGCTTCAAATAGTGACGCACGCTGGAGCATTGACAAGTTCCGCGAACTCAGTAAAGAAGATCGTGACGCCATCGTCAAATTTATTGATGCCATTTAAGCAATGAAACAGATTGTCTCCCTCCTGAATCCTATCACCAATAATATGACAGGACATTCAGGGGGATGAGACAAATTCAAGATTCACCTTCTGGTTATCTTTCAGAAAATTATAACTACATGAAATTATTAAAACGAACTGCCTTCAGTCTGCTAGGCATATTACTTCTGATTCTTACTATAGCTACTATATTGGAAAAAATATATGGTACGGACTTTGTAAACGAGTATATCTACAGTTCCGTACCTTTTGTCATTTTATGGGGAGTAACCGCAATTACTTCCTTATTATACATCATAAAAAGCAAACTGCATCGTCAGCCTGTTATTTTTTTGCTTCATCTTTCTCTTCTCTTTATATTGGCAGGGGCATTCACCACATGGATATATGGAGAACAAGGCACTATGCGTGTCCGCCAAGGAGAACAACAGACCTCTTTCACCGATTCCAAAGGAATTTCCCACCAGCTACCTTTCAGCATCACACTAAACCAATTTGAAATTATTTATTACAAAGGAACCTTGGCTCCAATGGACTTTATCAGTCATATTTCAGTAGCAGACAAAGACTGCCACCGCCAGATACAGGGGAAGGTTTCCATGAATCATATATTTTCATACCAGCACTATCGCTTTTATCAATCAGGCTACAGTGAAGATAATGAAGGAAGCGTATTTAGTGTATCTCATGATCCTTATGGTATAGGAATCACTTATGCAGGATATACTTTATTGCTACTTTCCACCGTTTTCTTTTTCTTCAGCCCGCAAAGTCGGTTCCGCCAACTGCTGAAAAGCCCTTTGCTACACAGAAGCTTGACAGTCATCTTGCTTTTATTCGCATTCAGTCTCAACAGTAATTTTCTCAAAGCAAACAGTCCATCCCCCAAGGTGCTTCCGCGCGAAGTAGCCGAACATTTTGGAGATTTATATATTTTATACAACAACCGTATCTGTCCTTTACAAACCTTTGCCCGTGATTTTACAATCAAACTTTACGGTAGTTCCTCATATAAAGGACTGACACCAGAAGAAGTACTTACCGGATGGCTGTTTTATTATGACAGTTGGAAAAATGAGCCAATTATACGAATCAAGAGTAATGAAGCCCGTAAATTACTGGAAATAGAAGGGAATTACGCCATTATATCAGAATACAAGCTGGAAAAAATGATGAACCATATCCGTTCAGGAGAACAGGTGACTGACAAACGAGGCATAGAAGAAGCTGATGAGAAATTCAATATCATCAATTTAGTATGTACCGGTGCCATGATGAAAATATTCCCTTGTCGCAATATAGCCGGAAAGACATTGGAATGGTATTCGCAAAGCGACCAATTACCTCAAGATATGGATAATGACAAATGGGTATTCATTCGTAAATCTATGAGTTATGTAAACGAAATGATTGTGATGAAAAAGTACAATGATGCCTGCCTGTTATTAGAAAAAATCAAGAAATACCAGCAGAAAGAGTGTGACGGACTGCTTCCTGCAGATAATAAATTCAAGGCTGAGAAAATATATAATCAATTTGATTATAGCAAATCTGTCGCCATGGCATGTATTTGCATCGGCCTGATATGTTTTATCTATTATTGCCATTGCATGGCATCGCAAAAGAGAACAAGCCGGAAGGCAATCATAATATTGAATATTTTGCTATGGATTGTTTTTACCTATTTGTCGGCTGCTATCTGCCTGCGTGGTTATGTGAGCAATCATCTGCCATTGTCCAACGGCTTCGAAACCATGCAGTTCATGGCATGGTGTACGCTATTGCTCACTTTTCTGCTACAACGTAAATTCGCAATGTTGCTCCCTTTCGGTTTCCTGCTTTGCGGACTTACGCTGATGGTATCCATGCTGGGAGAATCAAACCCACAAATCACACAACTGATGCCGGTTCTGCAATCTCCATTATTGAGTATCCACGTAGTAGTTATCATGATCGCTTATTCGCTGCTGGCATTTATCATGCTGAATGGTGTAACAGCGGTCATACTCCACCAATCACAGAAAGAATGCAAAGAACAAATAGAACGATTGCAGATAATAAGCCAAATAATTCTTTATCCGGCAATTTTCTTACTCGCTATCGGTATTTTCATTGGTGCTGTATGGGCAAACGTATCATGGGGACGCTATTGGGGATGGGATCCTAAAGAAGTATGGGCCTTAATCACCATGCTGGTATATGCCTTGGCACTGCATCCGAGATCACTGCCATGGTTTCATCGCACCATGTTTTTTCATGTTTTCTGTATAACTGCTTTTATAACAGTACTGATTACTTACTTCGGAGTGAATTTTCTGTTAGGAGGAATGCATAGCTACGCAAACGGATAGCCCTCATCCATCAATGAAAAGCTATCCTTTCCGAAACAAATAGAAACCAACTTGGACAAAGAACCTGAAACACTATAAAAAAAGGAAATTACCCCATAAAAGAAGCACTCCCCGCGAATCACTTCGCAGGGAGACTACTAACTAATAACTAACTTGTGGTTTACGTAATTTTTATATGACTTATTTACAATGCAAAGATAAGGTTTGCCATCTGTCTGTGCAATCCATGATATAGGTATTCTGGACAGTCAGACATCCCTATTTATAACTATAATAAACGAAAGTAGAAAAGGTATCTATCAAAATCATTATTTGTAGGTATTGTCTGAGATTATTAAATGTTGCAATTTTGCCAAAAAGAATTTATCTTATTATACCGTAACCATTGATGTGGAGTTCTCTCTATTATTATTTCTCTGTAATGTTAGTCACAAAAGAGAGACTATAAAACCTTGTTCCAGGGAAGCATACCTTCGGAACAACAAAAAGTCCGGACTTGGGAAAGCCCGGACCTTTATTTTATATCCATCAATACAAGATATTAATACACCTCTACCTTTGCAGCAGCAGCCTTGCACTTGTCACGCAAAGCGTCCAAGTCACTGCCATTAGGAGCATAACAAACCACAACTCCCATACGGCGGTTCAATTTTGTATAAGGTTTACCAAAAATACGGAGATAAGTATTTGTCTCCTTACAAACTTCCTCTTCACCACGATAACGGGGAGCTTCCTTGCTGGCAATTGGAGAAAGAATCACTGCACTGGCCCCTATGCGTTCTTGTGTAATTTCAGGGATAGGAAGGCCTAACACCGCACGCAGATGCAACTCAAACTCATTTAAATTCTGAGTACCTGCCAAAGTCACCATTCCGGTATCATGCGGACGGGGAGAAAGTTCGGAGAAATAAACTCCGTTTTCATGACTCAAGAAAAATTCAACTCCCCAGATTCCCGCACCGGTCAAAGCCGCCGTCACTTTATCGGCCATACGCTGTGCCTCCTTCAAATGTTCGGGATCAATGTGCGCCGGCTGGAAACTTTCCCTATAATCTCCCCCTTTCTGTACATGTCCGATAGGCGGACAGAACAAAGTAGGACCGTTTTTCTGAGTGACGGTGAGCAAAGTAATCTCACTATCGAACTGAATAAATTCCTCAATGATCAATTCTTTAATATCTCCACGACTGCCTTCACACCCATAATGCCATGCCTGTTCCAACTCATCCGCGCTCTTGACCAAAGACTGGCCTTTGCCGGATGAAGACATCAAAGGTTTCACCACACAGGGAAAACCAATCTCTTTTGCGGCCTCCTGCAATTCTTCCAAAGACTTGGCATAGAAATACTTGGCTGTCTTTAATCCTAATTCCTTAGCTGCCAAATCACGAATGGCCTTGCGGTTCATCGTGAAATTCACTGCACGGGCACTCGGCACTACTTGAATACCTTCCTGTTCCAAATGATACAGACGTTCGGTACGGATAGCTTCAATTTCAGGCACAATTATATCCGGCTTGTGTTTGGCTACCACAGCATCCAACGCATCACCGTCAAGCATACTGAACACTTCAAATTCATCAGCCACCTGCATGGCCGGAGCACCTGCATAAGAGTCGCAAGCAATAACATACTGCCCTTTACGTTTTGCCGCAATGACGAATTCCTTACCTAATTCGCCAGAACCCAGCAATAAAATCTTCTTAGTCATAGTATTTATATATGTTTGATATTCCTTACAAAAAACGGAGAGTTGAGAACAAAACACCTCTTGATTCCCAACTTTCCATCTGCAAAGATAGTGTATTTTATAAACTATACGATATCATTGAAGCAATATTTGGATCATTCAGTACAAAGAAAACACCCACTCCCAACGCGATGAGCCACAATACGATAAATATAATTTTAGTTACAATGGACATGGGTTGCCAACCTCCAAAATGACGCATCAGCATGTGTATCAGTCCTATAATAGGAATACCGATAACCAGAATACCTGCTACGGACATAGCGACAGTCACCCCCGGAGAGCTACCCACCGTAGCCCAATTAACCGCAGGCAGCACCTCATAAAGCACAGCCGGCAATGCAGCAATCAGTCCCGTAGCCGCCATCAGCAATGCAAAAAAGACAATCAATAATACAAACAATACAGGCGCACAGCAAATAGCAATGAAAACAAGCAGGAACTTGATAAGGAACCCTGCCACAGACACAATCCCCTCCCCTATCTTTGCAAGATACTCCTAGGACGGTCTGAGCGTACATAATCATTCACTTTTTCAAATCCGTCTGTTACAGTCTTGCCTATATTCTCCACATTAATAGCAGCCCCCTTCATGGCGAGTTTCTCGGGAGCGGTACGCGCCATAGGAATAATAATCCACGCTATGATATAAGCCAATATCACCCCATGAACAAAGAAACCAAGAACCAATAGAATGATACGTACCCAAGTAACATCCCATCCCATATAAGCAGCCAGTCCGGAAGCCACTCCACCTAGTACCTTATTGTCCGGATCACGAAACAAGCGGCGCATAGTGGTTCCTTTTGTTTTCCGAACCCGATGCTTCTCCACTTTCTTCATCGGAAAGATCTTCGGGTTTACCCATCCGGGCTATGATTTCTTCCACATCTTCAATAACCTGTTTACCTTCATTCAAACGGTCGGTAAACAGCTCAGAGATACGTAATTCTATATCATGTACAATTTCTTCCGCTCCCTCCTCACGACAGAAGTGAATACGCAGGTTAGTTAAATAGTTATCCAACAAATGGTAAGCGTCTTCGTCTATATGATAAACGGTACCTCCTAAATTTATGGTTAAAGTCTTTTTCATTGTATCCTGTTTTTAATTGTTTTTTAAATGATTCACTGTATTCGCCAGCTCCTCCCAAGCAGCCTCCAGTCCGCTAAGGAATGTTTCACCCTGAGGAGTGAGACTATAATATTTACGAGGTGGTCCCTGAGTGGACTCTACCCATTCGTATGAGAGCAGGTCATCGTTTTCAGCCGGGTAAGCAGCGGATAAAGCGTCCCTTCTACTACAATGAGCCGGGCTTCTTTCAATTTTGAATGATATCCGAAGCATATGACGGCTCTTTGTGCAACAACAATAAAATGCAGTATTCCAGCATTCCTTTGCGCATCTGAGATCGTACATTGTCTACATTCATAATATAACTTTGTTTGGCACAAATATATGTATTATACAAGTACCTTGTATTACATAGTTCTACTATTTGCATAAATTAATATTTAAACAAGAAAAGAAAGGAATCCCTTTTTCTTGCAAAAGTTTATCTTTGCCTCTCGTTATAACACTAAAAGATATAAAGATCATGTTTACCATAAAAAGGCAACGACCAATGATATTCAGTTGATTAACGAGATGGCTCAGATCGTGTTTCCGGCTACCTACCGGGAAATTCTTTCAAAAGAACAATTGATTACATGATGGACTGGATGTACTCTCCGAAAACTGCGTAAAACAAATGGAAGAGGAAGGGCACATCTATTACATAAAGATGAGAAGGTTTATACATTCGAAGGAGAACATTTATTTCATCTGCAGAAAATCTATGCATTCTTCTTCAAGGTTTCTTTGGGCAAAGCACTATTTGAGCAGGCCGTCAAAGCAATTAAAGAAATCCATCCCGGACTTTTGCGAAATGCATTTGAATGTAAACCGTAACAATAAGGCTTTTACAATTCTACCAACATTTGGAATGGAAAGTTGCAGAGAGATTTCCATATAGGCAAACGGATAATATATGAACGATTATATCATGGGACTGAAAATCTAACCCTATCTTACAAAACAAAATGGACGAATATCGTATCAATGGATTGACCATAAAGAAAAATTTGCTGCAACTGGCAAGAAAATG
>SCPP01000252.1_pt1 | contig 11290 bp, 21 predicted proteins | sample 6106811 | NCBI WGS metagenome assembly SCPP01 (sample SAMN10720449, study PRJNA508395) | human gut metagenome | isolation source: Participant 2 stool, 15 month | host: Homo sapiens | collected 2018
TGCAAAAGAATATAAAGGTTCTGACGGAAGGAGGCCTGTAAAATGGTCGTTGAGCTGATCAGCGTAGGAACTGAGATCCTGGTGGGGAATATTTTAAACAGCAATACGCTGTATCTGGCGGAAAAATGCGCCCTTTGGGGCTGGATCAGTATTATCAGGTAACGGTCGGCGATAATTATGGCCGGATGATGGAGAGCGTAAAGAGAGCCCTTGACCGGTCGTATATCGTAATCCTCACAGGAGGACTTGGCCCTACGGAAGATGATATGACAAAAGAAGTCTGTGCAGAGGCCATGGGAATGGAACTGGTGGAGGATCCCCATACCCGAAGCCAGCTGGAGGCGTTTTTTGCAGGCAATATTTATAAAGAAATCCCGGATAATAACTGGAAGATGGCGATGGTTCCCCAGGGGGCGATCGTACTGGACAATCCTAACGGTATGGCTCCTGGATTGATATTGGAAAAAAATGGGAAAACAGCCATTCTTCTTCCGGGCCCGCCAAATGAGCTGTACCCGCTGTTTGAAGGGCAGGTATTTCCCTATCTGGAACGGCTCCAGCAGTCGGTTTTAGTGTCCCGGATGGTAAAAATCTGCGGATACGGCGAGAGCCAGGTGGAGGATAAGCTGCTGGATTTGATCGATGGCCAGACCAATCCTACCATTGCTACCTATGCAAAGACAGCGGAGGTTCATATCCGTATTACAGCCAGAGCGGCAGATTATGAAGAAGGGAAGGCTCTTGTGGCTCCTGTGATCCGGGAAATCAAGTCCCGGTTTGGGAATGCGGTTTACACCACAGATGAAAAAACCAGTCTGGAAATGGCAGTTGCCGCGCTTTTAAAGGAAAAGCAGCTTACCATGGCAGCGGCTGGAAGTCCTGTACCGGCGGAATGGTGGCTGCCCGCATGGTAAACGTATCCGGTGTATCGGATGTATTTATGCAGGGCATGGTGACATATTCCAATGAGGCGAAAATGCGTCTTTTGGGAGTACGGGAGGAAACCCTTGCTGTTTACGGTGCGGTCAGTGAGGAAACGGCCGTGCAGATGGCAGAAGGGGCGGGCGGCGGCAGCCGGGACGGATAGTGATGCGTATCCATTACGGGAATTGCCGGGCCGGAGGGCGGAACGCCGGAAAAACCGGTGGGACTTGTATATATGGCCTGCTGCGTAAAAGGAAAGACAGTGGTAAAACGTTACCAGTTTAAAGGGAACAGGGCCAAGATTCGGGAACAGTCTACGGTAAAGGCTCTGGATCTGGTACGCCTGTGCGTATTGGAATATGAAAACCGTTCGGATTCATAAGGAGGAATTATTTTTATGAAAGCAGCAAGAATACGCAGGCAGCTTACGGCGGCCTACCATTGCTCCTATATCAGGCTGGCGCTGAACTTTTATACAGCCTATGAGGCGGCGGCAGAGAAAAAAGGCTTTGAAAATGATCGGATTTCCGGTCTGTATGACCGATTCTGTGAACTCCTTGACGCCTGCCTGAAAGGACAGTCAGACTGCGGGGCAGATGAACTGCGCCAGGATGTGATTCGGGAGATGGAAAAGGTTACGGATTATACGGATGCGTTCCAGGCCTATGAATATGTGATGAACCGGATTGAGGGAAGATTTGCACCAAAGCTGATCGGAAAAAGCCGGAGGATACAGAGAGCCTTACGGAAGAAATCCTGTCCTGGTTTCAAACTGCGCCCGATCCGGCAGCCCTTCGCGAACGGATGCAGGTGATTACAGGACAGCTCCCGGTACGTTTTACAAAGCAGAAATTCTTTGCCCTGTTAGAGGATCGTCTGAGCATCTACAAGGGGCTTCCGCGCTCCGGTTTTGAAGATATACTGTATATTTTGCGTTCCGAGGGGCTGTTAAACCGGCCGATGGCGCGGGAAGAAGCATATGGAACATTGTTTGACCGGATGAAAGAGTTTGAGCAGACAGATTTAAGACATCTTACTGCACAAGAGTATCGTCATCTGGCTTCTGAGCTGGAGGAAGCCGGGAGATCAATGCTCTCAGCAGAGAAATCCTGTGCCTGATGGATATGGTAAATGATTTGTGCGTGATCCTTCTGGCGCAGGGAACGGCTGTATCTGATCTGTCCTGCGAACAGAATACAAAAGAGATTTTAAAGGGAATACAGACGCTTTTTGCATCAAAAGAGTGGGAGGACATCCCCGAAGAGGTCACAGACCGTCTTCCGGCCCTGGAAGGGAAGCAGGAGCAGTATTTTGAGCAGTGGCTCAGAGACGATATCTCTGGAGGAGCTTCAGGAGGAAAACGGGCCGGAGGCAGAGGCTGCCTGGAAGGCAGGTCTTCTGATGTCTGGCAGCGCGTTTATGTCCTTGGAAAGCCGGACGCAGATGAGACAGAGGTAGACGAAGCATTTTTCAGAGAAAAACTGGATGCGCTTTTTAAGGATATGGGAGAACGCTGGAAGGAGCTTCCAAAAGCTGTAGTGCGGGCTGCCATGGCAAAATGCCTGTCCAGCCTGCCTGCAATTTCCAATCTCTGGATGAGGCCAGAGAATATATTCAGGGAAGCCTGGACAGCTGCAGCGACGAGATAGAGCGGGAAGCCTGTGCAGATCTGATCCGCAGCCTGATGGAAGAGTAAAGCGGGAAAAAGGTCATTTTGCCAAAAGGAGGAGAGAGAGATGCGTTTGTGGGATCATCTGTATATGGGACAAAATGCAGACCGGGCCAGAGCGCGGATCCTGAAAGGACTCCGCCAGGGCAGCCTTTTGCCTGATACCTATGTGATTACTCTTCCGGAAAATGGGAAACATATATTTGATATCTGTCCTGTATCTCTGCTCACGAGGAGAGAGAACGGCAGGGGAAAACCTGCTGATTCTGGAATCGCCAGATCATGAGGCGGCGGAGGTTACGGGACGGATGGTAGACGATATGTACCATCAGACAGGCGGTTTTGACTGGAAGGCATATATGGATCAAATGGCCGGGAAATGAGGTGCGGATATTGGTACACATACTGCTTTTGATTTTAAAGGCCATCGGTATCCTGATTCTGGTTCTTCTGGGCCTGGTTCTGGCTGTGGTTTGTCTGGTGCTCTTTGTTCCGGTGTGCTATGAGGCAGGCGGAAGCTGGAAGGACAAACCGGCCGGGAAAGGGAAATTTCCTGGCTTTTCGGAGCTGTTTCCTTAAGCGCCGGATATGATGGAGATGAAAGCGGACTGACAGCCGGAGTAAGGCTTTTTGGACAAAAGCTCTGGGAAATGGATAAAGAGAAAGAAGCACCGGAAACCCACCGGCCTTTGGATGAGGAAACGCTCAGAGGTACAGATGCAGAAAGGAAAGAGCCGGAAGAAAAGAAAACTACCCTTTGGGAAGAGAAACGCATTCCGGCTGCATCGGCAGAGAACCCCCAAAAGGCCCTGCCAAAGAACCCGCAGCCCAGACCGGAGCCTAAGGATAAAAGACATACAGAGCATAAAAAGAAGGATGTATTCGGCCGCATAAAGGTTTTTCTTGAAAAACTTAAGTTTTCTTTTCAGTCATTTTGTGATAAGCTTAAGAATATACAAAACATTGCAGAAGAAAAGCCTGGCTGGAGGATGAAGAAAATCAGGCGTCGCTTGCTTCTCTGGAAGCAGACGGGCCGTTTCTGCATGTATGTCCCAGAGGAGGGAAGGGATCCGTAACCTTTGGGTTTGAAGAACCTTATCTTACGGGACAGGTATTGTCGGCGGCAGCTCTTATCTATCCTTTTTGAAGGGAATCTGGAAATCTGCCCGGTGTTTGATGAAACGGTATTTGAGGCAGAAGGCAGCTTTAAGGGACGCATCCGGGCGGGATATCTTTGTGGCTGGGTCTTGGGATCCTGCGTGATGGGCATACCAGGCGCATGCTGTTTGGTTTTAAGGGAAGCGCAGTCTAGCGCGTTGAGAAAAGGAAGAGGAAAGACGGTATGGCAGAAAATCATTTTTCATCTATGATTGATACATTATTTAAGGGATGGATCAGTTTGTCACTTCAAAGACAGTTGTAGGCGAACCGGTGCAGGCAGGAGATGCCATTATCGTCCCTCTGATTGATGTGACCTGCGGCATGGCGGCAGGAGAATTTTCGGAAAAAACAAAGGAAAAGCAGAAGGGCGGCGGCGGAATGAGCGCCAAGATGAGTCCCAGCGCCGTTCTGGTGATACAAAACGGAGTCACAAAGGTTGTAAACATCAAAAACCAGGATGCCATCACAAAGGCGATCGATATGGCTCCCGACCTGATTAACCGTTTTATGGGCGGAAAACCGGCTGTATCGGAGGAAACCCGCGCAGCGGCTCAGGATGCTGCGGCTGAATATGACAATCGGGATTAAAACAGGAATATGACATTATTACGGTCCTGCGTCTGCAGGGCCTTTTGCTATCTCGGAGAGGGCATATGAAAGCTTCGGGGGAATGGGAAGGAACGCTTCTGCATAAGATAAAGAGAAGGGAGCGTTTTGATATGAAAAGGATATGCGGACTGATGCTGTTCTGTTTCGGCCTTGGGATGGCGGTGCTTTTATTTATACCCGAGACCATATTTACCTTTTTCTTTGTGGTATGCTGCCTTGTGCTTGGGTATAATCTGTTTTGCTGCTGATTTCTGGAAGCTGCAGAACCGGTATCATCAAATAGACGATCCAGACAGAAAAAGCTCCTGACCATCACAGTCAGGAGCTTTTGCTCTGCAATTAGGCTCTTTCTACAAGGCCGGAACGTAAGCAGGAAGTACATACGTACATTCTCTGGGTTCCGCCATTTACTTTAACCTTAACAGATTTTACGTTTGCTTTCCACATCTTGTTGGACCGTCTATGGGAATGGCTCACTTTGTTTCCGAAATGAGCTGCCTTTTCACAGATTGCACACTTAGCCATACTATTGCACCTCCTTAAACGTTACTTGGATTTCTTGTAGAAAATAGAAAAATCCACAACAAAAGTAATGATACCAGATGTTTTCAATTTTTGCAAGTGAAAAACAAAAATTTATTTCTTTTTTTCGGGAAATAGTGTATACTGTCCTTAATATGAAAACAGGAGGCGTGTATATGAAGGGACGAATCAGCAATAAGATGGGCGAGATCCAGATCAGCCCGGAAGTGATTGCTTTATATGCAGGAACCATTGCAGTAGAGTGCTTTGGTATCGTGGGTATGGCGGCCGTAAGTATGAAAGACGGTCTTGTGAAGCTGCTGAAAAGAGAGAGCCTGACACACGGCATCACTGTGGATATCAGAGAAAACAGGATATCCATTGACTTTCATGTGATCGTATCGTATGGGGTCAGCATTTCAGCAGTGGCTGACAATCTGATCGAAAGTGTGAAGTACAGAGTAGAAGAATTCACCGGCATGGAGATCGAAAAGATCAATATCTTTGTAGAAGGTGTAAGAGTGATTGATTAGGAGGAAGCAACCCGTGGGTATAAGTACAATTGATGCCGGGATGGTAAAAAGCCTTTCTGGCAGGAGCAAAGGGCCTTGAGGCCAAGAAAGAATGGATCAATGAACTGAATGTTTTCCGGTACCGGATGGAGATACCGGGACGAATATGACGATGACGATCATGGCGGCTGCCAAAGCGGTAGCAGAACTGGAAGACCCGGATATGGAGCAGCTGGCAAAGGCTATTTCTTCCGGCTCTTTAAGAGGCGCCAGAGGAAATTCGGGGTTATCCTGTCACAGCTTTTGAGAGGCTTTACAAAGGAGATCCAGGGCACAGCGTCTATTGATGTGACCATTCTGGCAAATGCCATGGTGCGCGGTACAGAAACCGCCTACAAGGCAGTTATGAAGCCAAAGGAAGGCACCATTCTTACGGTTGCCAAGGGCATGGCGGACAAAGCCATCGAAATGGCCGCTCAGACGGATGATATTGAAATTTTTGCAAAGGCAGTCATTGAGGAGGGCGACTACGTTTTAAGCCAGACACCGGAGATGCTTCCCGTATTAAAGGAGGCAGGCGTAGTGGATTCCGGCGGACAGGGCCTGATGCAGGTAGTAAAGGGAGCTTTTGACGGCCTTACGGGAAAATGCAGTGATTTCTCCTTTGAGGACGCAGGCATTTTAAAACCTTCTTCTGAAAAAGCCCCTCAGTCTGCCGGAGCTTCCAGAACGGATATTGACACAGCGGATATCCGCTTCGGTTACTGTACCGAATTTATCATTAAGCTTGAAAAGGAATACAGCCAGAAGGATGAGGATGAGCTTAAGAAGTATCTGGGCTCTATCGGAGATTCTCTGGTAGTGGTTTCAGATGATGAGATCGTAAAGATCCACGTTCATACAAATCATCCGGGACTGGCCTTTGAAAAAGGACTCACATACGGACAGCTTTCCCGTATGAAGGTTGACAACATGAGAGAAGAGCATGAGAGCGGGTGATCCAGGATTCAGAGCGTCTGGCAAAGGAGCAGGCTGCCCAGCCCAACCCTGCAGAGGAGGAAACCGGCGAGCGGAAGCCCTATGGATTCATCACCGTATCCTGCGGCGATGGCTTAAGCGAGATTTTCAAGGGAATCGGGGCCGATTACCTCATTGAAGGCGGACAGACCATGAACCCCAGCACGGAGGACATGTTAAACGCCATTAAAAAGGTCAATGCCGATCACATTTTCATTCTCCCGAACAATAAAAATATTATCATGGCGGCCAATCAGGCTCGTGATCTGACGGAGGATAAGGAGATTATCGTTATTCCTTCCAAAACTGTGCCTCAGGGCATCACGGCTCTGGTGAATTTCATTCCAGATCTGACGCCGGAGGAGAATCTGGAAAATATGACAGCCGAGATGGAGCGGGTGCAGACAGCCCAGATTACCTATGCGGTGCGAAATACCTCCATCGACGGAATGGAAATCCATGAGGGCGATATTATGGCAATCGGCGATCATGGGATGCTGGCAGTGGACACATCTGTTTTAGGAGCAGCGAAGGCGGCTCTTGAGGCGATGTTAAATGAAGACAGCGAGCTGGTTACTATTTATTATGGAAGCGATGTGACCGAGGCAGATGCAGAAGCCTTCAGAAAGCAGGCCGAAGAGGAATTCCCGGATAAGGAAATCGAACTGCAGTACGGCGGTCAGCCTATTTATTATTATATGATATCTGCAGAGTAGAAATGAAAGGAGAAAAGCAAGTATGAACGATGAATTCAGAATGGAACAGAGGACAGTCAATCAGGCGGGGAATCTCTGGGGCGATACACTGCTAAAACCTTAGGCTGGATGTTTGCGGGACTGCTTATAACATTGATCGTTGCCATCAGTATGTATGTTACAGAAGCATTTATCTATGTAATCCGGATTCCGGCGTGGAACTTCCTTCTGCTGGCGGCTGAACTGATTTTAGTAATTTCACTGTCTGCCAGACTGGAAAAGATGTCTGTAACTGCAGCGAAAAGTATGTTTTTCCTGTACTCTGCTGTAAATGGTATCGTATTCAGCCTGTATTTTTTGATGTTTGACCTTCTTTCCCTGTGGATCGCATTTGGAATTACAGCTATGTTTTTCGGGGTGATGGCACTGATCGGGTATTTTGGAAATATCAATTTTTCCGCTCTGCGTCCTTTTATGACAGGCGGCCTGATCTTCCTGTTTGTTTTCTGGCTGTTAGCCATGTTTATTGATTTAAGCGCTTTTGAAACAATGGTCTGCGGTGTGGGAATTTTCCTCTTTTTAATTATTACAGCTTACGACGCAAAGAAAATCCAGGCATACTATGCTTATTACGGACAGAATTCCGAGATGGCAGCAAAGGCTTCCGTTTTCTCAGCACTGCAGCTGTATCTGGATTTCATTAACCTGTTTATCTATATTCTGCGTTTTGTAGGAAACAGAAAAGACTGATAAGAGGGGGATAAAGCCAAAATGATAATCGGAGCACTGGAAGCAGGGGAACCAAGATGGTCTGCGCCCTGGGAAAGGAAGACGGGAGTATTATAGACCAGATCTCCATTCCGACTACCACACCGGAGGAAACCATTCAAAGATCATTGAGTATTTTAAGGATAAAGGAGTCCGGTCGATGCTAATCATCGGAGTACCTTTGCCCTATGGAAAGAACGGATATATACTGGAAACTCCTAAGCTGGCCTGGAGAAATAAGGATCTTCTGGGTAGCCTGAAAAAAGGGCTTAAGGTTCCCATGGCCATTGATACGGACGTAAACGGCTCCTGTTTGGGACTCCATGGCTGCGCCAAAGGTTTAAACAGTGTGATTTATATACCATCGGAACGGGAGTTGGCGTAGGCGTGTGGGTAAATGGAGGACTTCTCCACGGGATGCTTCATCCGGAGGGAGGCCATATCCTGTTAAACCGCCATCCCGAAGATACAAGGGAGGAGTCTGCCCCAGCCATCCAAACTGCTTTGAGGGCTTTGCCAGCGGCCCTTCCATTGAAGCCAGATGGGGAAAAAAGGCAGTTGATTTAAAGGAGCAGTCTGAAGTATGGGAGCTTGAAAGCTTCTATATTGCTCAGGCTCTGGCAGATTATATTATGATTTTGTCGCCCCAGAAGATTATCCTGGGCGGCGGCGTTATGCATCAGGAGCAGCTGTTCCCGTTAATCCGAAGGAAGGTAAAGGAGCTTGTAAACGGCTATATCTGCTCCAAAGAGCTGGATGATATTGACAATTACATTGTTCCTGCAAGCTTAAATGACGATCAGGGAATCATGGGCGCGATCCGCCTGGGATTAAATGCCCTTGAGCAGGAAAAATCATGAGCGGCCATCAGCCAGTAAGCGCTTTAAAGGGAATTGGAGAGAAAACAGGAAAACTGTTTGAAAGCTAGGGTCATCACCATTGATGACCTATTTCCTATTATCCGAGAGCGTATGACACCTATGAAGAACCGGTTCCCATTGGACAGTTAAAGGAACAGACCGTAATGAGCGTGGCTTCTGTGCTTCAAAGCCGCCGGATCTTCTGCGCACCGGAAAGATGCAGATGGTATCAGCGATGATCCGTGATCTGACAGGAACACTGCAGCTTGCCTGGTTTAATATGCCCTATATGCGGGCAAATGTAAAAAGCGGCCAGATGTATGTATTTCGGGGGCGGGTGGTGAAAAAACGGGGCCGCCTGATGATGGAACAGCCGGAGGTTTTTACCAGAGAGGCCTATGATGCGCTGGAGCATTCCATGCAGCCGGTATACGGGCAGACCAGGGGCTGAGCAATAAAACCATTGTGAAGGCCCAGAAACAGGCGCTTGAAATGCGCCGGCTGAACGGAATATATGCCGGCCGTTCTCCGCAGAAAATACGAGCTGGCAGAGATTAACTATGCGCTGGAGCATATCCATTTTCCATCTGATGAAAAGGGCTTCTTTTGCAAGACGCCGCCTTGTGTTTGATGAATTTTTCATGTTTCTTGTAGGCGTCAGACGGCTGAAGGAGCACAGGGAAAAAGAAATGTCTTCCTGGGGCTTAAAGGAATGCCCGGAGATTTTAAAACTCAGGGAAAGGCTTCCCTATGCCCTTACAGGAGCTCAGGAGAGGACTTTAAAAGAGGTGTTTTCTGATATGGCGGGAGGCCGGGTGATGAACCGGCTGATACAGGGAGATGTAGGCTCAGGAAAGACCATTATTGCCATACTTGCCCTTTTGCAGGCCGCTTATAACGGCTGCCAGGAGCTCTTATGGTACCTACGGAGGTGCTTGCCAGACAGCATTTTGAATCCATGCAAAGCTGTTTACGGAAAATGGAATTGACAAAGTTCCTGTGCTTGTTACCGGCTCCATGACCGCAAAGGAAAAGCGGCTGGCTTATGAAAAAATCGCTTCCCATGAGGCGGATATTATCGTGGGAACCCATGCGCTGATCCAGGAAAAGGTGGTCTATGACCGTCTGGCGTTAGTGATTACGGATGAGCAGCACCGGTTCGGTGTGGGCCAGAGAGAGCTTTTAAGCAACAAGGTAAATACGCCCCATGTACTTGTTATGAGCGCAACCCCCATTCCAAGAACTCTGGCAATTATCCTTTATGGGGATCTGGATATTTCCGTGATCGACGAGCTGCCTGCGGGACGGCAGGAAATTAAAAACTGCGTGGTGGATATCAGTTACCGGCCAAAGGCATATGCATTTATCCAGAAGCAGGTGGAAATGGGCCATCAGGCCTATGTGATCTGTCCCATGGTAGAGCCAAGCGAGATGATCGAGGCGGAAAATGTGGTGGATTACACGAAAACGCTGAAAAAAGCATTTCCTGAATCAATTTCTGTTGAATATCTTCACGGAAAAATGAAGGCAAAAGAGAAGAATAAGATCATGGAACGCTTTGCTGCCGGAGAGATTGATGTGCTGGTATCTACCACTGTCATAGAGGTTGGGGTGAATGTCCCCAATGCCACTGTCATGATGATTGAAAATGCAGAGCGCTTCGGACTGGCCCAGCTTCATCAGCTCCGGGGCCGCGTGGGCCGTGGGAAAGCCCAGTCCTACTGTATTATGGTGAATGGAAACGGCGGTAAGGATACCATGGAACGGCTAGATATTATGAACCGTTCCAATGACGGTTTTATATTGCTTCTGAAGATTTAAAGCTTCGTGGGCCGGGAGATATCTTCGGCGTACGCCAGAGCGGGGAGCTGGAGTTTAAACTGGCAGATATCTTTACGGATGCCAATCTTCTAAAACAGGCATCAGAGGAAAATGCGATACTGGATCAGGATCCCGGTCTTGAAGGGAGGAATACAGGAGCGTAAGCAGAAAATTGAGCAGTACCTTGGAGACCGGGAGGAACATTTAAATCTTAAAAAGGAGACGGTGAAGATGAACGAAACAATGCAGACAATCCTTACAAGAAGAAGTACAAGAAAGTTTAAGGTTCAGGAGATTCCGCAGACAGATCTGGATCAGATCCTTAAGGCAGCTCTCCATGCTCCCAGCGGAATGGGAAAACAGACCTGGCAGTTTACCGTGGTAAAAAACAGAAAAAAGGTGCAGAGGCTGGCAGAGGCCGCAGGAAAGATACTGGGCCGGGAAAATTATGATATGTATCAGCCGGAGATTTTGATCATTCCTTCCAATCAGAGGGATAATCCTCATGGAAAAGAGGACAATGCCTGCGCTATGGAAAATATCTTTCTGGCCGCTCATTCTCTTGGGATTGGCTCTGTGTGGATCAATCAGCTTCAGGGAATCTGCGATGAGCCTTCCATTCGTGAAATTTTAAATGATTTTGGCATTCCGGCAGATCATATCGTATATGGAATGGCTGCTTTGGGATATGCAGATGATGTAAAGCAGAAAAACAGCGGATCGGAAAAGTTG